>Ga0137395_10000081_pt1 | contig 29828 bp, 22 predicted proteins | sample czobulk216metaG_FD_108283 | JGI IMG/M metagenome (GOLD analysis project Ga0137395, IMG submission 108283) | Vadose zone soil microbial communities from Angelo Coast Range Reserve, California, USA - czobulk2.16 metaG | ecosystem: Environmental > Terrestrial > Soil > Vadose zone | place: USA...
AATTCTGCTTGCGGCAGCCCTGCTGACCATTGTTGCCGCGTTTGCAGGCTTTCTGCCGGCCTGGCGCGCTTCTCACGTGGATCCGATGGTCGCGCTAAGATACGAGTGAACCTTCGCAATTCGGCGCTGCGACCAAGTGTTCAGCCACTGCCTGTGGAAGTAGTTCCTTTCGCTTCCTGCAAGCTGGGACTCTCCGAACATCAAGGCACTTCCAGGATTCATTCTTACTGCGTTTTTTGGAGACGTCATCGTTCAGGCAACTAGGATTCTCCCGGCAGACTGGGCGGTGCGGGGGAGAGAGCCAAGTTTTTATAATTTGACACGGACAAAATACTTCATTAACGTGCCGGAGTCAGACCTAGCTCGATATCCGCTCAACCTGGCCCACCTTTGAGGAGAGTCCATGAACAAAAGGAAAATACGACATGTGAAACTGTACGTTTTGTCTTGCCTTGTTGTGCTAGCGTTCTCGCAGGCCGGCGTCCTGGCACAAACAACCACCGGCAGTTCGCCCACACCCGTCGCACCCGTTGCCAACCCGTGTCCGCGTCTCAACGCCGGAACGGCTGTCCACCAGCCGCCAGCGCTATTCAGCTCGAATGGCGTTCTGAACGTGAGGTTCTCCTACCAGCAAACGACCGACTCGGTTGGCAGGCTACTGCATTGTTTCATGACTGACACGGGCATAGAAGAACCGACGTTGCATGTAAATCCGGGCGATACCTTGAACATCACAGTGACCAATAACACGCCGATGCAACCCTTCGGAGAGACTTACGCCGCTCCAAATTGCGGGGATGCCACTGTCCAGTTCACTCCCCCCGCTAACGGCATCGCTTCCGTCGGTGCTTCCGTGAACATCCATTATCATGGCGCGAACGTCACTCCACAGTGCGGCGGGGACAACGTGACCAGAACGCTGATTAATCCTGGTCCGGGCAGCACCTTCCAGTACAGCTTTACGTTCCCGACCGACGAACCTCCTGGACTCTATTGGTATCACCCGCACGTTCACGGACTGGCCGAACGCGACCTTCTGGGCGGGGCTACCGGGGCACTCGTAGTGGACGGAATCCAGAACGTGCAGCCTGCGGTCAGAGGTCTACGCCAGCGCATCTTGGTGATCCGCGACCAACCCCAAGTGCAGGGAGCGGCGGAAGGCCCGGGCAATTGCGGCGTTGACGTTCCCTTCCAGGACATCAGCGTCAACTACGTCCCCATTGATTCGCACGCAACCTTTAATTCCAGGGGCAAACTCAGCGGTATCACTTTTGCTCCTGCTGTTTTCTCCATGATTACTGGCGAAACGCAGTTCTGGCGCGTTACCAACAGTACGGCTGATACCATCCTCGACCTGCAAGTACTCTACGATGGGGTCCCCCAGACGGTACAGATCGTGGGTATTGACGCTGTGCCGGTGAACTCCCAGGACGGAACCCAACCGGGCATGCTCATTCCCGTGACGCGCTACCGCCTTCCCGTTGCTGGGCGCGTGGAGTTCCTGGTGCAAGCGCCCGCTTCGACAGTAAAGGTCGCACAGTTGGTGACCAACAACATTAACACCGGCCCGCAGGGTGACTGTGACCCAACACGGCCCATATTTAACATCGCGTTGAGCAACACCGCCACTTTCGCGTCAGCCCCCGATGATTCCGTCGGCGCCTACACCGGGTTAACCACCAGCGACCAGCGGTTTGGCGGACTGAGCAGCCAGCCCGTATCGGCCACGCGGACGTTCCAATTCAGCGAGGTTCAGCCTACCCAGTTCTTTATTACCCAGGTGAGCGCGGGCCAGCAGCCAACGCTCTTCGACAATAACAATCCTCCAGCGGTCGTGACCACGCAAGGATCGGTGGAAAAATGGATTGTTCAAAACATAGCCGGAGAGAACCATGAATTCCACCAGCACCAGATCCATTTCCTGGTGCAGTCACAGGACAACTTCGAGGTCAATGGGAGCACGCAAGCGCCGGCCATTACCGGGCAGTTTGCGGACATGATTGAGGTGCCGTTCTGGAGCGGAAAGAGAAATGTTCCGTTCCCGCAGGTACAGTTGCTGTTGGACTTCCGCGGGATGGACATTGGAGACTTCGTCTATCACTGTCACATCCTCTCCCATGAGGACCTTGGCATGATGGCGATTATCCGCGTGCTGCCAAAGCCCTAGAGCAGAGCGTTCAGACGGATGCGGCTGCTTTTGAGGGCTGCATCAGGAGTTGCGGCTTCAGAGTTTGCACTCTGAAGCCGCTTCTCTTTTGAGTGACGCTCAGCATTCAGTCCGGGGCATTTTGAGCTGAACGCTGAATGCTAACGGACCGGCGGCACCACAAACTTGTCCATGTACTCTTCTAACTGATTACGGTTTTTCTTTCGATAGGCCGAGTAGTCGCGGGCGATGCCTGCATCGCCCAAACTGAAGAGCACGTACGGCTCAATCAGGCCGGCCAGGTGTAACCCCAGCAACAGACGGAGGGATTGGTCGGTCGTCACTAATTCCGCAACCTTCCTGTCTGCCTTGAGTTTCACCAAGACTTTGGCGGCAGCAATCAGCGCCTCCGATTCTTCCCGTAAGCTGTGCCTGTATTCTTTCTCCTCTGGGAAGCGTCTCCTGAATTTGTCTCCATTTTGCCAATCGGCTTTCACAGCCCGGTAGGCATCCCACACGGCAGAGGCATCCGAGGACCGCTTGTGCGCGGCATTAGTGCGGGGAGATAAATCATCTTTTTGGGGCGCCGGAACGCCGATGTAAACCTCGCTGATTTGCATATTCGTATTATTGAGCGTTGCCCAGGCGTGCAATTCGCGCCAAACAATCCTGTTGTAAGGTTCGGCGACGGCTGCATGGATCAGCATGACGCGCGCCTTGGCCATGTCGCCCTGTTTCGCCAGCATGTCGGCATAATAGCGATAGGCGGTTTCCACATTGGGGTCAAACTGGATGGCGCGTTCGTACCATTCCGCACCTTTGTCAAATTGATTCTGTTTGTCATAAGCATTACCGATAAAAAGCGCAGCAGCATAGTTCTTAGGTTCCAATTCCAGTGCCTTCGAATAATCCGCGAGGGCCTCGTCAAAATCGCGCCGGGAAAAGGCGGCTTCTCCTGCGCGCATGAACTGCTCAACTTGAGGGTTGTCAGAAAATTTGATGGCGCCCGTTTCCGGCAGTTGCTTTAAGAGTTGTGACAGATTCATGGCAAGGGTGCTGGTATTACCGAGCTTCCAGGCTTTGTCTAGAAGTTCGCGGGCGCGAAGACGCTCTTTGCCCGCCGTTTCTTGATCGGCGACCGTGGCCGCATGTTCGACCAAGCAAGCCGCCAAAGCAACTACCATTTCGTCATCTTTCGGGTTAGTTTGGACAAGCTCTTCCAGAAGCGGCAGAGCTTCCAGGCGCTTCCCCTCATAAAAGAGTTCGGCGGCTTTATGTCGCTTGGCCTCGTATGCGCTGTCTCGGCTTGACTGCGCGATAGCGCAAGGCGCCGCGCAAAGACTCAGGAATAGTATGAGAACAAGGCTTAGCCATCTGCCCAGTCGCATAGGTGTGGTCGGTTCCATTTGGCGATTATCGCGGTTACGGTAATGTTTCCTGGGGTTCGGTCACGGGCCTGCCATCGAGCAGCTGAAGTGGCCGGGCTGCGTTGTGGTAATACTTCGCATATTCGGCAATCTGGGCTTCCGATAACTCAATGGGATTCTTCATCACGTACCAGTAAACGACCTCGTTACAGATCGGAGTTGTAAGCGAACCGGGAAACCGGTAGAAGCTGTGATCGGCAGGCAGCAGATCCGTTGGGTTTATCTTTACCCCATCGACTTTATTCTCTTTACCTGGCGCCGGGATGTGCTCCCAAAGAGTCTTGATTACCGCGTTTTCCTTGCCTGCCACGACTGGGACTTCAATAATCAGGAAAACTCCTTCGGGAGAAAAATGCACAAGCTGGATTGACATCCTTGGCCGTTGGCCATTGACGGCGTTCTCGCCCGGTTCGCGAAAGTGAAGTTCAGTGAGGAAATATGGCTTCTTTCCAACCGTGAGCCAATAATTGTCGGGGAACTTGACCAGAATTCGATACTGGTTGCAATCGTTGATGATGTCCAGGTCAACCGCTTGATAATTGAACTTGAGACTGTAAATCCGCAATTTCTCGGCGTGCTGAATATCAATAGGGGCTTGCATCTTCCCCGCGTTGCACAGTCCCGGCCAGTGACTGGGGCCGTGAGGTCCTTCCTCATACGTGAACTGTGGGTCGCACTTTTCCTCTCCCAGGACCATGTGCAAGTGGTGGTGTTCCTGTTTTCCGTGTTCCCCGTGCTGCCCGCGTTCCACCCTCTCGGGGGGCTGGGCCACCTGGCAGGTGCCTACGGAGGACGCGACGAAGATGGAGAAACACAACACGGAGAACGTCAGCATGTGGATTTGAGTTACTCGTTTGCGGGGCACGATCTACGGCCTCCCATCCGGCAAGGCAGATCCTTATTTTATTCCATATGCGCAAAGACAGTGACGAATTTTTTTGAGCACGATAACCGGAGGCCGCCTGCTCTGGTATGATTTGCTTTGGAACCCATGCGGCCTGAACGCATTCCTCTGTTTCCGCTGAACGTCGTCCTTCTTCCAGGCGCGGAACTGCCCCTGCATATTTTCGAACCTCGTTACCGACAAATGGTGAAAGACTGCCTGGAAGAGAAATCGGAATTCGGCATGGTCCTTTCCCTGGACAAGGGAGTCGCGCGCGTTGGCTGCACGGCGGAAATCGTGCAGGTCGCAAAACGGTACCCAGACGGCAGAATGGACATTCTCACTATTGGCCACGCTCCATTCCGCGTCGTGGAACTTTTCACGGAGGAACCTCTGTTGGAAGGCCAGGTGGATTACCTGGAGGATCGGGAATCCCCGGCCAGCCCCGGCATCCAGCGCGAACTCGTGGAACTTTTCGAAGCCTGCCACACCATCATCTTCGATGACTATCCGAAGAATCTCGAGGGCGCCTCGACTGAGGATTTTTCTTATCTCGTTGCCGCCACGCTGCCCATGGATTTATTGTGGAAGCAGCAGATACTCGAGCTTCGGTCCGAAGCGGACCGCCAGGAGCGGCTGGTAGCGTACCTTCGCGAGTGGGCGCCGCATCTACAGAAGAAAGAGGCCAAGCGCAAGCGAGCCGGAGCAAACGGACACGGATTAAACTAATTTCGGACGAGCCGCCCCGGTCAGCTCGCAGAACGGGACCACATGACGGAAAGCAAATCGATGCACTCTTCAGGACATTCCAAACCGCGCACCCTGGGCGAGCTCAAGCGCATTCCCGATTTTGATCCGAGCGGCGCATGCCGCTCTGTCAAGAACGAGCTGCGCCGCAACTTGCTGCGGTCCATCGAAAAGGGCGAGACGCTTTTCCCGGGCGTCCACGGCTACGAAGACACGGTTGTCCCGCAAATCGCGAATGCCCTGCTCTCTCGCCACAATTTCATTCTGCTGGGCTTGCGCGGCCAGGCCAAGAGCCGCATTCTGCGCGGCCTCGTCAATCTGCTCGATCCAGAAATGCCGGTCGTCGCGGGCTGCGAAATCAACGACGACCCTTTCAAGCCCATCTGCCGCGTGTGCCGCGAAAAAATCGCCTCCGAAGGAGACGATACTCCCATCGCGTGGATGCCTCGCGACAACCGCTTTGTCGAAAAACTCGCCACGCCCGACGTAACTATGGCCGACATTATCGGCGACGTCGATCCGATCCGCGCTGCTCGCGGCGGCCGCGACCTCTCCGACGAGCTAACTATCCACTACGGACTTCTCCCTCGCGCCAATCGCGGCATCTTTGCGATCAACGAACTGCCTGACCTGGCCGGAAAAATCCAGGTCGGACTTTTCAACATCATGCAAGAAGGCGACATTCAGATTAAGGGCTATCCGCTGCGCCTGCCGCTCGACGTGCTCATCGTCTTCACCGCCAATCCCGAGGATTACACCGCGCGTGGCAAAATTATCACCCCGCTCAAAGATCGCATTGGCGCCGAAATTCGCACCCACTATCCCGCCACCATCGAAGAAGGAATGACCATCACCGCGCAGGAAGCCTGGGTAGGCCGCGATTCCGGAAAGAAGATTGACGTGCCACCTTATCTCCGGCAAGCGGTGGAAGAAATCGCTTTCCAAGCTCGTGAGGACAAGCGCGTGGACCGCCGCTCCGGGGTCAGCCAGCGCCTGCCGATCACCACTCTGGAGAGCCTCGTTAGCAGTGCAGAGCAGCGCGCCGCGCGCAACGGCGAGAAATCCGTTGTCGCCCGCGTGGCCGATGTTTACGCAGCCCTTCCCGCCATCACCGGCAAGATGGAACTCGAATACGAAGGCGAACTCAAGGGCGCGGACACCATCGCCCGCGAACTGATCCGTACCGCCGTCGGCCGCGTTTTCAGCAAACATTTCACGGATATCAATTTCCAGCCCGTCATCCAATGGTTCGAGCTGGGCGGCGAACTAAAGCTTCCTGATCTGGCGACCACGAGCGATCGTTATCAGCAGCTTTCAAAAATTCAAGGCCTGATGGAACACGTCGGCAGACTGGGCGTTTCCGATCGCAAGGATGCCGGAGCCGCCGCGGCCGCCGCCGAAATGATTCTCGAGGGTTTGTGGGCCCATCGGCGCATCGGACGCAGCGAAGAGCGCGGCTTCTACGCCGAAAAACCGCGTCAGCCCGACCAGCGCGAACGCGAAGGACCGCCACGCCCCCCGCGCCGGCAGTTCAATTGACAACCCGACGAAGGGTCGTCAGCCCGAGGAGCATCGCGACGAGCGATCTTTATGATTAAGTTGGACCGACCTAATAGGCACAAATCATGAAATTCATCCGCTACGGCAAATACGTTGGCGAACCTGCCGACGCTGTCGACCTGGAAGAGCTCATCAAGCGGCTTGGCGATTTCTTTCTGCAGAGCGGTTTCGAATCGCAATTCTACGGCGTATCACAAATGGACCCCGAGCGCTCCATCGAAGCCCTCCGCGAAGCCATCCTTCGCGCGCTCCAGGAAGGCGACCTGCTTCCCGAAGACGCCATGAGCGAAGAGTTGCGGAGAATGCTGCAAGATCCCGCGGCCATGAACAGCCAGGCGGTGAAGGACCTTCTCGACAAACTCACCGAGCGCCTCGCCAACGAAGGATTCATCAATCCGCAGCAGCCGCCGCAAGTCACGCTGCCGGCGAACACCTCCGCGCGCGGTCAGCTTGGCCAGCCACACGAACGCCAGCCCGAAGCACGCTTCGAAATCACGGATAAGACGATCGATTTTCTTGGTTTCAAAACCTTGCAGGACCTGCTCGGCTCACTCGGCCGCAGCAGCTTTGGCCGCCACGACACTCGCGACCTCGCTACCGGCGTCGAATCCGGCGGCATCTCGCGAGCTTACGAATTCGGCGACACGCTCAACATGGACATCAGCGCCACGCTGTTTAACGCGGTCCGCCGGGAAGGCGCCAAAGTTCCCATCGAGATGACTTACTCCGACCTCATGGTCCACCAGTGCGAATACCACAGCTCGTGCGCCACCGTTGTCCTTCTCGATTGCAGCCACAGCATGATTCTGTACGGCGAGGACCGCTTCACCCCCGCGAAGCGCGTTGCCATGGCGCTATCGCATCTGATTCGGACGCAGTATCCCGGCGACACACTTAGTCTTGTGCTCTTCCACGATTCCGCCGAGGAAGTTCCGCTCGGCGAACTCGCGCGCGTCCAAGTCGGCCCGTATTACACGAACACCCGCGAAGGCCTGCGCTTGGCCCAGCGCATCCTGCTCCGCCAGAAAAAAGACATGCGCCAGATCATCATGATTACCGACGGGAAGCCTTCCGCGCTCACCCTCGAAGATGGCCGCATTTACAAAAACGCCTTCGGCCTTGATCCTTTCGTCGTCGGACAAACTCTCGAAGAAGTAAACAAGTGCAAGCGCGCCGGCATTATGATCAACACCTTCATGCTCGCCAGCGACTATTCCCTAGTCCACTTCGTCCAGAAAATCACCGAAATGTGCCGCGGCAAAGCCTACTTCACGACGCCTTACACTCTTGGCCAGTATCTCCTCATGGACTACATGTCACGCAAGACCAAGCAAATCCACTAAGCGCCGCGCTCGTCCCGGAAGGGCTGCGTACGTCTCGACATATGCACCAGATTTGAGGTATGAATTGAGTAGCCCTCCCAGCCCTCGGAGAGGTGAGCATGAGACGTTCTTCGGTCGTTCTTTCTTTGGTTATACTTTGTTTTTTCCTCGGCTCCTTTCCCGGCTCCGCGCAAGATCCCAAGGACCCACCGGCGGCACAGCCTGAGCCCTGGTACAGTCCTAAAAAATACAATCCAGTCAAATTGATCAAACGCAGCTCGAAATCCGCGAACGATCAATTGGCCTCGAACGGGGACCTGGAAGCCAAGTTAACGCGCCAGTTGCAAGTCCAGGAAATCCTGCCTCAAGACAAAAACTTGCAGGACGCTTGCTCGTCTTTCAATGAACTCACCGAGTGCGTCGCGTCCCTCCGCGTCAGCCACACTCTGCGAATCGACTTCTCGTGTTTGAAATGGGATGTAACCGGAGTGAAGCCCAAGCCCGTCTCCGATTCTTGCGCCGGCCCCTCGGGCGGCAAAGCCATGGGCCTGACGAGGTCCATCGATCTGCTGAAGTCGGATTCCGATGCCAAATCCCAGGCGAGAGACGCTCTGCGGCGAGCCCGCGAAGATATCAAGGATGCCAGCGACTAACCGACCACCTCACGCGGCGCTCGGCACTTTCCGCCAGGTGGTGGCTGGTGAGCGACCATGATCGAGAGCTGGTTCAGTTGCCCAAGTCGAAGAATTGCCCCATCTTGCGGAACTTCTCGTAGCGCGCATCGAGCAGTTCCGGGATGGGTTGATTCGTCAACGTCACCAGTTGGCGGTCAAGGACCTCGTCCAGAAGCCGCGCTGCCGCTTCATGGTCGCTATGCGCGCCGCCTTCCGGCTCTGCTACGATTTCGTCCACGATGCCCAGTTCCTTTAGGTCCTTCGCCGTGATCTTCATGGCCGCGGCCGCGGTTTCCGCTTTCGTCGAATCGCGCCAGATGATGGAAGCGCAGCCTTCCGGCGAAATCACGGAGTAAAAACTATTCTCCAGAATGTTCACGCGATCGCCAACGGCAATCGCCAGCGCGCCACCCGACCCGCCCTCGCCGGTCACCGTGACGATCACCGGCACGGGCAGCCGTGCCATCTCGCGAAGGTTCCGGGCAATCGCTTCGCCCTGTCCGCGCTCTTCCGCGTCGATTCCCGGGTAAGCCCCGGGCGTATCAATAAAAGTGAAAATCGGCCTCCCGAATTTCGCCGCGAGTTGCATCACGCGCAGCGCTTTGCGGTAACCTTCCGGCTTGGGTTGCCCAAAATTTCGAACTAGCCGCTGTTTGGTGTCGCGCCCTTTTTGGTGACCGACGATGGCCACGGGCCGGCCGTGAAATTTTCCAAGTCCCGTGATGATCGCTTTATCGTCGGCGTAGCCCCGGTCGCCGTGCAGCTCAATAAAATCCGTCAACAATGAGCTAATAAAATCGAGGGTGTAGGGACGCTGCTGGTGACGGGCGATTTGCGCGCGCTGCCACGGCCCCAGGTGCGAATAGAACTCACGTCGCAATTCCGCGACCTGCTCGCGAATGCGTTCCACTTCCCTGTCGGCGTCGGCGTTGCCGGCAAGGTGGCGCAATTCCTCGACATCTTTTTCCAGGCGCTCGATTTCTTTCTGGCGCTCAATTTCCTTCTGCTGGTCGGTTTCCTTCGAATGTGGGCCAGACGCCGCGCTGGCCTTGTTTTTTTCCTTTGCTTTCATTCCGGCACCATCCAAACAGCGGGGCTGCCACAAATTTGCCGGATTGCCTCCGCTAGTTCCGGCGAGGCCTTCACGCGCTGCTGCGCCTGCAGCACGGCCACGGAACCGTCCGGCGAGCACAATTCAAACACAACCTGGCACGGTCCGGGCGAAGCGGCAAACAAATCTTCCAAACGGTCCAGAATCTCTTCACTCACCGATTGCATTTCGATGCGAACGCGAAGCTCGCTGGAAGCGGCGCGCTCCGCGACTTCGTCCAGCCGACGCGCTTCCTGCAAGGAAAGCCGCGTGCCTGCTTCCTCGACTTGCACGCGAACTTTCAGGAGCAACGGATTCCCTGGCTTCAAAACGGGTTCGAGACGCGCAAAGCTCTCTGGAAAGGCGAGCAGTTCCTGAACACCGGTCACGTCCTGAATGCTGAAGATCGCCCACCGAGCCCCTTTCTTCGAACGCATAGGACGCGTACCGACAATCAACGCAGCAACCGTGATCTCCTTTCCGTTCCGTTGATCTTCGACCTGATCGAGAGAAATCGTCTTGAGGTCCATCAGACGAGAGCCATATTTTGCGAGGGGATGGCCAGAAACATAGAAACCAAGCATAGCGTATTCGCTCGCCAGACGTTCTTCCTCGCTCCACGGAGCAGCTTCGTGCAATTCGAAGGGCATGGGTGCTGGGGCGGCGGCGGTCCCGAACAAGCCGTGCTGGCCACATTCGCGCGTGCGGGTAGCGCGCTGCAGGGCCGCGACAGCGTCGTCCACCGAGGCGAGCATGGATTCACGCGGACCGAGCGAATCCACGGCGCCGGACTTGATGAGGCTTTCAAATACGCGTTTGTTCAGGAACCGGGACTCGATGCGCTCGCAGAAATCGTAGAGCGATTTGAATTCGCCCTGGCCCAGCCGCGATTCACGAATGGCTTTGGCGGTATTCTCGCCGACGTTCTTGATCGCAGCAAGACCGAAACGAATCGATTCGCCGACGGGAGTGAAGTAGAGATCACTCTCATTCACATCGGGCGGGAGAATGGAGATGCTCATGCCGCGTGCTTCGTTGATGTACTTGACGACCTTTTCGGTGTTGCCGGCTTCCGAGGTCAGGAGCGCGCCCATAAATTCAACGGGATAATGCGTTTTCAGGTAAGCCGTCTGATAGGCGAGCAACGCGTAGGCGCAGGAGTGTGATTTGTTGAAGCCGTAGCCGGCAAACTCCTCCATCAAATTAAAGATGCGCTCGGCTTTTTTCTCCGGGATTTTGTTGGCAGCGCATCCGGACATGAACTTGGCGCGCTGCGCGGCCATTTCTTCCTTCTTCTTCTTGCCCATCGCGCGACGAAGGATGTCCGCTTCTCCCAGAGAAAAACTAGCCAAACGATTGGCGATTTGCATCACCTGTTCCTGGTACAGGATGACGCCGTACGTTTCTTCTAGAATGTCTTTCAGCTGCGGGAGTTCGTAGGTGACCTTGGTCTTGCCCTGTTTGCGATTGATGAAATCGTCGATCATGCCCCCCTGGATGGGGCCAGGCCGATAAAGCGCATTGAGCGCGGTGAGATCCTCGATGCGGGCTGGCTGGTAACGGCGGAGAATGTCGCGCATGCCGTGCGATTCAAATTGGAAGATAGCTGTCGTATCTCCGCGGGCAAAGAGTTTGTACGTTTCAGGGTCGTCCAAGGCGAGACCATCGATATCAATTTTTGCGCCGCGATTCTGCTCAATCGTACGGACGGTATCGTGGAGCACGGTAAGCGTGGTCAAACCAAGAAAATCCATTTTCAGCAGGCCGATGCGCTCGAGCGCATTCATGTCATATTGCGTTGTGATTTCATCGCGGTTTGACTTGTAGAGCGGCACGACATCCGTGAGCGGGCGTGGCGAAATGACCACACCGGCCGCGTGAGTGGAAGCGTGCCGCGACAATCCTTCGAGGCGCAAGGCTACGGCCATCAAATCCTTGAGGCGTTCGTCACTGTTGATCGCGGATTTGAGCTGCGGGGCTTCTTCCAAGGCATTCTTCAACTCGATGCCTAGCGTCGTGGGAATAAGTTTCGCAAGGCGGTCCACTTCGCCATAAGGAATATCCATGGCGCGGCCAACGTCCTTGACTGCGGCCTTTGCGGCCATAGTTCCGAAGGTAATGATCTGCGCGACGTTTTCGCGGCCGTACTTTTGCGTGACGTACTCGATCAACTCGCCGCGCCGCCGCATGCAGAAATCGATGTCAATATCAGGCATGGAGACGCGCTCGGGATTCAGGAAACGCTCGAAGAGTAGGTTGTATTGCAAGGGATCAACGTCGGTGATGCGCAGTGCGTAACTGACGAGGCTGCCTGCCGCGGAACCGCGGCCCGGCCCGACCGGAACGTCCTGGGCGCGTGCGTAGTGAATAAAATCCCAAACAATCAAGAAGTAGCCTTCATAGCGCATCTTCTTAATCATTTCGATTTCCGAGGTGAGCCGGCGCTCGTATTCGGCCAGCGAATTTCGCAGAAGGCCCTGCTGCGCCTGGCGCTCGAGCTGCTGGACGCGGGTCGCGAATCCTTCACGGACCACAGATTCAAAATAGCTCGCGGAGGTATGCCCTTCCGGAACCTTGAATTCCGGGAATGGATTGGGGATGCGCTCCACTTTGACGTTGCAGCGCGAAGCGATGTCCACGGTGCGGCTCAGCGCTTCCGGAATTTCACCAAACACCTGCGCCATCTCCGCCGCGCTCTTGAAGTAAAACTGGTCGGTCTGAAACTTCATGCGATTCGTGTCGCTCATGGTCTTGCCGGTCTGGATGCAGAGCAACACTTCCTGGGCGTGAGCGTCGTCGTGATGGAGGTAATGACAATCGTTGGTGGCGACGAGAGGGATGCCGGTCTCTTTCGAGAGGCGCAGCAGTTCGCGATTCACATCTTTTTCGATCGGCAACCCCTGGTCCTGAATTTCCAGGAAGAAATTGCCTTTGCCGAAAACGTCGCGCAGGCGGTAAGCATTTTCACGCGCCTGATCGTACTTCAGATCCACGACGGCTTCAGTCACCGGCCCGCGAAGGCAAGCCGAGAGTGCGATCAAGCCTTTGCTGTGTTTGGCGAGCAGGTCATAGTCAATGCGCGGTTTGTAATAGAAGCCCTCCAGAAAGCCTGCGGAAACCAATTTGATTAAGTTGTGATAACCCTCAAGCGATTCGCAAAGCAGCACGAGGTGATTGCTGCCACGCATCCCCGGTTCGGCGTCGCCGCGATCCTGGCCGTTGCCTCCGTTCGTTTTCTCACCGCGGTCATGACGGCTGCCTTTGGCCACGTAGACTTCACAACCGATGATGGGCTTGACGTCACGCTTGCTGGCTTCATAGAAAAAATTGGCAGCGGCAAAAAGGTTGCCGTGGTCAGTGATGGCCACGGCGGGCATTTTCTGGCGGGACGCTTCATCCAAAAGCTCGGAGGTTTCGCAAGCCCCATCGAGCAGACTGTAATCCGTGTGAACGTGGAGATGCACGAACTGCGGTTGGCCCATGGAACTCCATTTTAGAACGCTGGGGCCCGTTTTGCATTACGCATTGTGACGTTTCCCACAGGCAGCATGAAACCGGCAACCACGGTGCTACCTGCGCCCATGACTCTTCTTGCCAGAAGAAGCGCCCTTGCCGCGAGATACCCGAGCGGCATGCTTTGCATGGGTCTTCGGAGGAACAGGTTTTCCCTTGGCAGCGTGCTTCGCTTCGGCTTTCGCGGCTGCGTGCTTCTTGTGGGCGGCGTCGCCCATGGCCGCGGCGGCGTGGGCTTTATCGGTGCCCTTTGCGGGCTTCTTTTCCTTTTCTTTCTTTTTCGGCTGTTCCTTGATGCCGGAAAGCTTGCGCAGGATTTTTTCGCGCTCTTCCTTGGTCTTGCCTCGGCCGGTGAGCTGCATGGCAAAAACCTGTTCGACAATGGCATCGAACTTCGGTCCGCGCACCATTCCAAGCGCTTCCAGCTCGGTGGCCACAACCGGAAGAGCGATGCGAATCGGGCGCCACTTGTTCAGAAAGGCGCGAATCTTCGAAAGAGCAGCCGACTTGTTGGATTCCGCCATCAGGAAGGCGATCTGATCCAGCGGCATTTTCTCAAGGAACCGGAAAGCATCCACAGGAGCATTCATTTTTCTTCCCAGAAGCTCTTTCTGGGCTTCCAGCGCTTCTTCCTCAAAACTGAGCGCGGCTTCTACTTCGGCCGAACGAAATCCGGCTTTCGAGAGGACGTTCGCCAATTCGCGGTCCTTTAATCTTCCGAGAATGGCGAGAAGCATGGGAGCGGCGAGACGCGGACGGAAGCCCGCGGTGAAGAGATCCTCGCGCACTTTCATGAGGCGGGCGATGGCGTCGTATGAGGGATGTTTCTTCGCCAGCACAGGACTGACGGCTTCGAGAAGGTCATGCTCTTCCCAGGCCTTCAGCACGACGGCCGGGCGTTCTTCGCGAGCAAGGGCGCGCAGTTCATCGCCTGCGTCTTCCGGCGCGATGGTTTTCTGCAGGTTGCGCTCGATGGCCAGATCGAACCATTCCTGAGTGCGCTGCTCAATCTTAAAGCCCATGCGCGCTGTGTAGCGCAAGACACGCAATAAACGGACCGGCTGGTTGGTGAAGCTGTGAATCGTGAGCGCACGAACCTCGGCGCGCTCGATGTCGGAGAGGCCGTTGGTAGGATCAAGCAGCAAGCCGCGTGAGGCGGGGTTCAGCGAAATGGCGATGGCGTTGAGGGAAAAATCGCGGCGGCGCAAATCCTCCATGATGGTGGACCAGCGAATCTCGGGACGCGTTCCCGGGCGGACATAATGGTCGTCACGAGCGGCAGAGATGCTGCCTTCGCAGTCGCCGGCAAAAAGCAGTTCTACATGGCGAAACTTTTCATCCTCGAAAAGGATTTTGGCGCCGCCCTTTTCGAGTTCGTGGGCAATCTTCGAGGGATTCCCCTCAACGGTGAAATCGAGATCGCGCAGCGAAGCGCCGGTAACGAGGTCGCGGACGGTTCCACCGGTCAGATACACATTGAATCCCAGTGCGGCGGAAAGTTCCTGCACGCGCAACATCACGGCGCGCTGTTCCGGCGAGAGCCGGCTTTCCAGCAAAAACATATAGTCTGGCATTGCGCTCCTTCTGCTTCAGGGTGTCCGCGCTGACCGCCGCAGAGGCACCCGCAATGAGTTTCCCGGGGCCGACCGCGCTATGCGCGCGGGTGGTGCGCCTTGTAAATCTGCTTCAACCGCTCCTCGACGACATGGGTATAAATCTGCGTGGTGGAAATGTCGGCATGGCCAAGCATAAGCTGCACGGACCGCAGGTCCGCGCCGCGTTCTAGCAAATGGGTGGCAAAGCTGTGCCGCAGCATGTGCGGCGTAAGTGCTACTCTCAGACCAGCCAGCCGTCCATAAGCTGAAAGTATCTTCCAGACGCCGACGCGGCTCAACGGAGCGCCCCGGCGATTCACGAATAACGCAGAGCTGCCCGGCACTTTGCCGAGCAACTTTGGCCTGGCGTCGCGGAGATACCGTTCGACAATCGCCAGAGCCTTCTTCCCAACCGGGACAATACGTTCCTTGTCGCCTTTGCCGATGCAGCGAACGCAGCCAACTTTCGCATCCAGATCGCTGGTGCGAAGACCGATGAGCTCGGACACGCGCAAGCCGGTCGAGTAGAGAACTTCGAGCATGCCGCGGTCGCGCAGGCCGATGGGCCTCTTCACGTCGGGCTGATTGAGAAGACGCTCGACTTCCTCGAGCCGAAGATAGCCGGGCAAAGCACGGTGGATCTTCGGTGATTCGAGATTCACAGAGGGATCTTCGCGAATGAGCTCGTGGATTTGCGCAAAACGGAAAAAATTGCGTAGGGTGACCAGGTGCCGGGCCACGGTCTTACTCTCGAGCTTCTGACGATAAAGCCCCGCGAGGAAATCCACTAGATCGTCGCGGCTGACGGCTTCGAGAGTGCGCCTGCGCTTGCGGGCAAAGTCATCGAATTTCAGGAGGTCGCGGCGATAGGCCGATACTGTGTTGGAGGAGAGCCCCTTCTCCACTCGTACGTGGGTCAAGAACGACGTTATGGTTGCGGTGATTTCCATCAGCTCCCCACGTATCCATCACCGGCTCCGGCAGTGCGCCGAGTGGCAATTCCATAGACTTCCTCGATTTCGTGGCAGCGGAAGAGCCAGGCGAGCGCCAGATAAAGGGCGGTCGCTCCGAGAATCAGGGCGGCAAAAACGAGAAATTGCACCAGGAAGCGTGAGTGAAGCGCGAACCCGGTGTAGTGATTCCCGAACCAGCAGGCCACGCCCATAATCCCGGCGCAAATGGAAACTTTCGCAAACGAGCGCAGGATACCCATGGTTCCCATCGGACCATAGCGAATACGGAAAATGATGAACAATGCGAAGAAATCAAAGAAAGTTGCAAGAGCTGTGGCCAGCGCGGGGCCGCCGTTTTGCACGCGCTTGTATAAAAAAGTCTCCAGAAAAACTATGTTCAGAATGATGTTGATGAGAAGCGAAATGGAAGCGATGATGACCGGCGTCTTGGTATCCCGCGTGGAATAGAATGCCGGAACGATCAGTTTAACGGTGGCCAGCGCCGGAAGCCCGATGGCGTAGTAAAGAAGCGCGCGGGCCGTCAGGCGAGTGGATTCCGCAACGAACTGCCCGTGCTGGAAGAGCACGCGGATGATCGGCTCGCGAAGGATCATCAGTCCGAGCGCCGCCGGAATGGTGATGAAAGCGACGATCCGGACGGAAAACGACAGCGTTTTCTTCAGCGACTCATAATCCTTGGCTGCTGCCTGGTGCGACATCATCGGCAGAATGGCCGTGGCCACGGCAATGGCGTAGCCGCCTAGCACCAGCTCCATGACGCGATCGGCAACGTACAGCGCGGCGAGGCTCCCGGGGGGCATGCGCGCGGCGGTGGCAAACCGTGTGTCGATTAAGAGATTGATCTGCCCAATGCCGATACCGAAAAGCCGAGGCAGCATCAAGCGGGCCACGTCCCGAATCGCGGGATGGGAAAACGAAATGCCGAAAGAAAACTTCATGCCTCGCCGAACAAGCGAGGGCACTTGAATTAGGAATTGCAGCACGCCGCCGACCAAAACGCCAATCGCAAGAGATTTAGCCGGGTCTCCCACATAATGCCAAACGATGCCGACCGAAAAGACTATGGTGGACACGTTCAGCAATACAGGCGTGGCCGCGGGCAAACCAAAAATGTGAAAGCAGTTCAGGATGCCCATCGCCAAGGCAGCCAGAGAGATGAAGAACAAATACGGGAAGATGATGCGGTTCAGGTCTACAGCCTCGGCGCGAGCGACATTTTCGCCGGAGAATAACTGAACGACCGCAGGAGAGAAGACCATTCCGAGGATGGTGATCACCGCGACCACTAGGGAAAGGGTCCAAAATAGCCGGTTGGCGAAGTCCCAAACCTCCTCTTTGGACTTCTCCCGCATATAGGACGTGAAGACCGGGATGAAGGACGCGGTCATGGAACCCTCGGCGACGAGACGGCGGAAGAGATTGGGTATACGATAGGCCAGCACGTAGGCGTCGGCAGCAAAGGAAGTCCCCAGCAGCAGGGTAATGCGCTGGTCGCGGACGTAGCCTAGGACGCGGCTAGCGATGGTGACCAGGGAGATGATCGAAGCCGATTTGAGGATATGTTTTTTGTCGGTCAAAGGGCAGTGCTCCGGGGCCCTAACCCTAATGAAAACAACAACTTGACAGGAAAAACGTGCTTAACATAACATACATTTTGTCGATTGGCAAATCAGGCCATCCGAGCCGGAAAACGCGGAATTTTGAAGAATAAGCCCCCAGCCTCTACGCACAAGAAGGTTATTGTTGTGCTCACCGACAAGAAGCCCTTGCGCGGGTACTTGAACCCTGTCCGCCTGGGGCAGGCTGATCCCATTGACCTTCTAACGCCAGAGGGAGAACACCTGGAGGTCCCGATGGCGCGTGTACGGTCGGTCTATTTCGTGCGCGAGTTTTCCGACGACTTTGAGCCCGAGCGCAAGGCGTTCCTCAGCCGGCCCAAACTGGACGGTTTGTGGGTGAAGCTGCGTTACAACGACGGAGAAACGTTGGAAGGGGTGGTGCCCAACGATTTGCTGTCGCTGCTAGATAACGGTTTGCAAATCGCATCGCCCGACTTGAATTCTTCCACAGACCGCATCTTTGTTCCGCGAGGCGCACTGTCGGAAGTGACCGTTCTTGGTGTTGTGGGCGTCGCGCGCCGGAAGCCCGCCGCCGCTGCGGCCACAGCCTCACAGCCTCGCCTTTTCAACGAGTAAGCTCGCGGGGGCACGCTGTACTTCCCTCTTTGGCCTGTGCGAGACTCGCAGACAGCCTCACCAACAATTCAGGAGCCGCTCCAATGAAACTTGCTGAAATCGCGCAGAAACTCGGATGCCGCTTGGAAGGCCCGCCGGAAATCGAGATTCACGGAGTCGCCGGGATCGAACATGCCGAAGCGGGACAGGTCACCTTCCTCGCGAATCGGCGGTATTTTCCGCAGCTGAAGACCACGCGTGCCTCGGCGGTACTTATCGAAGAAGGAATTGCGCTCGATCGGGAGGCGTCCATGCCCGCCTTGGCCGCGTTGCGCTCAGCAAATCCTTACCTCGCATTTGCACATGCGCTGGAGCTTTTTTACGAGCAACCACGCTATGCGCCGGGGATTCACCCGACGGCGATCATCGCGAAAAGCGCAAAGATCGGGGAAGGAGCCCACCTCGGACCATACTGCTACGTGGACGAGGACGTTGAGATCGGCCGCAACGCCACGCTGCATAGCTTCGTGACTGTCTATCGCGGCGCAAAGATCGGCGATAATTTTTTTGCCCATGCGCACGCCGTCGTGCGTGAATTCTGCCGCATCGGCAATTGCGTGATTCTGCAAAATGGCGTGATCATCGGCGGAGACGGCCTCGGTTTCGCAAAACAGAAAGACGGCACCTGGTACAAGATGACCCAGTCGGGTCCGGTCGTCCTGGAAGACGACGTTGAGGTGCAAGCAAACGCCTGCGTGGACCGCGCCACGGTTGGCGAAACCCGCATCGGCCGCGGCACCAAGCTCGATGATCTCGTGTTGATTGGCCACGCCTCGCAAGTGGGCGCTAACACCATGCTCTGCGGGCAGGTGGGCCTGGCTGGTTCCACCAAAGTCGGCAGCAATTGCATCCTGGCGGGCCAGGTTGGCACCGCAGGTCACCTCACCGTGGGAGATGGCGCTGTGATTACTGCGCAGAGCGGCGTTCCAAACGATGTCCCTGCGCGTTCGCTGTATTCCGGATACCCAGCGGTCGAGAATCGTGAATGGCTAAAGACCATGGCGGCGCTGAACCGCCTGCCTGAATTGCAGAAGCGTGTTCGCGAATTGGAAGCGGAAATCGCGACGCTAAAATTACGCTGAAAAGACGCTCGCGACGGGGAATTCAGGAGACGACGGGTTCGGTAACAGCTCCTGGAAGATCGAGCGGGCGTTGCTCTGGGGGCAGGGCGGCAGCCATCGCCATGCGCACGCGCTCGTTCAAAACGTCCCGCTCTTCCGGGGAATACTTGGAGGCATCAATCGGTTCGAGAAATTCGACGACAATTTCGCCGGGGTGAATCACCAGCGAGTGTTTTCCCATGATGCGGTGCGCGCCTGAGCACGCCATCGGAACAATCGCCACGCCCGCCTTGATGGCTATCATCACCGCGCCTTTCTTGAACTCCTGCAAGCGGCCGTCCGGGCTGCGCGTGCCTTCGGGGTAAATCAAGAACGACTGCCCGGCCCTCAGCGCCTCGGTGGCTTTCTCTACGCTGGCAATGGCCGAGTCGCGAGCGCTTCGATTGACAGGAATAAAATGCGCCGACCGGAACGCCTGCCCCACGATGGGCCACTTGAAGAGCGATTCTTTCAGGAGGATGGCAATCCGGCGCGGGATGGCGCCTACAACCGCCGGCGCGTCGGCCGAACTTGTATGATTCGCGGCAAACAGGCAGATGCCCGGAGGGATGCGCTCCAGGCCTTTCACGCGAACCTTCACGCCAACGGCGCGGACAAAAAACATCACGCCCTTCACGCCCGCCCAATAAATCGGGTCGGGATCGCGAGTAATCAATGTGTAGATGAGCAGCGGCGGACCGACGACCAGGATGTACAGGGATAAGAAAACGACGATGAAGAGAGTGCGGAGCATAGGCAGGCAAACTTTCTCGAATCCAGCGCGGCTGGTCAAGCGAGTCGTGGAACCGCCAGCCTCTCTAGCGAACGGCGACGGCGCTGGTCTCGCCGCGCAGCATTCCCTCTCGAATGTGGCGCGCCTTTTCGCTGGCGTGAGCGTCCTCGCCGACCACGTACAGAATCTCTTTGATTTCACCGAGCCTGAATTCGATGGCAATCTCCTTGTCATTGCGGTGAATCCGCAGTCTCAGCGAATCGCCGGCCTTCTGTTCTTGGAGCCACCGATCAGGCCGCTTGGGTACTTCACCGCCGTTCCAGTTAATGATGCTATCTCCGGCCTGCAAACCTGCTCGGGCAGCGGGGCTTTCAGAATCAACTCTGCTCACGACGAACTGGCCGTTCGGTTCGTGCTCCACAAAAAAACCAAGCGTCGGTCTGCGGCGTTCCACGGTGCGCAAAGCCAAACCTGCCAGTGCAAGAATCTGCTGATAAGGAAATGGTTCCGCGCCCGCTACGTATTTCTGGAAAAAGTCCTCAAATGAGCCGCCGGCGATTTTTTCCGCAGTCAGACGAACGTCCAGGCTATCTCGATAGGTTTTTCCCTGCTTCGCAAAATTCGTATTCAGCGAACGCATCACATCGTCCAAACTTTCTTCGTTGCCGGTGCGGTCGCGAATGAGAATGTCGACCAAATCTCCCAGCACCTGCCCTTTGGTGTAATACGAAACGCTATATTCCGGCTGATTGTAGAGCGGATATTTTTCCAGCCAGGCATCGAGGCTGGATTGTTCCGCGCTCTGCCAGCGGTTGGCCGGACGGCCCTCCAGCTCGGTGATTTGTTCGCTGAGGTCAGCGTAGAACTGTTCCTTGCTCCAGATCCCGCTGCGCACCAGCGTGTACGAACCGTAGGTATTCGTTACGCCTTCCGCAAACCACAAGGCGCGCGTGTATTGCTCTTTCGTATCATCCACGGGTTCGAGCGACGCAGGGCGAATTCGCTTCACATTCCAAAGGTGAAAAAATTCATGTGCCGCGACACTCGGCAAGTATTCATCCGAATACGCGCCAATGGCTGTCGAGTTCGCATGCTCCATGCCCCCGCCACCGGCCCCTTTTCCAATGTGGAGAATAAACGTGTAACGTTCGAACGGCGCTCCGTCCATTAGTTTCAATTCGTACTTGCAGATCCGCCTCAAATCCTCTTCGACCTGTTTTTTGCTCCAGCTTTCTCCGTGAATCGCGACCCAAATCCCGGGTTTAATTCCGGACAACTGAAACATCTCGAACTTCCCTGCTTCGATGGGCGCATCGACGAGAGCGTCGTAGCTCGCAGCATCACCGCTGAAATTTCGACCGTTTCCCCTCGAGTCAATGAATTGAATTGACGCACCAGTTGCTTGCCATTCTTGGGGAACGTCCGGCATCGCAAGGTGCACAGCCTCGCCGCGCCGCCCTGATACGTACAAGAGAATCATCGCTGGATTGATGAAGGCGTGCTCGGAATTCAACTGCGACGCAAAGGGACCGGCCTCGTCCCAATACGTCGCGTACGAAATTTTGATCGTCCCCGTGCCCTTAATGCGCCACGTTTGCTTGTCCATCTTTTCGATGAACGCTTTCTGAAATCCAGCCATGGCGTCGACTTGCTGCAAGTGACTGCTGAAGTCGCGGATCTGGTAAAGTGCATTCCACGCGGCCATTCGAACCGTCACTTCGCCGGTCACATCAGGAATGGTCATCGTTACGTGAAAGAGATGCCTCTCGGGATGATCCAGGAGAACGGTATATTGAATTGTTGCTCGTGCCGAAGCGCTGAACGTCAGGACAAATAAGAGACAGAGGCCGGCGGGAATCAGCAGCCTGCTTCGGGCGGAGGAAAGGGTCACCGCGTTTTCGCCTCGCCCGCAAGTTGCGAAGCCGCGCCGAGTGTCTTCAACACTTTCTCGCATAAACCGTCAAAGCTGCCGTTGGACATGATGAGAAGAAGATCGCCGCGCTTGGCTTCGGCTCCAAGATAGTCAGCAATGGCGTCGGAACTGGGAAAAACGCGGGCGTCTTTGCCAAGGGCCCGGACACTCTCCGCAACGGTCTCAGGATCCAATCGATTCTCGCCCCCCAATTGCTGGGCGCGAAAAACGCCGCCGAGGATGACGCGGTCGCCAAGAGCGAGCGACTTCGGCAACGCATCCTGAAACACTTTGCGGCGCATGGAGTTTGACCGCGGTTCGAGAATGGCCCAAAGCCGGCGCCCAGGCCAACGGCCCCGCGCGGCTTCGATCGTGACCTTTACCGCCGTGGGATGATGCGCAAAATCGTCGACCACCAATACTCCCCCGATTTCGCCCCGCACATCCATTCGACGCTTGACACTACGAAACGTCGCGAGCGCTTTGGCAATGTCTGCGGCCGGGATGCCGCGTCCCTGGGCGACGATAAGCGCAGCCATGGCATTCAAGACGTTGTGGCGTCCCGTGGCGGTCAGCGCAAATTCGCCAAAGTGTTTTCCACGCAGGGCGATGCGAAACCGCATCATTTCGCCATCGATCGAGAAGCCGCTCGCGACCCAATCATTCGCATCGTTGAAACCGTACGTTTCCACCGGGCAAAAAGCGTTCTCGGCAGCCCGCCGCAAGGCCGGGCCCGATTCTTCCACGTCGCCCCAGATGACCACGCGACCACGCCGGGGAACAAGATTCACCAAGCGGCGGAAAGCCAGCTGGTAGGTTTCGAAATCAAGATAAATGTCCGCGTGGTCGTATTCGAGGGAGGTGATAATCAAATCATCGGGATGATAGTGAAAGAATTTTGGCCCGCGATCCCAGAAAGCAGTCTCATACTCGTCGCCTTCCAGAATGAACTCTTCGCCGCCGCCAAGTCCGTAACTCTTACCGAAGTTCTCCGCGACGCCTCCTACGAGAAAATTTGGCTGCTTCCCTGCCGTGTGGAAAATCCACGCGAGTATCGCCGTGGTCGTCGTTTTACCATGCGTTCCGCTGACGACGATGGAATGTTTTTCTGGGAGAAAGACTTCTTCCAGAATTTCGGGCATCGAGCGATAAGGAATCTTGCGGTCCAGCACTTCTTCCAGTTCCGGATTCCCTCGCGCGATAATGTTTCCGATCACCACCAGGTCGGGCGCCGGCTGCAAGTGCGCTGCATCAAAGGTGTGAAAAAACGAAATACCGAGGCTTTCGAGCAGGGTTGAAGCGGGTGGGTAAACTCCGGAATCCGAACCGGTCACGCGGAAGCCGCGTTCGCGCAGCATCCCGGCCAGGGGCGCCATCGCCGATCCGCCAATCCCAATCACATGTACATGTTTTGATTCGCTCAAGCGACCACCGCCGATTCCAGGAATTCGAGCGTGCCTTCCCCGTCTGCGTCCAGGCGCGCCTTGATGCCCAGCGGTATCGTGAGCATGGGCCGCATTGTATGCCCAATCGGAGCACCGAAAACGATCGGGACGCCAAGCGGCCGCAGAATTCTCGCGCAGACCTCCTTTACGGTTGGGGCTCCGGCGGCCGCTGGTTCGCTGTCCGGAAAATCTCCCATCACAAACCCGCGAACGCCTTCAAACTTTCCAGCTTGTTTCAAATGCATCAGGACGCGATCCACCTGATAGGGCCGCATCGCGCGGTCTTCGAGAACCAGGATCGAATCCTTGGTGTCCAATTCCCACGGCGTTCCGATCGTGGCTTCGAGCAGCGTCATGCATCCGCCTAATACTCTGCCCATGGATTGACCGGCGAGGACGGGCTCACCTCTTAGCCGCAACTTCCAACCGCCTTCCGTTCTGCCCACCGCTTGAAGAAAAGAGCTTTCATCATAGCCCTTGCGCGCGCCCGGACCAGCATTGAGTCCAGCAGCTACCATGGGACCGTAAAAAGTGATCCAGTTGCACCGTTGCCAGAGAAAAATCTGCAGAGTAGTGAGGTCGCTGAAGCCAATTACCCCCTTAAGATTCGCAAGGCTCTTTTCCAGTTCGAATTCCAGCAGGTAATTTGAACCATAGCCGCCGCGCAGCGCGACAAGCCCATCGACCCGCTCGGAATTCAGCGTCGCGAGAAAACTATTGGCGCGCTCCAATGGTGGACCGGCAAAGTAGCCTTCCGCTTTGGTGTCCTGATTGGCGACTACCTGGAATCCGTGGCGTTTCAACTCTGCAAGCCCAGCGATCATCTCGACAGACTCCGCAGGAGACGCCGGAGCGAACACTCCCAGGCGTGAGCCGGCGACCAGCGCCCTTGGTTTTCGAGGGACCCCATTGCTTCCGTTCATTCTTGATGGCCCTCGACCGGGGCGACTTCGGTGATCACGCCCTGGCGATTGAGCTGGGAGACAATCTTTTCTTGCTGGGTATGGCTGACGTCGGATTCAAATTCGACAATGGAGTTCCCTCCCGCCATGGAAACCCGAAAGTGCTGCATGGGAATTTTCAGGCCTGCCATCAGTCGCTGGATTTCCGTGGCGACACTCTCGGCGTGGCTGGTAGTGACCCGGAAAACCATGTTTCGGCACTTCAAATGGAATCGCCGTGCCGCCCAACCGATGCAGACTAGGCCAAAAAGCACGAGCCCCGTGGCATAAACAGCCACGGAGTACAGCCCTCCTCCAGCGGCCATGCCGATCGCAGCCTCCACGAATACCGTCGCGGCCGTGGTCATCCCCACCACGCCGCCTGCTTCCCGCAAGATCGCGCCCGCGCCCAGAAAACCGATGCCCTGGACGATGTTCGAAGCGATTCGAGTACTTCCGGAATCGCCAAAACGGTGGGCGATCTCGCCTGATAAAATCGTGAAGAGCGCGGTCGCCAAACAAACAAAAAGGCTCGTACGAACACCCGCGGGCCGTCGATTCAGATCGCGTTCAATGCCAATGACCGCGCCGAGCACGGCAGCTACGGTCAGCCGCAGAAATATTTCATGAACAGAAAGCATTGCCAGCGGTACCCACTGCCCGCCTGAGCAAAATATTAGCTTTTTTACAGTTTGAATTGCGTCAATTTCGCAAAATGGCGTGCCCTGGCGTGTATCTCGCTGCGCTTCAAATGACGTAGCCGGTCCAGTCCAAATTGCTCAACGGCAAAGCTGCCGAGCACGGAGCCGAAGACCATCGCGCGGCGTAGAGCAGCGTCACTCTTGTCGCCGTTTCCAGCTAGGTAGCCCATGAAGCCGCCAGCGAAGCTGTCGCCTGCGCCAGTAGGATCGTGCGGTTCTTCCAGCGGGAACGCCGGCACGCAGAAGACGCCACGCTTGTCCACCATCATGGCGCCGTATTCCCCGCGCTTTACGATCAGCGTCGTGGGCCCCATCTTGAAGATATGCTTGGCCGCGCGCAGCAAATTGTGCTCGTTGGAAAGTTCGCGTGTTTCCGAGTCGTTGATCATCAGGATATCGACGTGTTTCAACGTTTCGCGCAGCTCTGCGTTCGAACGTTCGATCCAGTAGTTCATGGTATCGAGCGCGGCAATTTTGGGGCGCTTCTTCACCTGGTGAAGCACGTCGCGCTGCAGATCAGGCGCAATGTTGGCGAGGAAAACGAACCTGGAGTCGCGGTACTTTTCCGGCAAGCGCGGCTTGAATTCCGCGAATACATTCAATTCCGTCGTCAGCGTTACGCGTTCGTTCAAGTTTTGGGAGTAGCGTCCGGCCCAGAAGAAAGTTTTGCCGGCGGCACGCTCTAGCCCATCAATGTCGATGGTTCTGCCGTGAAAAATCCGTGCATCCACTTCCGTGAAGTCGTCACCCACGATTCCCACGAGGTTTACGTGCGCAAAAAAACTGGCAGCCACGGCGAAATAGGTGGCCGCGCCGCCAAGCGCGCGCTCCACCTTTCCATAAGGGCTTTCCAGAGCGTCAAACGCAACGGAACCCACGACGAGTAAGGACACAATATGCTCCTAAGAAATGTATTTTCCGATGATAGCGGCGAGCCGCTTCTTTGTTGCCTTGGGGACAATCTTCAAATCCGTAACCAGCGCATGCTGCAAAGCGGACCCGCACTTGCAGAACCTGCCCGCGGGCATCTCTCGAATCGCGGTTCGCAGCACCCTCTGGGCATTTTCCGCGTTCTGATTCAACGTAGCTATGATTTGCGACGCCGTGACCGACTCGTGTTCCGGGTGCCAGCAGTCGTAATCAGTGATCATGGCGATCGTCGAGTAGCAAATCTCCGCTTCGCGCGCCAATCGCGCTTCCGTCACGTTGGTCATGCCAATCACATCGAAATGAAGCTGCCGGTGCACTCCCGCTTCGGCCAGCGTGGAGAATTGCGGCCCTTCGATGCAGATGTACGTCCCGCGGCGATGAACCATGACGGCCTGATGGACGCAGGCATCCGCCAGAACGCCTGACAACTGGCTGCATGTCGGATGCGCAAACGCCACGTGAGCAACGATTCCCTCTCCAAAAAAAGTGGACTTGCGATTTTTCGTGCGGTCGAAGAACTGGTCTGGTACCAGAAATTCCCCCGGACGCAAATCGTCTTTCAGCGAACCGACAGCGCTCACGGAAATAATACGCTCCACGCCCAAAAGCTTCATGGCATAAACGTTCGCGCGGTAATTGATTTCGCCTGGCAGAATGCGGTGCCCGCGGCCGTGGCGTGCCAGAAACGCCACGCGCTTTCCTTCCAAAGTACCGAGCACGATAGCGTCCGAAGGGTCGCCGAAGGGCGTCTTCACGCGAATCTCGCGCGCGTTCGTCAGTCCGGTCATCGCATAGAGTCCGCTCCCACCGATGATGCCGATCGCTGCCTGGGCTGTGGATTTCGCGCTCTTCGACTTTTTGGCCTTCCGTGCCCCCATCTCTCTCTCCTTTAGCCGTGAAGGCCGCTCTTCTTCAGGATTTCATTGACAGCCGAAAACGGATCCTTCTTGCGGTTCGCAACCTCTGCCGCAAGCTCCGTAAGCCGCGCCTCTCCACCTGCTCCGCCCAAAGCCCGCTCAAGCAAGCGAGACTCCAGCAATTCGATCAAACGGTTTTTCCAATGCTCGACGTGTTTCCGTTGCCGCTGGCCGCTCGATTCAAAATGCTTTTGAAATTTGGCCACCGTCTCGGCCAACTCTTCAATACCCTTGTTCTCCGTTGCCACGGTGCGGACAATCGGAGGATGCCAGCCGTCGCGCGGCATCACCAGTGACAGCATGGCCATCAATTGTTGCTCGACGCGGTCCGCTCCTTCGCGATCCGCTTTGTTCAAGACAAAAACGTCGCCAATCTCCATCAGACCGGCCTTCATGTTCTGGATGTCGTCGCCCAACCCCGGCACGAGCACGACGAGAACACAATCCGCCAGCCGCACAATATCAATTTCATCCTGGCCAACGCCGACCGTCTCGATCAGCACGTGCTTCTTCCCCGCCGCGTCGAGCAGCAACGCTACCTCCGCCGTCGCTCGAGCCAGGCCGCCGAGGAACCCGCGCGTGGCCATCGAGCGAATAAACGTGCCCGCATCGCCGGAGTGCCCCTGCATGCGAATGCGATCGCCCAGAATGGCGCCGCCGGAATACGGGCTCGTCGGGTCGACTGCAATCACGCCAACCTGTTCGTGCTTCTTACGGTGATACGCAACCAGACGATCGACGAGTGTACTCTTCCCCGTTCCCGGTGCGCCCGTAACTCCGGTGAGATACGCCTGCCCCGTATGCGGAAAGAGCATCCGAAGCAGCGATTCGGCTTCCGGCTGATGATTCTCAATCGCCGTGATTGCGCGGGACACCGCACGTACGTCGCCCGCGCGCACCCTTTCCGCCCACTTCTCAACGGGCAGAGCCATACTTTTCCTGTGGAGACTTCTCGGGAGCCAGGCGCATTTCCCTATTATTTCTTGCCAAGAAGCTGCCGGGCAATCACCAATTTTTGGATTTCGCTGGTGCCTTCGCCGATGGTGCAAAGCTTCACGTCGCGATAATACTTCTCCGCGGGATAATCCTTGATGAAACCGTAGCCGCCGTGAATCTGCACGCACTCGTTCGCCACTTGAACGGCGATTTCGCTGGCAAAGAGTTTCGCCATGCTCGATTCACGGGTGAAGCGCACGTCTTTTTTGTCCGCGAGCCATGCCGCTTGATTGACAAGCAGCCTCGCCGCTTCCACCTGTGTGGCCATGTCCGCCAGTTTAAATTGCACCGACTGAAAGTCGCTAATCGGCTGGCCAAACTGCTTTCGCTGTTTCGCGTACTTCGTGGCAGCTTCAAGCGCGCCTTGAGCCATGCCCAGCGCCAGGGCCGCAATCGAAATCCGCCCGCCATCCAGAATTTTCAAACTGCCGGTGAATCCTTCGCCTTGCGCTCCCAGCAGATTTTCTTGCGGCACGCGGCAGTCGTTGAAAATCACTTCGGAAGTGTCGCTCGCGCGCATCCCTAGCTTGTTTTCTTTTTTTCCCGGACGAAAACCCTTCGTTCCTTTTTCCAGTATGAACGCGCTAATTCCGTGCGAGCCTTTCGACTTGTCTGTGACCGCCATGGCCACGCAATAATCCGCATAGTGGCCGTTGGTGGTGAAGGTTTTCGCGCCGTTGAGCACCCAATGGTCGCCGTCGCGCACGGCGGTCGTCCGCGTCCCGCCCGCGTCTGAACCGGCCTCCGGCTCGGTCAGCGACCACGCCCCGATCGCTTTCCCCGAAGCGAGCGGCAGAAGATACTTCTTCTTCTGCGCCTCGGTACCAAACTTGAAAATATGGTTGGAGCAAAGCGAATTGTGTGCGGCGACGATCAAGCCCACCGAGCCATCCACTCGCGCCAGCTCTTCAATCGCGATGGCATATTCGACGTAACCAAGCCCCGCTCCGCCATATTGTTCCGGAAAAATCACGCCGAGCAGTCCCATCTCCGCGAGCTTCGGCAGGATCTCCACCGGAAAATGGGACGCTTCATCCCACTCCATCACGTGCGGTGCGATTTCGCCCTCGGCGAATTCCCGCACACTGCGGCGAAGTTGCTGCTGTTCTTCAGTGAAACTGAATTCCACGGTCTCCTCAGCAGTCCATTGCGGTTGGCAATAAACAGACAAACTTTTGTTTATTTATGATTCTACATGAGCGCGGCTACCACCCCACGGCGTAATGGTTGGCTTTGTTCTGTTCGTCAAGCCAGGTTTTCAGCGGGGCGAAGTAGTCCGCCAGCGCGGAGGCATCCATCTGCTTCTCCCTTGTCAACACTTCCAGGGCCTCCGGCCAAGGCTTGCTCTGCCCCATTGTCAGCATCTTGTTCAACTTCTCTCCGGCGGCTTTGTTTCCGTAAATCGAGCAGCGATGTAGCGGTCCGCTGTAGCCCGCCTCGCGGCAAAGGGCGCGTTGAATCTGGAATTGCAGAATGCGCGCCAGGAAGTATCGCATGTAAGGCGTATTCGACGGCACGTGGTATTTGGCGCCGGGATCGAAATCAGCTTCCGTGCGCTCCACGGGTGGTACGATGCCTTGATACTTTCTTCGCAGTTCCCACCATGCTTTGTTGTAATTCTCCGGCTTCACCTGGCCTGCAAAGACTTCCCATCGCCACTTGTCCACCAGCAAGCCAAACGGCAGGAATGCGATTTTCTCCAGCGCCTGTTGCAGCAGATAATCAGTATCGCCGGACGCCGGCGGCACCGCGTCGATCAACCCGATCTTCTTTAGATACTCAGGCGTGACGGAAAGCGCAATCGTGTCTCCCACAGCCTCATGAAATCCGTCGTTTGCGCTGTTCTGGAAAAGCGGCGGCCGCGTGCTGTACGCCCGCTGATAAAAGTTATGCCCCAGTTCGTGATGGATGACCCGGAAATCCTCTTCGGTGATCTGGATACACACCTTGACGCGCAAGTCGTCCTTCGAATCAATGTCCCAGGCGCT
>Ga0137395_10000082_pt1 | contig 29619 bp, 28 predicted proteins | sample czobulk216metaG_FD_108283 | JGI IMG/M metagenome (GOLD analysis project Ga0137395, IMG submission 108283) | Vadose zone soil microbial communities from Angelo Coast Range Reserve, California, USA - czobulk2.16 metaG | ecosystem: Environmental > Terrestrial > Soil > Vadose zone | place: USA...
CGCCGCGCGTAGAATGGCGCGTCACGCCGATCTGACATGGCCTCGTCCACGCGCCGATCGTTCATACGGACAAGCGGGCTCTCCGCGCTCGCGCTGGGAGCGTCGGGCGCCCTCCGCAATGTCGCCGACGCCCAGTCGTCCACGGGGACCGCCCGCCTCGTCGTGGACTCCGCCCGCACCGTCGCCACGCTCGATCGACGCGTCTTTGGATCCTTTCTCGAGCATCTCGGTCGCGCCATCTACGGCGGAGTGTTCGAGCCCGGGTCGGCGCTCGCGGATGCCGGCGGCTTCCGTCGCGACGTGTTGAGCGAGATCCGGACGCTCAACGTGCCGATCGTCCGGTACCCGGGCGGCAACTTCGTCTCGGGGTACGACTGGCTCGACGGCGTGGGTCCGTCCGCCGCGCGTCCAACGGTGCTCGATCGCGCGTGGAACTCCATCGAGACGAACCAGTTCGGCACGAACGAGTTTCTGAGCTGGTGCCGTGCCGTGGGCACCGAGCCGCTCCTCGGTCTCAACTTCGGGACGGGAACCGCGGAAAAGGCGGCTGCGCTCGTCGAGTACTGCAACGTGCCGTCAGGAACGAAGTGGAGCGACCTTCGCCGCCGGCACGGCGTCGAGGCGCCGTGGAACGTCAAGCGCTTCTGCCTCGGCAACGAGATGGACGGCAACTGGCAGATTGGCCACATGACGGCGCTCGAGTACGGGAGGAAAGCCGCCGATGCCGCCCGGCAGATGCGCGCCGTCGATCGCGACCTGCAGCGCGTCGCCTGCGGCTCGAGCGGTCCGGGGATGGCCACGTACCTCGAATGGGATCGCGTCGTCCTCGAGGAGTGCTACGACGTCGTGGACGCGATCTCGCTGCATCGCTACTTCGGCCTCAACAGCGATGTCGTGAAAGACGACGCGCGATTCCTGGCGTCGAATCTCGAGATGGAGCGGCAGATCGAAGAGGTCGCCGCGGTGTGCGACTACGTCCGCGGCCGGCGGAAATCAGCGAAACGCCTGTGGCTCTCGTTCGACGAGTGGAACGTGTGGTACCGGCAGACGGGCGGCAACGGCCGGCGGGAGAAGGCGCCGCACCTGCTGGAGGAGGTGTACGACCTCCGAGATGCGCTCGTTGTCGGGGGCGCGCTCAACTCGCTCGTGCGTCAGGCGAACCGTGTGAAGCTTGCGTGCCTCGCGCAGCTCGTGAACGTCATCGCGCCGCTCGTCACCGACGCGACGCGAGTGATCCGGCAATCGATCTACTACCCATATGCGTGGGCGCTTGCCTATGCGAAAGGCCAGGTGCTCAACCTCGTGACTGAATCACAGACTTACGAGGTCGCGTCAATCGGGCAGGTACCGTTCATAGACGTGGCCGGCACGATCGACCCGGCTACAGGGAACACCGCGCTCTTCATCCTGAACCGGGATCTCGAAAACGCTCGCGCGCTGAAAGTGGTATGGCACGACGGCGCGCCCGCTCGTGTGCTCGGCGCCGACGTCCTCACGGGGACGAACCTCAAGGCCGTGAACACGCTCGACGCTCCGTCCACCGTCGCTCCTCGCCGGCTCGACACACCGCGTCCCGCGTCCGAGATGACATTCGAGCTGCCGCCGCGTTCGTACAGCGTCGTGCGGCTAGCGCAATAGCTTCTCGAGCTCCGGCAGCGGCACGCCGCTTTCCTTGAGCGCACGGTCGTGGAAGTCGCGGAGGCTGAACGCCGCGCCCTTCGACTGGTTGTACTGCTCGCGCGCGCGGAGCCATCCCCGAAGTCCCGCGTAGTACGTCGGCAGCTGACACGACGAGAGCTGCGCCCGCTGGAGCTTGGCCGTCGCCTCCTCGCGCTCCTGGAACGTGTCGTTGATCATCAGATCGAGCGCCTGCTGGTCGGTCATGCCCATCGTCTGCAGGCGGACGTCGAGGATCGTGTTGGCGAGGCCGCGCAGCTTCTGCTTCAGCCATGTCAGGCGAAGCCCTTTGCTGTTGTTCAGATAGCCTTCGTCCGACATCAGCTGCTGCGTATACATGCCCCACCCCTCGACGTAGGGCGTGTTGGCGAACACGCTGCGCAGCACGCGGCGGGAAGTGGGCAGCACCTCGTTGGCCCACTCCTGCTGCACGTAGTGCCCCGGCATCGCTTCGTGGATCGTCAGCTCCTGGATGCCGTACTCGTTGTACTCGCGCAGCTTCGACTCGACGCGCGCCTTCGGCCAGGTCTTCGGAATCGGGGTGATCCAGTAGAACGCGCCGAGCTCGGGCTGCAGGGGCGGCGCCGAGTTGAAGCCACCGACGCCGTAGATGCCGCGCATGAACTCGGGCGTGTCGATGACCTGAATGTTCGATCGCGGCGGCAGCGTCACCAGCCGCTTCTCGCGGACGAACGCCGTGGCCTGCTCGAGCGATTTGCGCGCGTCAGCCATGTACGTGTCCGGAGTGGCGTGATGCGTGGCGATTTCGTCGAGCGCCTGCTTGACGGTGAGCGGCGCCGCGAGCGTCGCCATCTCCATCCGCGTCGCCTGCAGATCCTTTTCCGCGTCGGCCAGCAACTGCTCGGGCGTCGTGTCGGTGGCGAGCACGTAGCCGAACTTCTGCGCGTACTTCTCCTTGCCGAGCCGCCAGTCGCTCGTCTTCTTCGAGAGGGGACCGGCGAGGAAAGCGTTCAGATCCTTCAGCGCGGCGATCGCCTTCGTCGCGGCCGCGTCGTAAGACGACTTGAGCGCCTCGGGCGAGGCCTTCCGCAGCGTCTGGTCGATCAGGCCGATGTTCCCTTCGTTTTCCTCGCGCGCGACGCGATTCCAGACCTCTGGCGCGTCGGCGAGGTTGGTCTTCGCCTGGTCGACCAGCGCCGGAATCTTCTCGAGCCGCTTGATGATGTGCTTGAAGCGCGCGTCAGCCGGCGCATAGTTCAGGATGAACGGCGTGTAGAGCGCGTTGCCCGCCAGCTCGACGTACACCGTCGGGTTGTGACGGTAGTTTTGGATGGTGTCGAACTCGAGCAGCGAGACGCCGATGTTGTTCTTCAGAATCTGAAGATCAGCCTGCTGCCCGCGATCGAGCGCGGCCATGTCGACCGTGCCCAGCCGCTTCTGAAAATCCTGCAGAAAACGGCGCTGCGCGTCGATGCCGGCGGCGCTGTAGTCGTCGAGCATCTCGTCGAGCGCCATACCGTTGTGCTCGTGATACCCGGCCTGCGTCGCCGATACGGGCGACAGCGCCAGCACGCCCTTTGTGAAATCGTCGGTCAGCTTGTCGAAGTCGGGTCGGGCGGGCATGGTGTTGGCAGGTTGAGAGGGTTGACGATTGCATCCGCAGACACACAGCACCGCGGCGACGACAACAGCGGTTCGGCTCATGGCCATTACTTTGGATTCACCGAGCGATACGCCTTGATGAACTGATCCACGAATTCGCCGACTCGATCGACGACGCCTGCGCGAAGCACGGCGGTGCTCGCGAGGCCGAGACGATCGAGACTCCACGTCGGAACCTGCAGTGGCGTCCGTGTCTTGATGCCGCGCGGCAACGTGATCTCCTGCATCAGCGCGACGCTGACGAAGTAGGGCAGTGGAAGCGACGAGCCGGCATCGGCGATCGTCACGTGTACGTAGAGGTACGCGTCGGCGTCCGGTGTCACGGAGATGCCTGCCGCTTTCACGCGCCGCTCGACGTCGGTTTCGAGCATCTTCGTTGTCAGGCCGCTTGGCGCGGCCACCGGCGACAGCTCCTCGACGACGATGCTGATGGTTTTGAGTCCGGTGAGGCTTGCGCGTTCATCCGGCGAGTCGGCGGCCGACGCGGGGACGGCGAGGCACGCGAGGAGGCCGGCAAGCATCCAGGTGAACCTGAGCGGTAAGCTGATGTTTCTTGGCACAGTACCGCGAAGGATATCGCACCGGCCGGCTCTGGGTGCTTCTCGTTCCTTTAGCTGCCTATCTCGCCTGGATGTGGTGGGCGGAGACCCTGACCGGCGTTGCGCGCATCGACGGCACGATCGGCGTGCTGCTCGGCCTCTATGCGGGCGCGCATCCCGCCGCGAACGGCATTGACCTCATCTTTACGAGCCGCCGCGGCTTGTGGCGGACCGCGAGTCCGTTGCACAGTGCCATCTGGTTGCTGCTCAACGTCGCGGTTCTTGTCGCCGGTCTGTTTGCGGTGATCGTCGGCGCCGCCCAGTTCTCCGTGCGGATATAACGCCTATCACCCGCTACAACAGACCGGTTTGGCGGGCTCAGGTGAATGCGGCGAGCGTGTCGAAGCGGCCTTTGAGGACGGCATCCGTGTCGTCGTAGCCGAGCCACTCCTTGATCGCGGTCGCGTAAACGCGACGAAAGTCCGTCGTCATCTTCAAATTGCCGTCGTCCAGATCCGTGAGGCTCGGCGGCTGGCCATAGAGCGCGCCTTTCACGTGTTTGCCGAAGAGGAACATCGGCGTGGCTGTGCCGTGATCGGTGCCGAGGCTGCCGTTCTCCTCCACGCGCCGGCCGAACTCCGTAAACATCATCACCGCCACGTCGTCCGCACGGCCGATGCGAGCGATGTCGTCCAGGAACGCGCGGACTGCGTCGGCGGTGTACATCAGCAGACGGCTGTGCACGTCGCCTTGCTGCACGTGTGTGTCGAATGCGTTGCCCTGGTAGGCGACGTAGTAGAGGCGTGTCTTCATGCCCGCATTGATCAACGCGGCCACCCGCTGCAGTCCGCCGCCGAACGCGTTGCCGATGCCGTAGTCGACGGGCGTGCGATACGACGCCGAGGCCTGGCGCACGAAGTCGGAGCTGTCAGTCGCGTTTCTCGCCGTGGCCGCGAGGAAGTCGAGCGTCGAATTTGACGATTTCGCGCTGTCGCCGCCAAGCGCCGCCAGCACGTGCTTCTCGTCGTCGGTTCCATCGCGCCTGAAGCGAGCCGGATCGTCGAACACGAGGGGCGAGTGCTTTCCGCTGCGGACCGCGAGCGACTGTGAGGTTCCGATGTTGACGATCAGATTCCTGGTCGCGGGATCGAGATGATCGTCCGCGAGACGTCCCAGCCAGCCAAGCGCCTCGCCGGCGTTCGGCACGCCGGTGTGCCAGTAACTCATCGACGAGAAGTGCGACAGGCTCGGATGGTCGTAGCCGCAGCCATGGACGATGGCCATCCGGCCATCCTTATATAAGCGCTCGAACCCGACCATCGATGGGTGGAAGCCGAAATGGTCGCTGACCTTGAGCACCTCGCGCACCGGAACCCCGATGTGCGGCCGCGCGCGGTAGTACGCCGGGTCGCCATGTGGAACTACCGTGTTCAGTCCGTCGTTCCCACCGGACAGTTCGAGGACGACGAGGATCCGTTCCGGATGCCGCTCCATGCTCGTGCCCTGGAGCGCCTGGGCAGTGAGCGCCGCCGACGTGCGGCTGAGAAAAACCGGCAGTCCGGTGCCAAGGCCGATGCCGTAAAGCCCGCGGGCCAGGAAGTCTCGCCGGGAGCAGGAACAGGTCATGAGCATCCTTCCTCACTACGAGAGCTGGTACTCCGGCGCACTCAGTACCAGATACAGCAACTCGCGAAGCGCGGGTTCTGAGGTCACCGACTTTCCGCGCATGAACTCGACAAAAGCCGCGCGATCCTTCGCCGACAGCGGCACGCTCAGGAATCGTTTCGCGAAGTGATCGACGATGGCTTCGGCGGTGTTCGCGTGCGCCGCAGCGATCATTGACGTCAGGCTCAGATCGGCCACGCGGCGAGGAATCGGCTTCGTGCGCTCGAACGCCATCAGATAGCCGCGATAGCTGGCGTATCGCGTGTTGTAGTCCTCGTCGCGATCGACCTGAGCGTTGCTTTCCGCGTCGCCGGTGCCTTCCTTGGTCGCCTCGGTGATGTTCATGCCTTTCGCGATGTTCTCGCCGACGCGAGCGTAGGTTCCGGGCATCAGGCGATCGGGTGCGCGGAAGTTTTTCGCGTCGGCAAACAGGACGTCGCGAAACAGGTTGCCGCGCTGGAGCAGCGTGGCCGGCGTAATCCAGGTGCGGCCGCCAGCCCAGCCCGCGACGTTCGGCGGATCGAACAGCGTCTGGCCGAGGCCGCCGGTCAGGCGGCCGAAGTCGGGAACGGTCGGTAGCTCGCGCAGGCCCACCTTCTTGTACGTCGAGATGACCAGCACGACTGGGCTCTTGATCTGCGTCGCCATCGACGCCGGGCTGTAGAAATCCTTCGACAGGAAGATCCGCTTGAGAGTCGAACGCACCTCGTAACGGCTGGTCTTGAAGCCGCGGCCAAGCTCCGCTTTCACGGCGGGCGAGATCTCGTCGCGGACGAAGTACTTGTAGATCTTCGCCGCGACGAACTCGCCTGTGGCGTCCTGGTTCAGAATCGTGTCGATGATGTCCGTGCCGTCGAGCGGACCCGTTCTGCCGAGGAACGTTTTGTCGCCGAAGTCGTGCTGTTCCTTGTCGACCTTGAACTGCAGGACGTCGTTGGTCCAGCCGGTGAATGCGCGCGCGGCCTCGCGGACGTCGCGCTCGGTGTAGCGGCCGACGCCCATCGTGAAGAGTTCGAGCAGTTCCCGGCCGAAGTTTTCGTTCGGATGCTTCTTCACGTTCTCGCCGTTGTCGAGATAGACGAGCATCGCCGGATCTTCGAGGATGCCCACCAGCAGATCGCGCAGCCGGCCTTCGGCATGACGCCGCAGCATCTCGTTCTGGCGCAGCATCATCCGCGCGTCGCGCACCTTCGCGTCGCCGGTGGCGAAGTGGCCGTGCCAGAAGAGCGTCAGCTTTTCCTCGAGCGGGCGCTTCGTCGTGAGCATGCGATTGGCCCACCAGACGCCCAGCCGCTGCGTTTCGATGCTGTTGGCGCGCAGGCCGTAGAAGAACTTGTCGACCACCGGCTGCAGGCGCCGCGGCGATCCGTCCGGCAACACCTTTACGCCAAGCGCTTCGCCGTGTTCACGGCCCAGCCGCACCGCTTCCGCGCGGCTCGGCGGGAACGGATCCATGCCCGCATCCCATACGCCCGATGCTTCAAAGGCGGGAGCGGCGCTGTTGTCGATCTTCTGGTAATCGACGAGCGAGTCGACCGCCTGCTGCGGCGTCAACAACGCGAGATGCTGGATCTCTTCAGGTGTTCCGCCGAAGCCGGCGCGCTCGACGAGGTGTGCGGCACGTTCGGCGTTCCAATCGGCCGCGGCGATCGGCGACAGATCGTCGGTCCACGTGGGCGCGGCGGCGGCCGCCGCGCCTAGACCTGCAGCGGCGGCCAGACAGCAGAGGAATCGGCGACTCGAACGGGACATCGTGCCTCCCGCGAAACGATCGCGGGAGATGGTAGCAGAAGTGATAGCCTTCTCGCCCTGTGCACTGGCGTTGCCCCGCGTGCCGGACGGAAATCCAACACAATCCGGCGGACGCACGTCCGCGAATCAGCGAAGCCTACCGGTGCCACGTCTGCCGGCTCGAGTTCGTCTACGATGAGGCGTCCGAGAAGATGGTGATCGTGCCATTCGAGACCGATCATTATGTTGAGCGGCCGCCCCTGCCGCGCACGATTCCGGCGCTGGCCATCGCGCGAAGGAAGCCGCGCCACAAGTAGCGGCGGGCGGCGACAGCGCTAGCTGCGCCGTCTCTCGACGACTCTCAGCGGCGCGTCCAGCTTGAAGGTGAGGATCGTTTCCGCTTCCACGCGGATGTTGCCTTTCGTCATCGCCTGGGCCGCCGTGCCGCCGCCGGCGCCGATGCCCGCTCCGATCGCTGCGCCCTTGCCGCCTCCGAGCAGCGCGCCGACGACGCTGCCAATGGCCGCGCCGCCGCCGACGAATTCGGCTGTTCGCTTGTTTTTGCCGAGGCCGGCGCGCCCTTTCTCTTCGAGATCGGCCGTGCTCAGCGCGTACTGCCGGCCGTCAATCGAGACGGTCGCGAGGTCGAGCACGAGGTCTGCCTGGCCCTGAATCTTGCCGGCCTTCGCGAGGGACTTGATGATGATCTGCGCTTTGGCGCCGGCTGGGATGACGACCTTGCCGTTGGCGTCACGTACGGCCTCGGTCACGTCGGCCGCGAACGTCTGGCCTTCGGAAGCTGTGCTGCCGTCGATAGTCTCGTCAGTCTGAACGGCGATCTGCGTCCCGGCTGCGAGCGCGCGCGTTTCAGACGTGATGTCGGCTGTCGTCGGCCGGGGAGCCGCGGGCCTTCTCGCCGCCGAGGGTTTCGCCGTCGAGCCTGCCATCGTCGGCGCGCCGCCGGGGGCAGGCGCGTCGCCGTATTCGACCGATCGCACCTGACTCATTGAGATCGCGTGGGTGACGTTGTCGTCGCCGGTGATGCGGATTTCCGAGGCCGTGCTCGAGGCGACGGTTCCGCTGACGGTCGTGCCGTCCTTCAGCTGGACGGTGGCGTGTGGACCCGGTTCCGATGAACTGCTGCAGGCTGAGACAAACAGCAGGACGGCAATGGCTGAGGCGAACCTCATCTGTATCCTCCAGTCAGGAAGCGCGTTCAGCTTACAACAGACTGGAGGACGACGAACCGCCAGGATTCAGTGCTGGCGGCTGAGAACGCCCGCGTTGTGGATGGCGACCATCGACATGAGACCGTTACCCACGATCATCGTGATCACGGCCGACTTGCGATGATTCGTGCGCCACAGATGTTCGGACATGTAAATGACGCTGGCCGTGCCGACGACTTTCGCGACCGTCAGTCCGGCAGTGTTCGTCGCGATGCCCTGCATCAGCGGATTCGCTTCGGTCGCGCCGTTGGAGAGGGCCGCTCGCGTCGAGTAGACGTCGAACGCCTGCAGGCCCGCGAAGCTGGCGTAGAGAAGCGGAAGCGAGGCCGGGCGCGATGCGGGCTTCCCAGGCATCGCGGTAATCGTCGTCGTGATCGCGGGCGAGCCATCACCTTCCGCCGCGCGAGCCGCGGAAGTCGAGAGTCCAGCTACCAAAAGAGTTACGGCAATTGTTCGGAACATGTCAGTGACTCCTTCAAGCCTTCTGCGCGTCATCGCGCCGGCGCTTTGAGACAGAGCCAGACCAGTGCCGACGATTGGAGCCCGCTAACGATTCATGTAGCAGGACTTACGTTTCCGTTGGGGGTGTGCGGTGTGCGTACGCACGCTGAACGCACTGTGCGCACAGCTCGAACCGCCCAATTCCCGGGAAGGGGGCGTCTCGTATCGATCACTAGCTGACACGATGGTCAGCGGCGGGAGCCGAATCTAATGGAATCCGCGGCGCGCCAAGTACTGTGCCGCGACGTCAGAGTGTGAAAATCGGCGCGCAGAATCTGTCAAACGCTTTTGCAAGCTCGCCGGCGATCGCATGCGCGTCGCGGTTCTCGATATTGCTCCGCTCGAGCATGTAGACCAGCTTGCCGTCCCGAAGGATCGCGATCGAGGGCGATGATGGTGCGTAACCGGTGAAATACTGACGGGCCCGGTCAGTCGCCTCGACGTCTGCGCCCGCGAATACCGTGGCGACGCGGTCCGGCCTGGTCGAGTGCTGAAGGGCGAGCGCGACGCCCGGCCTCGCCTTGCCGGCCGCGCAGCCGCACACCGAATTGACCACGATCATCAGAGTGCCGGGGCCGGCCGCAACAGCCGCGTCCACCTGCTCCGGCGTACGAAGTTCGTCGACACCGAGAGTCGTCAGTTCTCGGCGCATGGGTTCCACGAAGAATTCCGGATAAGGCATGCGTCATTGTAGCCTTGAACGACGGGAGGTAGAGTTAGGAACGGGGTACACAATGAAGCCACTGGCTGTCGCCGCGCCGGTCCTCGCGATGTCGTTGGTACTGCTCGTCGCGAACCGCATCGACGCCCAATCTTCATCGCCTTCCGATCCGCCGCCAGCAGTTCCGCCCTCGCCGTTTGCGGCTGACGCGAACACGTACGCGCCGCGGTACGGCGAGAAGTCGCGTCCGCTGAAGCCGGGCGGCCCCGGCAGCCCCGGCAGCCCCGGCAGCTACGTCCTGCCGTTCTACGTGACGGGCGACACGCGAGTGAATGTGGAGAGCCCCGAGGCGCAGCGTCCGGCGGCGATCGTCGTCGAAACATTGGGCCGCCTGTTTCTCAACGTCGAACCCGCGACGGCTCAAGTGCTCGTCGATGGAATCGTGGCCGGCACGGTCGCCGACTTTCGCGGAACAGGTTTGCTGCTCCCCGTCGGGCTGCGTCGTGTTGAGCTGCGCGCGCCAGGCTTCGAGGGCGCGACCTTCGACATCAACATCGTCGTCGGCCAGCCTGCGAGGTATCGCGGCGACCTGCCGGCGGTTCGAAGGATATTCATCGAGCCTGCCGCTCCCACCACGCGACGCGGTCCCGACACGTTTTACGTGATTCCAGGATGCTACGCGGGCAATCGTCCGCCGCGGGAGCGTTCGCTTCCGCGCGGCTGCAACATCGCGCGCACGCGCGCCATCACCGGTACGTAACGTCCGCCTTCAGGCGGACGGCACCGTCAGTGCGTCAGCCCGTACACAATGTAGTTGACGCCGAGCTTGTACGCTTCGTTGGTCTCGTCGAACGGCCGGAATCCGCGGCCCGACCATTCCCAGTACTGCGAGATATCGGTGTTGAAGTTGACGGCCATGATCAGCCGCTTCGAGGGGTCGTTGTCTTCGTACAGGCCGCGGAAGATCGGCTTGCCCTGGCCCCTGACGTACGCCTGTGGGAAGTTGTCGAGGACGGTTGGCGTGATCTCGAAGAAGGAATGAAACACCGGATCGTCGGGCGCGATGTCCACGAACCGGCCTTCGGGCATCACCCGTTTCATCATTGCCTCAAAGGACGGCCAGCCACCGCCACCGCCCCCTCCGCCGAATCCGCGGAACAGCACCTTGAAGTCGTCGACGATGACAAATCCGCCCTTCAGCATGTAGGTACGAAGCGCCGCGATCTCGCTGTCCGTGATCGCCCACCAGTCTGGTTCGATGACGTACGCGATGGGGTACTTGAACAGCTCGGGATCGTCGAACCGGAGCGAGTTGATCGCCTCGTCGTGCGCGCCGAGGTAGCTCACCTCGTTCATGATCTTCATCAGGTTCTCTTCGGCCACCGGATACCCGTGCGCCCATGCGGGCTGTCCGCCGTACCAGTAGCCGTCGGGCGTCGACTCGTAGTTCACGCGGACGAACGTGAACCGGCCGTCGTATGGCGCGTTCGGAAGGATCTCCTGGCGGGAGCGGCCGCGGAAACGGCCGCCGCCGAATCCACCGCCGCGCTGGGCCAGCGCGAGCGAGGCGAGGGCAAGACACAGACACGCGATGCCTGCGGCACGCGCCGGCCGCTTCGTCACTTGAGCTCGATCTGAATCTCGACGGCGGTCCGCTTGCCGACGTTGAGCGTGGAGTGCTTCATGAAGTCGCGCCATGCGACCTCACCGGGACGCCGCGGGTTGTCGACGACGCGGCCATCCCCTAGCGCCATCGTCGTATGCAGCTCCGTCAGGTAGACGACGACGTAGTGAGGGTGTTCGTGAAGAGGGCTCCTGATGCCCGGTTCGAGGATCGTGCGAATCGCACGCACGCGCGAGTTCTCCAGAGCGACGATGTGGTACTTCGGATCGATCTTGACCGGGTCCAGCGTGACCCGGCTCTCGGCTGTCGACGGGGCGTCAGGCTTGAGCTCGACGATCACGGCTTCAATTGGCTGATCCGAGAGGCTTTCTTCGGAATGCGTGACCCCCTCGTTGTAGATCACCTCGCCGGCCTTGTGCGACACCTCGCTGACGGCGCCGTGCGAGTTCGTCACCCGTTGGCGGCTGTCGGTCAGGCAGACGACGACGGCCGGCGGATGGCTGTGCATCGGGGATTTGCCGTGCGGACTGCGCGTTGCGCGGAGGACGCGCACCCAGGCGTTGTCGACCTCAACTTTGTATAAAGCCGGCGCCACGCTGACGGCGTCCTGCGCGGCCGCGCCTGCCGCCAAGCCGAGTAACAGCACCGCAAACACTCCGGTCTTCACGAACCGATGATAGCGCACGGGACGCGTGGCCCGCGCTACACTGTGCGGCTGCACGGCCAAAACGCTGGAGACACGACATGAGCGATGGAATGACAGGACAGTTCATCTGGCACGAGCTGGTGACGACCGACGCGAAGTCGGCGGCCGGGTTCTACTCGAAAGTCGCGAGCCTCAAGACAAAGGCCGCGGAATTTCAACCCACATACACGCTGTTAACGGGAAGCGGTCGGCCCATGGGCGGGCTGATCACGCTGGCAGACGCGGCCAAGGCGATGGGTGCGTCAGCGCCGCACTGGCTTTCGTTCGTCGGGGCGGCGAACGTCGACGAGACGGCTCGGCGCGCTGAATCTCTCGGCGGCCATATCGTCTCCGGCCCAGGACCCGTTCCCGACGGTGGCCGCTACGCGGTCCTGCAGGATCCACAAGGTGCTGTCTTCGCGATCTACGGCAACCGGGACGGGCAGGGCGGGGCGACTTCCGATATTCCGCTCGGACACTCGTCGTGGCATGAGCTCGCCACGACCGATCATGTCGCGGCGTTCTCGTTCTATCAGCAGTTGTTCGGCTGGGTGATGACGAGCGAGATGGACATGGGTCCGCAGGGCTCGTATCGAATGTTCGCGCCCACCGGCGCGAAGGATCCATTCGGCGGGATGTATACGAAGGCTCCCGGATCGCCCGGCGGACCGAATTGGCTTCCTTATATAAAGGTGGCCGACGCGCGCCCGGCAACAGTGGTGGCGAAGAAGAACGGCGCTCAGATCCTGAATGGGCCGATGCAGGTGCCCGGAGGTGGATGGATCACAATGGGCATTGATCCTCAGGGTGTCGCCTTCGCGCTGCATTCGGTCGCGGCAGCGACGCCTGCGAAGAAGAAGGCGGCCATGGCCAAAGGAAAGGTCGCCACGAAGTCGAAAAGAAAGGCCACGAAGAAGATCGCAAAGAAGAAGTCCGCCCCGAAGACGAAGGCGAAGAAGATGGTGAGAAAAAGGGCGGGATCCAAGAAATGACGCGTACGTAGCGTCCGGCTTTGGCCGGACGAAACTGGAGGATCACATGGCTCGCGTACTCAAGATTGCAGTACTCCTCGCGGTGGTCGCGGCCGTGGCCGCGTACTTCTCCGGCGCGTTCCAGCGCCCGAGTCACGCGATGACCGCCGAGGAACACCTCGTGCACATCAAGATGATGTCGGCCGCCGGCGACATTCATGCCGGCCACGCGCTCGATGAGTTCGCGCGCGGGATCGCGCAGGCCGCGCCGGCCAACGCGAAGCTTCCCGCCGACGACATGGGCGTCGTCGCCAGGCTCGCCAGCTCGCCTCGGAAGGGCGAGTACGTCAACATCATGGTCGACGGCAAGCCGATGCGCACGTGGGTCGTGCATCCAGCCGGCAACGGCAAGGCGCCGGTGGTTGTCGTGATCATGGAGATCTTCGGACTGAGCGACTGGATCCGCGGCGTCGCCGATCAGCTCGCCGCCGAAGGCTTCATCGCGGTGGCGCCAGACATCGTCGCGGGGTACGGCAAGGACGGAGGCGACACCTCGTCCCTGTCGACGTCGCAGGAGATCACGCAGGCCGTGCTGAAGGTGCCGGCGGCCGAGATCACCACGAGGCTGAAGGCCACGCGCGAGTTCGCGCTGAAGGATTCGCGGAGCAACGGCAAGAGCGCGAGCGTCGGCTTCTGTTTCGGAGGGGCGCAGAGCTTCGCGTTCGCCGTCAGCGAGCCGGGCCTGAACGCGGCGGTCGTGTACTACGGTCAGGCGCCGACGGATGCGCCGCCGGCCGCGCGCGGGACGCCGCCAGGGCCGTACGAAGTGTCGGAGCGCGTGGCCAATGTCAAAGCGCCGATCATCGGCTTCTACGGCGGCCTGACGCAGGACGCGCGCATCGGCAACACCGTGGCGCCGACGGACGTGAAGATGAAGGCGCTCGGCAAGACGTACGAGCCGCACATCTTCGACGGCGCCGCGCATGGATTCCTCCGCGCGCAGACCGGCAACGACGGCGCGAACATGAAAGCCACCGAGCAGGCGTGGCCGATGACGGTCGCGTGGCTCAAGAAATACGCGAGCTGAGGCCGTGCTGACGTTGCTCTCGCGTCGATCGCCCGCCTGGGCCGGCCTCAGCTGGTTGCTGAGTCTGGCCTTCTTCTGGGCGCTCGGCGTTCTCTCGTTCGCGCAGCAGCTGCCTCCACTCTTCTTCACTGAGACGTGGAGGCAGACGGGCCTCGAACGGAACGTCGACAACGACGTCGTGAGCAACGCGAATCTCGAGCTGAAGCTGTACGGCGCGACGTCGAATGAGATCCAGATTGCGCCGACGACCCCGAACAACCGGCAGGATCCACCGAACCTGTGGACCGGCGTCTGCAACGGACCGGTGGCCGCGACGCTGCGCGACAGGAACAACTACGTCGACCTGACCGGCCGGGCGAAGATTCGCTGGCAGACTCGCTCGGCCGGATTCCATGTCGTGCGTCCGGTCGTCAGGCTCGCCGATGGCACGTGGCTCGTCGGCGATCACGCGGACGGCGACGGCACGACCGAGAACTTCATCGAGACGGAGTTCTCGGTGTCGTCCGTGCGATGGCTGAAGCTCGATATCAACACCGTGACGACGGTGCACGCGGATCGATCGTCGCGGCCCGAGATCGGGCGCTGGGTGGAGAAGCCGGATCTGAGCAAGGTCGACGAAATCGGCTTCGCGGATTTGATCCCCGGCAGCGGCCACGGCTGGGGTGGCTTCGTAAACGTCGGAAGGATTGACGTATATGGAAGTCCCGTCAAGCGTTAGCAAGTTCGTGCTCGTCGTGGTGGTCGCGCTCGCCGGTTCGCCGGCGTTCGCGCAGAACGACATCTCCGGCGAGTGGGCCAACCTTCTCCACGAAGACGTCAACCACCGCAACGACGCCATCGGCGGCGGACCGCGCATCGGCGAATACACCGGCCTGCCGATCAACGACGCCGCGAGGCGCAGAGCCGACTCCTGGGACGCTTCGATCAACACGCTGCCCGAGCATCAGACGATCTTCGCGCCGGCAGCCTACTGGGCGCGCGGCGGCGGCGGGATGCGAATCTCGAAAGTCGTGGACGACGATACGCAGCAGCTCGTCGCCTACAAGATTTATCGGGCCGGCGCCGGCGGCAGCGATGTCCGGATGATCTGGATGGACGGCCGGGCGCACCCGCCCGAATACGCGGCCCACACCTGGCCGGGCTTCTCGACCGGACGCTGGGACGGCGCGATGCTCACGGTCGTGACCACGCACGTGAAGGCGGGATGGATTCAGCGCAACGGCGTGCCGGCCAGCGACCGCGCCGTCATCACGGAGCACATTGTCCGGCACGGCGACGTGCTGACCGTCGTCAGCGTCGTCGACGATCCGGTGTATCTCGAAGAGCCGCTCGTCCGCAGCACGAACTGGCGGGAGAATCTCACGCAGCAGCTCGCCGGCGTGACGGCCGAGCCGGTCGACGAGATTGCCGGCCGGCCCGCGGGTTTTGTGCCGCACCACCTGCCTGGCACGAACAAGTGGCTGTACGACGTGGCGAAGGAGTTCGGCATTCCCGAAGCCGCGCTTCGGGGAGGACGCGAGACGACGTATCCGGAGTACCAGCACGAAAGTTCAAAGGTCAACGCTCAAAGTTCAAAGTGATCGCGTTCTCGAATGTCAGCAAACAGTACGGACGCCAGGTTCTCTTCGTCGACGCGTCGTTTCAGCTGAACCCCGACGAAAAAGTCGGTCTGGTCGGACCGAACGGCTCCGGCAAGACCACGATCTTCCGCATGATCACCGGCGAAGAAACGCCGGACGAAGGCGACGTGTCGGTGCCGAAGAAGCTGACGGTCGGCTACTTCCGTCAGGACGTCGAGGAGATGTCCGGCCGCTCCGTGCTGGACGAGGCGATCGCGGGCAGCGGACGCCTCGGTTCGTTGCACCACGAGCTCGAGGACCTGCAGCAGGCGATGTCGGATCCCGCCAGAGCGGACGACATGGACAGGATCCTCTCGCGCTTCGGCGACGTGCAGGAGGAGTACGACCATCTTGGCGGGTACGCGCTCGAAAGCCGCACGCGCGAAATCCTGCATGGCCTGGGATTCGACGACGAGCGGATCGATGGCGATGTGGGGGCGCTCTCGGGCGGATGGAAGATGCGCGTGGCGATGGCGCGCGTGCTGCTCGGCGAGCCCGAGGTCCTGCTGATGGACGAGCCGACGAACCATCTCGACATCGAGTCGATCCTCTGGCTCGAGTCGTTCCTCAAGCAGCGGACGGGCGCGCTGCTCATGACGTCGCACGATCGCGAGTTCATGAACCGCATCGTCTCGAAGATCGCTGAAATCGACGGCGGCGAGATCACGGCCTACTCGGGCAACTACGACTTCTACGAGCGCGAGCGCGCCATCCGCGAGGCGAATCGCGAAGCCGCGTATGCGCGCCAGCAGGCGATGCTCGCGAAGGAGCAGCGGTTCATCGAGCGGTTCGCCGCGCACGCCGCCAAGGCGGCGCAGGTGCAGAGCCGCGTGAAGGCGCTCGAGAAGATCGAGAAGATCGAGTTGCCGAAGAAGCGCAAGATCGTCGACTTCGATTTCCGCCAGCCTCCGCGCTCTGGCGACATCGTCGCGACGCTCGAACACGTGGCGAAGGCGTACGGCAGGCGTGTGGTGCATGCCGACCTCAGCCTCACGATTCTGCGCGGCGAGCGGTGGTGCGTGATGGGGAAGAACGGCGCGGGCAAGTCCACGCTGCTGAAGATGGTGTCCGGCGCGATCGAACCCGATTCAGGGAGCGTCAAGCTCGGCGCCAGCCTCCAGATGGGCTACTTCTCGCAGCAGGCGCTCGACGTGCTCGACGCCGATCTGACGATCGAAGAACAGCTCGAAAAGGACTTCCCGCACGAATCGATTGGCGCGCGGCGCAGTCTCGCCGGCGCGTTTCAGTTCTCGCAGGACGAGACCGACAAGAAGATCCGGGCGCTTTCTGGCGGCGAGAAGACGCGCCTCGTGATGGCGAGGATGTTGCTCCATCCGCCGAATTTTCTCGTCCTCGACGAGCCGACGAACCACCTGGATCTGGCGACGAAGGAAATGCTCATCGACTCACTCAGGAACTTCGAGGGGACGATGCTGTTCGTGTCGCACGACCGCGAGTTCCTGCGCGGCTTGAGCAATCGGGTGCTCGAGCTGGGTGGAGAAAGCGGCACCGACACGAAAGCGCACGCGTATCCCGGATCGTACGTGGAGTACGTCGAACGGACCGGCCACGAAGCGCCGGGCGTTCACGCCTGACGCCTCTCTCCTTCAATTCCGTCGCCATCATCCGCGGCTTGCGACAGTTATGTGGACCCGCGCGCTGCGCAGGCCGTTTTTCCGTGCGTAGCGTTCGCCTTCAGGCCGGCTCGATGGGCCGGCTGAAGCTCGCCACCACATAGAACGCGACGATGATGTCGGCGATCGGAGAGCGTTCGACAGATTTGTCGATCGTTCCGGCAGACCTCCTACGATTCTCCTCAATGAATTTGCACGGTCGTCACAGCGACCGTGGATCCGCGTTTGCAATTCTGTTCACCTTACGCCGTTTCAACGCGCGCCGCCTGTCGCGGCGCGCGTCATTCATTTACTTCGCGCTTCGCGCGCCATACGAAGAAGGGAAGAACCATGCTCACTCGAAGTGTCCGCGGCGGCCCGGCGGCTGTCGCTGGAGGTCTGACTCTCGCCGCTGCGGCGGGCCTGCTGCTCGCCGCAAGTCCGGTTGGCGCCCAGACGCCGATACCGGTCAGCGTCGGCGCCGGGGTCCAGACGAGCTTTGACCACACGTCGCCTGACGTCGGCACGTCGACGGATGTCTTCGCGCTCAACAGCGTCCGCCTGTACGTCAGCGGCACCGCGGCGCCCAAGGTCAAGTTCATGTTCAACACCGAATACGACGGTCTCGGCGCAGGCCGCGTGACGGTGCTCGACGCCGCGGCGCAGTTCGAGGTCTCGCCGCAACTCAACATCTGGGCGGGCCGGTTCCTGCCGCCGAGCGATCGCGCGAACATGTACGGCCCGTACTACGCGCACCACTGGGCGACGTTCCAGGACGGAGTGCAGGACGGGTATCCATTCGTCGGCACGCCCGGCCAGGGCGGCGCGGGGCGCGACAACGGCGTCATGTACTGGGGCCAGTTCGACAAAGTGAAGGTGTCGGGAGGCGTGTTCGACGGCGGATCGGCGACCAGCAGCAAGACCGTCATCAGCGCCGGCCGCGTGCAGATCGACTTCTGGGATCCTGAAGGCGGCTACTACCTGAACGGCACTTACTACGGCAAGAAGAATCTGCTGGCCGTCGGCGTGGCCGGACAGGTGCAGGGCAGCGACAACTCGGCGTGGTCGGCGGACTTTCTGCTCGACAGGAAAGCCGGCGAGGGCGCGTTCTCCATCGAAAGTGAATTCGCGAGCTATAACAAGCTCGGCGGCTACAACGGGCGTTACCAGAAGGATCAGGGCGGCTACGGTCTCGCGAGCTACCTCTTTCCGCCGGTGATGGGGATGGCGGGCAACTTCGAGATTCTCGGCAAGTACGCGTACGCCAAGTTCAGCGGGGGTCTGACGGCGCTCGACATTGACTACAACCAGAAGACCTCCGAGTTCAATTTCAACTACGTCATCAAGGAGTTCAACGCGCGCATCATGCTCTTCTTCCTGGACACGCGTTTCAGCGCGATCAAGACCAATAACAAGCAGGTCGGCATCGGTTTCCAGCTCCAAATCTGACCGCTCGAGGCATCGCCCCTTTTCGTTTGTTCTTTTTTGAAGGAGTCGAATCATGATCCGCAAGCAGTTGTTTCTGGCCGCTGGCGCGCTCGCCGCGGCCGCGGCCCTGTCAAGCCAGATCTTCGCGCAGGGCGGCACCATCAAAGTCGGTGTGCTCCATTCGCTGTCGGGGACGATGGCCATCAGCGAGACCACGCTGAAGGACACGATCCTGATGATGATCGAGGAGCAGAACAAGAAAGGCGGTCTCCTCGGCAAGAAGCTCGAAGCGGTCGTCGTCGATCCGGCGTCGGACTGGCCGCTCTTTGCCGAGAAGGCGCGCGAGCTGCTCGAGAAAGACAAGGTCGCCGTCACGTTCGGCTGCTGGACCTCCGTGTCGCGGAAATCCGTGCTGCCGGTCTTCGAGAAGGACAACGGCCTGCTCTTCTACCCGGTGCAGTACGAGGGTGAGGAATCGTCGAAGAACGTCATCTACACTGGCGCCGCGCCGAACCAGCAGGCCATCCCCGCGGTCGACTACCTGATGAAGGACGTCGCCGTGAAGCGGTGGGTGCTCGAAGGCACCGACTACGTGTATCCGCGCACGACGAACAAGATCCTGGAGGCCTACCTCCTGGCCAAAGGCGTGGCGCCCGCGGACATCTCGATCAACTACACGCCGTTCGGCCACGCCGACTGGCAGACACGCGTTGCCGCGATCAAGCGGTTCGGATCGGCCGGCAAGAAGACCGCTGTCGTGTCAACGATCAACGGTGATGCGAACGTGCCGTTCTACAAGGAGCTCGGGAACCAGAAGATCTCGGCCGAAGACATTCCGGTGGTGGCGTTCTCGGTCGGTGAGGAAGAACTCTCGGGCCTCGACACGAAGCCGCTCGTCGGCCATCTGGCCGCGTGGAACTACTTCCAGAGCATCAAGTCGCCGGCGAACACGAAGTTCATCGACACCTGGCATGCCTACGTCAAGAAGCCGAAGCGGACGACGAACGATCCGATGGAGGCGCACTACATCGGCTTCAATCTGTGGGTGAAGGCCGTGCAGAAGGCGGGCACCACGGATGTTGATAAAGTACTCGCGGCGCTGCCCGGTCTCGAGACGCCGAATCTGACAGGCGGCATCGCGAAGATGCTGCCGAACCACCACATCACCAAGCCGGTCTACATCGGCGAAGTGAAGGCGGACGGCCAGTTCGATATCGTGTGGAAGAGCGCGGGTACCGTGCCCGGCGACGCCTGGTCCGACTATCTGCCGGGCAGCAAGGACATCGAGGCCGACTGGGTCACGCTGAAGTGCGGAAACTACAACACGAAGACGAAGGTCTGCTCAGGCCAGAACTACAAGTGACACGCCGAACGGCGCGCGGGCAGCGGCTCTGGCTGCTGCTCGCCGCCGTCCTGGTTTCCTCCACGGCGTTCGCGCAGACGGTTGACGAGACGTTTCTCGCCAGGCTGGGAGAATTGCGCGACGCCAGCTTTTCCGACAAAGAACGAATCGCGGGTCAGCTCATCGAGAGCCGTCACCCGCGCGCGCGGGATGTGCTCACGTCGCTGCTCGGCGACCGGCTGTATGTCCGTGCGTCGGACATGCGTGTCGTCATTGCCAGGCCGGCGGACGAGACGGCGGCGTCGCTGGAACTGGTCGATCCCCTGACCTTGAAGGCCGCCGGTTCGGCCGCGCGGGAAGAACTGACCAAGATCGGCACGAACAACCGCCTTCGCAAGACCCTGCGGGTGGCAATGGCGCGGTTCGATCTCGCCGACGCCGACTCCGCGATCCGGCTGAACGCGGTCACCGAAATGCTGCGGTCGCTCGACGATTCCGCCGCGGCGCTGCTCAAGGAACGCGCCGGGGCTGAGACCGATAGCCGCGTGAAAGGCGAGATCGAACTGGGCCTCACGCTCCTGGCGCTCGACGGATCTGACTCCGCTCGGCGGATCGCGGCCATCGAGACGCTGGCTGGCCGTCCGCGTCAGCAGGTCCGCAACCGGCTCGCGACTCTTCTCGAGAAAAACGCGGATGGCCGCTTCGTCGAGGCTGATGCAGCCGTACGCGCGGCTGCGTCGACGGCAGTCTCGCGCATCGATCGCGCGCTGACGGTATATGGCGCCGTGGAGACGCTGTTCTTCGGGCTGAGCCTCGGGTCGGTGCTCGTGCTGATTGCGATCGGCCTGGCGATCACGTTCGGCGTGATGGGCGTGATCAACATGGCGCACGGCGAGCTCATGATGCTTGGCGCGTACACCACCTACGTCGTGCAGGTCATGATGCCGGCGCACATCGGCGCGTCGATCTTCGTCGCCATTCCCGCGGCCTTCGTCGTCGCCGGCCTTGCCGGCGTCGTGCTCGAGCGGACGATTATCCGATTCCTGTACGGCCGTCCGCTCGAGACGCTGCTCGCCACATTCGGCGTGAGCCTCGCGCTGCAGCAGCTCGTGCGGTCGATTTTCACGGCCAACAATCGCGCGGTCGAGACGCCGGCGTGGATGAGCGGCACGCTGCAGCTGGGCGACGCGCTCGCGATCACGTATAACCGCCTCTACATCGTCATCTTCACGATGATCGTCTTCGCCATCCTGCTGGCCGTGCTGAAGCGCACGCGGCTCGGCCTGCAGATTCGCGCGGTCTCGCAGAACCGTGCGATGGCGCGTGCGATGGGCATCCGCAGCGAATGGGTGGATGCCATGACGTTCGGCCTGGGGTCCGGCATCGCCGGAGTGGCGGGTGTCGCGCTCAGCCAGCTCACGAACGTCGGACCGAATCTCGGCCAGTCCTACATCATCGACTCGTTCATGGTCGTGGTGTTCGGGGGCGTCGGGAACCTGTGGGGCACGCTCATCGGTGGGATGTCGATGGGCCTCGTGAACAAACTCCTCGAGCCGTACGCCGGCGCCGTGCTCGGAAAGATTCTCGTCCTCGTCGCGCTGATCCTCTTCATCCAGCGCCGGCCGCGCGGACTGTTTCCACAAACCGGCCGGGCCGCGGAGAGCCAGTAGTGCGGCGCGACCCGGCGGGCGCCACGCTCATGGCGACGCTTGCCGTCGCCGCCGTGCTCGTGCCGATTCTCAATCAGCTCGTGCCGGCCTCGTCGCCGCTGCATGTCTCGACGTACGTGCTCACGCTCGTCGGCAAATACCTGTGCTATGCGATGCTGGCGCTCGCCGTCGATCTCATCTGGGGCTACTGCGGCATCCTCAGCCTCGGGCACGCGGCGTTCTTTTCGCTCGGCGGCTATGCCATGGGGATGTACCTGATGCGCCAGATCGGACGGCGAGGCGTGTACGGCGATCCGATCCTGCCCGACTTCATGGTCTTCCTGAACTGGCATCGTCTGCCGTGGTTCTGGCACGGCTTCAATTACTTTCCGTTCGCGATGGCGATGGTGGTGTTCGTGCCGGCGCTGCTCGCGTTCGTGTTCGGTTGGCTGGCGTTCCGGTCGCGCGTCACCGGCGTGTATCTCTCGATCATGACGCAGGCGTTGAGCTACGCGCTGATGCTGGCGTTCTTCCGGAATGACATGGGCTTCGGCGGCAACAACGGCTTCACCGACTTCAAGGATCTGCTCGGCTTCGATCTGCACGAGGACAGCACGCGAGTGGTGCTCTTCGTCGCCACGGCCATCGCCCTGGCGGCAGCCTATGCGGCGTGCCGCGGCATAGCGGCCTCGCGCGCCGGTCGGGTCATTCGCGCGATCCGCGACTCCGAAAGCCGGACGCGGTTCCTGGGCTACCGCGTCGAGTCGTACAAGCTCTGGCTCTTCGTCTTCTCGGCCGTGCTGGCCGGCGTCGCAGGCGCACTCTACGTGCCGCAGGTCGGCATCATCAACCCGAGCGAGTTTGCGCCGATCAACTCCATCGAGATCGTGATCTGGGTCGCGGTCGGCGGCCGGGGGACATTGGTCGGCGCCGCGGCAGGAGCTGTCCTCGTCAATTACGCGAAGACGTTCTTCACCGGCGCGCTGCCCGAAGTGTGGCTCTACGCACTCGGCGCCATCTTCATCCTTGTCACGCTGTTCCTTCCGCGCGGCCTGATGGGCCTGCTGCCGCGTTCAAGCGAAGCGCGATGATCGACACGCCGCCCGACGAACTTCTTCGCGGCACGATCCTCGATCTCAAGGATCTCACCGTCAGCTTCGACGGCTTCAAGGCGCTCAATGGCCTGTCGCTGCAGGTCGACAAGGGCGAGCTGCGCTGCATCATCGGACCCAACGGCGCCGGCAAGACGACGATGATGGATGTTGTGACCGGGAAGACGCGTCCCGATCACGGCTCGGCGTTCTTCGGAGTGATCAATCTGCTCGATCTCTCCGAGCCGGAAATCGCGCAGGCGGGCATCGGACGCAAGTTTCAGAAGCCGACGGTGTTCGAGCGGCTGACGGTGTTCGAAAACCTCGAGCTCTCGCTGTGGGGCGACAAGCGGTTTCTGACGTCTCTCTTTGCGCGGCTGACGAAGGCCCAGCGGGACCACATCAGGGACGTGCTCGAAGTCATCGGCCTCGCCGCGGACCACGGCACGATTGCCGGCTCGCTGTCGCACGGGCAGAAGCAGTGGCTCGAGATCGGCATGCTGCTGATGCAGGAGCCCGACGTGCTGCTCGTGGACGAGCCGGTCGCCGGCATGACGCCTCAGGAAACCGAGCGGACGGCGCAGCTGTTGTTGTCGCTCATGGCCGAGCACACGGTCATCGTGGTCGAACACGACATGGACTTCGTGCGATCGATCGCGCGCCGCGTCACCGTGCTGCACGAAGGACGCGTGCTGGCCGAAGGCGACATGGATCAGGTGCAGGCCGATCCCCGCGTCGTCGAGGTGTATCTCGGAGAATGAGCGTGCTCTCGATTACCGGCCTGAATCAGTTTTACGGCGGCAGTCACACCCTCTGGGACGTCGATCTCGAGGTGCCGGCCGGATCGCGGACGTGTCTCATGGGCCGCAACGGCATGGGCAAGACGACGCTCCTCAAGTGCGTGATGGGTCTTCTGCCGGCGGCCTCGGGTGAGGTCGCGTTCGACGGCCACAGCCTCCGCAAGCTGCCGGCCGAAGTGCGCGCCCGGCTGGGCATCGGCTATGTGCCGCAGGGGCGCGAGATCTTTTCGCAGCTGACCGTTGAAGAGAATCTGTCCGTCGGCCTCGGAGTCCGGGCGGGCGGACCACGCGCCATTCCGAGCCAGATTTTCGAACTGTTTCCGGTGCTGAAGTCGATGCTCCGGCGGCGCGGCGGCGATCTGTCAGGTGGTCAGCAACAACAGCTCGCGATCGGGCGCGCGCTCGTGCTCGAGCCGAAGCTGCTCATTCTGGACGAGCCGACGGAGGGAATTCAGCCGAACATCGTTCACGAGATCGGCGATGTAATCCTCCGGCTGAACCGGGACGCCGGCGTGACAGTACTGCTCGTCGAACAGAAGCTTCCGTTCGCCCGGCGCGTCGCCAGCGAGTACCGCATTCTCGAAAAGGGCCGCTGTGTCTCCGGCGGACCCATCGCGGCGTTGACCGACGAGATCGTGCACGCGCATTTGAGCGTGTAGCGTCAGCTCAGGTACTTCACGAAGATGACTTCGTTCTGTTTCTCGTTGTAAACGAGCTCATCGACTTTCGCCCGGACCATCAGGAGGCCGAAGCCGCCGGCGCGCAGGCCTTTTTCATCGCGAATCTTCACGTGCCCGATCGGATCGTCAGGGTGGGCGATGGCGGCGTGGTCGAGATCCTCGAATCTGAAGCCTGGCCCCGGATCGGCGATTCGGTACATCAGGATCCGATCCGTGCGCACACAGGTGATTCGCACTTTGTGCCTGGGATCGAGGCGGCCGCCCCACTCGACCGCATTCATGACCAGCTCACGAAACGCGAAGGCGACCGACTCCAGCACCTCCTCCGGGAGATCGGCACCGAGTCGCGCCACGACCTGCTGGATCTGTTCCGCCGCTTCGCGCGTGCACGGCACCTGCAGCTCAACCCAGCCGGGCAGGGCCGACACGACTTCGATGGGCTGCGGATCGTCTGGCGCTCGCAGCGTGTTCTGCACGACGTTCAGCAGGTCGCGAACTTCCAGTTCGCTGACCAGCTTCGCGAGGCGCGACGCGTTGTCGGCCTCCGCTGCGCGCGCGGCTTTGAGATCGCGCGAATAGCGCGCGATCGTTTCTTTCGCCTGCTTCCGCTCGGTGACGTCGCGAGCCGCGGCGTAGATGGTCTGCTCGCCGGACAGCGAGACGGCGTTCCACTGCAGCCATCGATAGGTGCCATCCTTCGCACGATAGCGGTTCTCGAACGACAGCACTCGGCCGCCGCTGCTGAGCGTGTCGGCCGCCGTCGTGGTCGGGTTGTGGTCGTCCGGATGAACGAAATCCAGATAGGGTCGCGCGAGCAGTTCTTCGCTGGAATAGCCGAAGGCGCGCTCCCACGCCGGATTCACCCGCTTGAAATAGCCGTCGAACCCGGCCACACACAGCAGGTCGAGCGACAGCGCGAAGAACCGATCCAGCTCCTCCCCGGCCCGCTTTCGCTCCATGAACTGTCCGATTTGCGCGCCGACCTGGGCGAGCATCCGAAGCAGACTCTCGTCGGGCTCGCGGATCTCCCGACTGAAGAATTCCATGACGCCCGCAACATGACGTGGACCGAGAATCGGCAGCGCGAACGCGGCGTGCAGCCCTTCCCGCCGGGCGATCGAGGCGCGCGGGAAGTTGGGATCGTCCACGACGTCAGGAATCCACGCGGGTTCGCCGCTGGCCCAGACCCTTCCCGGCAGGCCAATGCCGATGGTGAAGGTGGTGCTCCGGCTGGCGGCTTCGAATTCGGGCAACGTGACGGTGGGCAGATGCCAGCTTTCGACGCAGCGCATCACGTCGCTGGTGGAGTCGACGTTCCAGAGCGCGCCGTAGTCCCAGTCGAGCTGTTCGCAGACGGCCTGGAGGACACGCGGCGCCGCTTCGGCGAGGGTCGCGGATTCAGCGAGCGCCCGGGCGGCGATGTATTCAGCCGTCAGGCGTCGCTCGGGGCGCCCTGCGCGAGAGGTGTCGGACGGCACGTTATTTATGGCGAGCGTGGCTCGTCGGGAATTGGCAGCGGATTATACGCTCCCGGGCACCGGGAGTGTCGGCGGCGCGTATGTGCCGCCTCTCGAACCACTGGAACCTCGTTATAATTCGTGAGTCTGGAGGAAATACATTCATGGCGAAGCGATTCCTGCTCTCATTCAGCGTGATCGCGATCGGCGGCACCGCGTTGCTGTCCGCGCAGCAGCAGAAGGGCGAGGTGCGGACGGCCAGGCCGATCAGCCAGAGCGACCTGCCGCAGCAGATGCGGCCCGAGGCGAAGATCGTCAAAGGCTACGTCCCGCCGAAGACCGCGTGGGGCGATCCTCAACTGGCCGGTGCGTACACGAACAGCGACGAGAGCGGCATCCCGTTCGAGCGGCCCGCCGAGTTCGACGGCAAGAAGCTCGAAGACGTGACCCCCGCCCAGCTCGCCGAGATCGTGAAGCAGCGGCAGCAGCAGACCGTTGAACGCACACCCGGGCTGAGCGAGTTTCCCGGCGCGACGAGCCCGCTTCATTGGTTCGAGAACTACCGCGCCGCGAACAGCCGCGCCTGGCTGGTGACGGATCCGCCCGACGGTCGCGTTCCGGCGGCGACGGCGGAAGCCGATGCGCGCAATGCCGAACGCGCGCGGTTGCGCCGCGCGCGCGGGCCGGCCGACGGCCCCGAGGATCGCAGCCTCTACGATCGCTGCATCACGCGCGGCATTCCAGGCTCGATGATGCCGGCGATCTACGGGAACTCCTACGCGATCTATCAGGGGCCTGGCTACGTCGCCATCCGGTACGAGATGGTCAACGAGACACGCATCATCCCGCTTGGTCCGGCAAGTCCCGGCCCGCATCTCAGCTCGAAGATTCGCGAGTATCTCGGCGACGCGCGCGGACACTTCGAAGGCAGCACGCTCGTGGTCGAGACCACGAACTTCACCGACAAGACCGCATACCGAGGCTCGAGCGAGCAGTTGAAGCTGACGGAGCGATTCACGCCGATCGGACCTAACACCGTCGAGTGGTCGAGCACGTTCGACGATTCGCACACGTGGGCGAAGCCGTGGACGTTCGCGATGAACCTCACGAAGGTGCCTGATTCGCAGGGACCCTTCGAGTACGCCTGCAACGAAGGCAACTACGGGCTGCACAACATCCTCACGGCCGCGCGTGCTGAAGAAGCGGAGATCAAAGCCTCAGCGGCCAGAGGCCTCGTCAAGGCGCCGTCGGCGCAGGATCCCGACGAGGGTGAAAAGTAAGAACTTAGAACTCACCGGGTTTCTTCGTGCGTCCTTCGTGTCCTTCGTGCTTTCGTGGTTAGCGGTTCGTCGTGATCTCGATCGCAGCGAAGCGTCGTAGTACCGTTAGCGGCGTATGGCCGACTTCAACGTCAAGCCGCTCGAACCTTCCCTCGACTTCGATCACCTTCGCTACTGGGACGTTGTCATCATCGGCGCCGGTCCTGCCGGCCTCGCCGCGAGCCTGACGACCGCACATCGGGCGCTCACGACGTTGGTGATAGAAGCCAAGGGGACGCCGGGCGGGCAGCCGCACTTTCTGTACTCCGACAAGCGCATCGTCGACATCCCCGGATTCCCGGATGGCATCACCGGAGAGGAGCTGTCGGAGCGGACGTACCGCCAGGCGGTGAACGCGCTGGTGCAGTTCCGGTTCGGCGAGGAACTGCTGGCGATTGAGGAGACCGACGAAGTCGAGGCCGACGACAAGCTGAAACGCGTCGTGACCAGCAAGAACGCGTATCTGTGCCGCAAGGTGATCGTCGCGTGCGGCCTGCTGCATTTCCCGCGAAGGCTTTCGGTAATCGACGCGATCAGCTCGAAGAACGTCCACTACAAGATTCCGAGGATCGGCGACTACGAGGGCCATCGCGTCGCCGTGGTCGGCGGCGGAGATTCGGCGCTCGATGCCGCGCTCATGGTGCTCGGGCGGCGCGGCGTCGTCGACGTCATCGTTCGCGAGGAAGTCCCAATCGGGAAACCGGACACGCTCGCGAGGATCCGCGACGCGGGTGGCGTGATCCGGACCGGAGTGGAAGTGCAGGCCGCGGCGTTCGCCGGCGAGTTGATTCGGGTGACGCTGACTGACGGCGACATACTGGACTGTTCGGCCGTGATCGTGCAGATTGGGTTCCTCTCCGCGAAGGACACGTTCGAGCGCCTTGGCGTCAAGCTGAACGAAGACGGCAGCATCAGCATCGACCCGTACTTCGAGACGAGCCGCCAGGGGATCTTCGCCGTCGGCGACGTGCACGGCGACATCAAGCTGATTGCGGTGGCGTGGGCCGAGGGTATTCAGGCGGCCATTCACGCGTTCAAGGAGATCACGAGCCCCTACTGGCTCAACGAGCGGCGGCTGCGCGACAACAAGATCGCCCTCATCGGCGAGAAGATTGCCCAGGCCGCGCGCACGCGAAAGCGAAATGCGTAGAATTGAGCAGGATGGTTATGAAAAAGCTACTCATCGGATGCGGACTCGTCACGGGGATCCTGACCCTCGCGGGCAGCGTCCAAGTCGCTGCGCATCATTCGTTTGCGGCGGAGTTCGACGACACGAAGCCCGTGAAAGTCACCGGGACGATCACAAAGGTGGAGTGGCAGAACCCGCACATCTGGTTCTATGTGGACGTGAAGAACGCCGACGGCAGCGTATCCAACTGGGCGTTCTCAGGCGGCGCGCCGGGTCAGCTCATGCGTCGCGGCATTAATAAGGATGCTCTCAAGATCGGGGCAGAGGTCATTGTCGAGGGGTTCCGCGCGAAGGACGCGTCGAACAACGGGTTCGGCCGGAGCGTGACCTACCCGGATGGCCGCAACGTGTTCACGGCGCCGCCGCCAAGCCAGCAGTAGAAGCGGGCCTTTCAGGCCCGCTTGCGTCGGCGGCCCTGAATGGGCCGCCCTATATTCGGAGACGTCCATGAAACTCGCTGTTGTCGCGCTGACCGCCGTTTGCTCGCTGGGCGCGATTGTCTTCGCTCAGAACGTGCCGACGTTCACGCCGCCGCGCACGGCCGACGGCAAGCCCGACTTCACCGGCACGTATCAGTGGCCCACGTATCTGCCGGGTGCACAGCGCGGCCGGTCGGCCGCCACTGTATTCGACAGCAAGAACTTCGCGCCGCTCAAGCCGGACGGCGAGGCGTTTTTCGAGCCGCGCACCGGCGACCCCCGTCACGACGAGCCGCGCGATTTCTGCCTGCCGGCCGGGTTTCCCGGCAGCATTCTCTCGGGCAACGCGATGCAGCTCTTCCAGACGAAGAACTACCTGGTGATCGTCCACGAGTTCCAGCGCAACACGCGGGCGGTCCCGCTCGACGGCCGGCCGCATCGGACCGGCATGGATCCCATGTACGACGGCGATCCGATCGGCCACTGGGACGGCGACACGCTGGTCGTCGACTCGACGAACTTCAAACGATGGCAGCTCGACGACTACTACTACACCAACCCGAAAGAGTTCCGGATGCACAGCGACGCGCTTCACACGATCGAGCGCATACGCTGGAAGAGCGGGACGGCGATCTCCTACGACCTCACCATCGACGATCCGAAGATCTTCACGAAACCGTGGTCGCAGGAGTTCGAGATCGTCGCCAAACCGGAGTGGGACAAGATCGGCCTCTTCGAATACGTCTGCGACAACAACCGGTGTCCGGGAGGCAAATGCGGAGCCCAGTAGCGCAGGGCTTCAGCCCTGCCGGCCTGCACTGCTTTCTATGCGCGCTCCTGCTCGGCGCGGCAGGCACGGTGTTCGCGCAGAGCCCGCCGGCTCGCGCGACGGCGACGATCGGTGGGACGCCGATCTCGACATTGCGCAGCAGTTCCAGCGCATCGGCGGAACGCTGACGATTCGAGGCGCGAAGCAGCCGCTGCTGGGCGCGTATGTCCAGGGCGCGACCCTCGGCTTCA
>Ga0137395_10000083_pt1 | contig 29447 bp, 30 predicted proteins | sample czobulk216metaG_FD_108283 | JGI IMG/M metagenome (GOLD analysis project Ga0137395, IMG submission 108283) | Vadose zone soil microbial communities from Angelo Coast Range Reserve, California, USA - czobulk2.16 metaG | ecosystem: Environmental > Terrestrial > Soil > Vadose zone | place: USA...
CCCCCGCAGCGCTCTGAGCCGATCGAGACGGCAATTCCGCAGACAGGTGTGGAGGGCATCATGAACGTCACACACCTCGTCGCGGCGAGCCTGATCGGCATGCTGGTCATCCCAGGAGTGGGCCGAGCCCAGACGCTGCCCGCGCCCGGCGCGCTGCGCCAGTCCATCCAGCGGGAAGCCGTCAGGCTGGCGAGCGCGAGTCCGGCGGCTGCGCAGCCGCAACCGCCTCGGCCAAACTGGGCCGCGCGGCATCCGATTGCGCTTGGCGCGCTCCTGGGGATCGTCACCGGCGGAACAATCGCGCAGATCTCCGATGGTCGAGTCACGGACAGCGCTGGCCGCCCTATCTTTCTAAATGGGGCCATGTCTGGTCTCGTGATCGGCTCGTCGATCGGCGCTGCCGTCGCTTGGACCCGAGACTGAGGGCCGAAAGTCGCGAGACGGTGTCGAAGCGGCCTGCTAGGATAGGCAGGCCTTTCGTGATGGCGCGACGCGAGCTCATCTTCCTTCTTGTTGCGTACGCTATGGCCGGTGCCGGGCTCGGCGCGGGTCAGACGCGTGCGCCAAACGTGCACCGTCTCGAAGCGACGCCCACAACGGTCGCATACGGTTACTACTGGGCGGCCGCGACACCCGCGTTGCGCATTCAGTCCGGCGACATCATCGACGTCGACACGCTGCTGACGAATACACCGGCCGGTCTCGAACGCGCCGGCGTCAAGCCCGACAGGATTCAGGAGTCGCTGAAGCGCATCGTCGCGGACGTGACTGGTGATCGCCGCGGCCCCGGCGGTCACATCCTGACGGGGCCCGTGTTCGTCGAAGGAGCCGAGCCGGGCGACGCGCTCGAAGTGAAGATCCTGTCGATCGATTTCGCGATCGACTACGGATACAACGGCTGCAGCGGCTTTCTGCCCGAGAACTGCGACCGCACGGTCCCGCAGAAGATTGTCGCGATCGACAGGCGGCGGATGATCTCCGAGTTCAAGCCCGGCATCGTGATTCCCCTGCGTCCGTTCTTTGGCAGCATGGGTGTCGCGCCGGCGGCCGACGCCGGCCGCGTCAGCAGCAACCCGCCCGGGCGGCACGCCGGCAACCTGGATAACAAAGAGCTCGTCGCCGGCAGCACGCTGCTCATTCCTGTGTTCGCGCCGGGTGCGCTCTTTGAAATCGGCGACGGCCACGCCGCTCAGGGCGATGGCGAAGTCGATCAGACCGCGATCGAGACATCGCTGCGGGGCCGCGTGCAGTTGACCGTGCGAAAAGGCATGAAACTGACGTGGCCGCGCGCCGAGACGGCAACCGATTTCATCAGCATGGCGGCGGATCCGGAGCTGAAAGTCGCAACGTCAACAGCGATTCAGGAGATGGTCGACTTTCTGGCTGCGACGCGCGGTCTCTCGAAACATGAGGCCTATCAGCTCGTGAGCATCGCCGGCAACGTCGCGATCACGCAGCTCGTCGACCGGCCAAATGTCGGCGTCCACGTGAAAGTGCCCAAGAGTATCTTTCGGTGAGGAGTTCGTCATGTGCGCACCCAAGGTCATCCAATCGGTTCGTGAAGAGATCTCCCGCCGCGGTTTTCTGACGACGCTCGGCGGCGCGGTTGCGGCGGCTGCCGTGTCGACGCCGGCTGTCGCGCTCGCGCAGCAGAAGCCCGTCCGGCTGCCGAAGGGTTTCCGGGACGTCCACGACCTGACGCACACGTTCTCGCCGAAAACGCCGGTGTTCCCGGCGTTCAAGCCGATTCAGATTCGTCCGAAGTTCTCGATCGCCAAGGACGGCTTCTTCGCGAACGAGATCACGTTCGACGAACACACCGGCACGCATATGGACGGCCCCGTCCACTTCGTCGCGGGCGGACAGACTGCCGACAAGCTGCCGGCGGACAAGTTCATCGCGCCGCTGGCCGTCATCTCGATCGAATCGCGTGCGGCGAAGAACGCCGACGCGCTCGTCTCGGTGGGCGATGTGCTCGAGTGGGAGAAGCAGCATGGTCGGCTGCCGGCCGGCGCCTTCGTCGCGATGCACTCCGGCTGGGGCTCGCGCGTGGCGAATGCGGATCGATTCCTGAACAAGGACGGCAAGGGGACGATGCACGCGCCCGGGTTCAGCGAGGAGGTGGCGAAGTTTCTGGTGAAGGAACGCGACATCGTTGGGGCCGGTGTCGACACGCTGAGTCTCGATGCCGCGTCGGCGTCGAAATTCGTCGCCCACCTCGCGCTGTTAGGCGGAGGCAAGTACGGCGTCGAACTGCTGGCGAACCTGAACGCCGTCCCGCCATCAGGCGCGACGATCATCGTCGGCGGGCCGAAGCACGAGGGTGCGTCGGGTGGGCCGTGCCGGGTTTATGCGGTGGTGTAGGGACGGGGCGCGCTACTTCTTCAGCAGCTCATAGTAACTGCGGCACCGCGTCGTGCCGCAGTTGGCGACCAGCTCGTTGATTGTCTGAATCGCCGACGTGCTGTAGTAGCCGGGGACCGACTCGGGCAGGGACATGCCGCCGAAGAGCGAGCGGATGATCACGCTCTTGTCCGTGCGCGGCAGCTTTTTCACGTTGTCCATGAAGCGCGGAAACGTGCCGTCGCGAAACAGGTAGTTCTCGATGTTCGAGACGTAGAACGCCGACACCTTTTCGCCGCGCTTCGCAACCTCCTGTCCAATGGCGGCGAGCGCGTGCGTTCCGCTCAGATTGCCCACCACTGGCACGATGCCGTCGCGCGCTTCGAGGGCCTTCACGAACTGGAAGTCGTCTTCGGACACGAGATAGCACAGCTTGCGGCCGCGCCGATCGGTTTCGAGGAGCAGATCGCGATACGTCGGGTAGTAGTCGCGGGCCGGACGGCCGGTCGATTGAAACTGCAGGCCGAGGCCCGCCTGCACGAACGAGCGCCGAAAGCGATCAATCGTCGCGAACTCCGCCGCCGACACCGGAATGCCGGTCGCCTTGATCGACGCGTGCAGCCGCTCGAGGTCGGCGCCGTTCCACGCGCTGCTGGCCGGTTCGGCCATGTCGAGGTAGGCGACGATTTTCTCGATGCTCGCGTCGCGCCAGGTGTCGAGGCGGTCCGGCGCCGGACGGCCGGTGAGCACGCTCAGAAACTCCATGCGGTTGCGCGACACCGAGAAGATCGCTTTGAACAGCAGGTGCAGCAGCAGGTTGTCGCGCCTGATGTCGATGATGAACGCCGATGCCGGACGGATGCGCGCGATGTACGAGAAATTCTGATCGGGGCCGACGCCGATGTAGACGCCGCCGGTGACGCCGCCCTGTTCGAGCGCCGGCAGCACGTGCAGGTACGAGCTTTCGTTGGAGATCAGGTTGTCGGTGTCGAACTCGCCGTTCGGTTCGGAGAGGCGTTCGACGAGCGACGCAAGTGATGACGATGGAAGTGATGACGATGGACGTGATGTCGCGCCGCCTGTCGCGGGTGTCTGCGTCGCAACTCGGCTGCTCCAGGGACCGAGAGCACCGAGAAGAACGACCGGAGCGATCAGCCGCAGCACGCGCCTGCGTTGCGTTACGCGCGGTTGCGCGCCGGCTGGGGCCGTCAATCCTGCCATCCCTTCATTCTGCAATACTATAGTCGTCGTGGACAGCCAAAAGTCCGGCCGTCAGTTCGTTCCCCTCCCTGATTCCCATCGTGGCAGCGCCAGAGCGTAGTGCCGTAGAACGGGACCTGCAGCAACTCGAGGTGGATCTCAAGCGCCTCGAAGCCGAATACAACATGTACTTCTCGGGGCGGCTGCCGAAACCGCCATGGGAAACCCGCAAGCGCGTGGCCGACCTGGTCACGCGGTACGACCGCGGATACATCTCCAACTACGCCGATCGCTTTCGCTTCACGACGCTGCAGTCGCGGTTCGCGTCGTTCGTCGATTTGTGGGATCGCGCGCTCGGCGCCAAAGAGGAAGGCCGGTCGGGACCGCTCGTCCACCAGCGCAAGGATCTGCCGGAGCGGCCCAAACGGCCGGAGGACCGCATCATGCACGTGGCGTCGTTCACCAACGTGCTGCAGGAGCAGGAGAAGCTCCACGATCTGTACGATTCGCTGGTCGAAGCGCGCAAGGAAGTCGGTCAGGAAGGAATTCCCTTCCACAAGTTCGCCGAGATCGTCAAAGGCCAGGTGAAGAAACTTCGCAACGAGGGAAGCGCCGAGGTGGCGTTCCGCGTCGCGGTGAAGGATGGGAAGGTGGCCTTTACGGCCCGAGCGCTGAAGGGTGCGAAATAGAAAGCAAAGGTAAGAGCTGGAGGCAACGGTCCGCCTCCAGCACTCGCCTGGGTGATCGCGTCTAGCCCTTGGTGACGTTCCCCGCTTGCGGCCCTTTCGGACCATCGACGATCTCGAACTCGACCGCCATACCCTCCTCGAGCGACCGGAACCCGTCGCCCTGAATGGCCGAGTAGTGCACGAAGACGTCACTGCCTCCGTCGCGCTCGATGAACCCGTAACCCTTGGCGTTGTTGAACCACTTGACCTTACCTGTGATACGCATCGTTCTTCTTCCTGCTTGCTACGACGCCGACGAAACGCCGCGTCGTTGAAACCACCCCGGCACCCGTTGCCGGAGCAAAAAAAAAGGCCGCGTAATGCGGCCTTTCCCTTTCGGCGCCAGGCCCGCCCGGCGTCCGGAAGATAATACTGGACTTCGGTTCATATGCCAAGAGCCCTGCTGAGCGTGTCGGACAAGACGGGCATCGTCGATGTGGCGCGAGGTCTCGCGGCGCGCGGCTTCGAGCTCGTGTCGACGGGCGGAACCGCACGGGCCCTCCAGTCGGCGGGCCTCACCGTGACGAGTGTCGCGGCCGTGACCGGCTTCCCGGAAATGCTCGACGGCCGCGTGAAGACGCTGCATCCGGCGCTGCATGGCGGCATCCTCGCGCGCCGCGATCGTCCGGACGATCTGGCGGCGCTCGGGCAGCACGGGATCGACCTGGTGGACGCTGTCATCGTCAACCTGTATCCGTTTGCGACCGCGGCGGCCAACCCGTCCACGACATTCGATGCGCTGGTGGAAGAAATCGACATCGGCGGACCGTCGTTGGTGCGCGCGGCCGCCAAGAACTTCCGCCACGTGCTCGTCGTCGTCGATCCGTCGGACTACGGCCGTCTGCTTGACGCGATCGACCAGTCGCCCAGCCTCGAGTTTCGTTTCGATCTCGCGCGCAAGGCGATCGCGCACACCGCGTCGTACGACACCGGGATCACGACGGCTCTCGGCAACGTGACACTGCGGGGATCGACGTTTGAACGCGACCAGCCCGATCTCCTGCCGTCGCGCATGCAGCTCACGCTCGAGAAGATCCGCGACCTGCGGTACGGCGAAAACCCGCACCAGCGCGCCGTCTGGTACGGCGGGCCCGCGGAATCGGCCGCAGCGTCCGGCTTTAGCCGGACGGCAATTCTTCAAGGCAAGGAGCTGTCGTATACCAACCTGCTCGATCTGGACGCCGCCGCGCGCATCGTCCTCGAGTTCGACGAGCCGGCCGCCGCGGTCGTCAAGCACACGAATCCCTGCGGTGCCGCCATCGGCCGCTCGGCCGCCGAGGCGTACGTCCGGGCGCGCGAAGCCGATCCGGTGTCGGCGTTTGGCGGCATCGTCGCGCTCAACCGTCCGATCGATCGGGAGACGGCGGAAGCGATCGTCTCGACGCGAATCGACTGCGTGGTCGCCCCGTCGGTGGACGAGTCAGTGCACAACATTCTGGCGCGGAAGCCCAATATGCGCGTGGTGACGGCGGACTTCCACCGGCTTCGCGCCGGCATTGATCTGCGCTCGATTCTCGGCGCCGTGCTCGCGCAGGAGCGCGACGTCGTCGTCGAAGCAGGCGTCGATTGGTCAGCGGCGTCGCTGCCGGATGGATTCCGCGTCGCGACCAGACGCCAGCCGACGGTAGAGGAATGGGCCGCCCTGCGTTTTGCCTGGCGCATCTGCGCGCACGTGAAGTCGAACACCATTATTTTCACGGACGCGCACAACACGCTGGCCATCGGCGCCGGCCAGATGAGCCGCGTCGATGCCGCGAACGTCGCCGTCATGAAAGCGCGCGACGCTAGTCGGTCGCTCGAAGGATCCGCGTGCGCGTCCGACGCCTTCTTCCCCTTCCGCGACGGCCTCGACGTTGTCGCCCGCGCAGGCGCAACGGCGATCGTTCAACCAGGCGGATCGGTCAAGGATGCCGAGGTCATTGTCGCGGCCGACGAGCACGACGTCGCGATGGTGTTTACGGGACGGAGACACTTTCGACACTGACGTTCGAGAGGTTCGAGAGGTTCGAGAGGTTCGAGAGGTTCGAGAGGTTCGAGAGGTTCGAGAGGTTCGAGAGGTTCGAGAGGTTCGAGGGGTTCGCGAGGTTCAAGAGGTTCGGGGGGTTCTACGGGCAGGCCGCGGTCGAGGGGGCAGCGAGTCGAGATAACGGATCAGGCCCGTCGTAGCTTTGCCTGAGCGGGCTGCGAGTCGTTGCATTTCGTCCATTTCGTCTGCAGAGAAGTACCCGCGTTTGAAGCCACTGCGAGCGCTGTTGTGAGTTTCTGCTAACGACGCTCGCGCGATTGTCAGGAACTTCGCAAAATCTGCCGGCCAGTATCGGGCGAACCCCTCGGCCATGTTCCGCGTCGCCGACGAAGATGAGTCCCGGATCTGATCGCGGAACTTGAAATCCCGTGACACGGGCCCTGTTGCAGTTAGTTCAAGCACCAACTGCTCCAATTCGTCCGCAAGCTGCCAGCAGACAAGATCTTGATAGCGTTTCGCGGCTTTCATGCCGCGTTCGAGAAGCACACCGTGGGCCATCCCAGCTGTGACGGCGAACCACTGCACCTCTTGAACCTTCCGCGAACCTCTCGAACCTCTCGAACCCCTAAGCGCTCCTCGTTCGTGCCGCGGCAAACGGCAACGTAACAAGGACTAGGAAAAGCATGAGGAATTCGGAGTCCCCGAAGTTGTATTCGAACATGCCGGCCGCAAGCATCGAGACGACTACTGCGAGCCCGGTCGCAGCGAGCATCTTCTGATCCTTCACGCGCATCTGTTTCGCAAACGCCACGATCAACCCGACGACGAACCACAGCCAGATGGCGAGAGCAGGCAGGCCGCGCTCGGCGGCGATCTGCACGGGTACGTTGTGGAGGTGCGGGTTCACCGCGTTGACGGCGTCGGGCTCGCGGTACTGGGCGTAGAGCGGCTTCACCATGTTCGGCCCGATCCCGAGCAGCGGATGATCCTTGATCATGTGCGCGCCCTCGCGCAGCATCACGATGCGATCGCGGTTGCTCGGATCCTTGACATTGAAGATCGACTCGAACCGATCCGTGATTCGGGCCGGCGCGAGAACGAAGAACAGCGCGGCGAAGATCGGCAGAACGGCGAGCAGTCGCCGATCCCGCAGGAGCAGCAGCAGGGCGACGCCGGCACACACGCCCACTTCGGCGCTGCGCGCAAACGTCAGCGGCACGGCGACCACGAGCGCGGGCATCACGAGTGCCGACCACATGCGCTCGCGTTCGCCGAAGAGCACGCGGGCGAGCGCCGTCATGATGACGAGCATCAGCAGCCCGGAGTACGTCATGTAATGGCCCAGCGTGCCCTGCGGGCGCTGGCCCAGGTTGTCGTAATGGAGGACGCCGTACTGGATGATGCCGACGGCCGCGCTCGCCGCCGCGAACGAGACGATCACCGTCACCATCGTCCCCGCGCGCGGACCCGTGGCAAAACGGTAGACGAGCGGGATGAGCAGGAACAGCACCATCTGCTTGGACGCCATCAGGCTCGTGCGCGGGTCGGGTGAGAACGCGGTGGCGACGAGTGTGATCGCGATGTACGCGCCGAGCGGCCACGCAAACCGCGGGATCTCGATCGTCTCGCGATCGAGAATCACCAGCGCAATCCAGCAGCAGGCCGCGATGGCCGTGAGGATTTGCGCGACGGCGATGGAAAACTGCAGCGCGCCGGCGACGCCGTACACCGCGAGCAATCCAGTCTGCTCGATCGCGGCGTGGCGTCGAGGGAGCGTCGCGGCGGCAACCGTCATGGCCAATGTAGTGTAACGGTGAATTTGGTCATCTGGTTATTTGGTTATCTGGACATTTGATTTTGGAATTTGAATGACGAGATAACCAGATGACTAGCTGATCAAATTCCTTTTCGCGGTGGCGAGCGCACGTTCCGCCGCCGCCGCGACGTGCTCGGGGGTGAGCCACGTCAGGCAGCGAAAGTCTCCCGGCGTGCACGTGCGCTGATCGCAAGGCCGGCACGGCAGGCCGGGGACTTCCGCCGCCTCGCTCGGCCACTCGGGCGCCCGCCACGGCGCCGACCGCACAGGCAGCGTCGGCCCATATAACCCGACGATGGGTACGGCGCTTGTCGACGCGATGTGCATCGGCCCGCTGTCTCCGCCGATGTAAAGCGCCGCGCGATCGACAAGCGCGCGCACCTCGTCGAGGCTGAATTCGCCGCAGTTGAGGATGTGTTCCGCTTCGGCGGGTTCCACCAGTGCGCGTGCCCGCTCGATCGTTTGCAGTGCCGCCGCGCGTTCTGACGGTCCAGACATCACGATCACGCGGCGTCTCGGGTCGGCACGCACGAGCAGCTTGACGAGCGCCGCAAACGAGTCGAGCGGCCATCGACGGAAGGGGTTGCCGGCGCTCACGTGAATGACGATGGCGTAGTGGTCGGACGTGACGCCGGCGCGGGCGAGCCGGTCGCGTACGGCATCGACCGCTCGCGGATCGGCCGGCATCTCGACCGGAGAGTGTCGCGCCTCGGGAGTGGGAATTCCCATAGCGTTGAGCAGGTCCCACTGGTTTTCGACCGCATGTCGCGGACGGATCTCGCGCGGTCGCGGGACACGCACGGTGTACATCCAGCCGCGTCCGGGGACGTCGTAGCCAACCCGCGTCGATGCGCCAGAGAGCCACGTGAGCAGCGAACTGCGCGGTCCACTGTGAAAATCGACCGCGGTGTCGTATCGCGCGGCGCGCAGCCGGCGGGCGAGCGCGAGATCATCGCGGAAGCCCGCCAGCCCGGGTCGGCCCGGCGAAACGATCACCTCGTTGATGTGTGGATTCCTGGCGACGACAGGTGCGGCGGCGGGTTGAACGACGTAGGCGATGTAGGCGTCGGGATAGTGTTCACGCAGCCCGCGGACAGCGGGAGTGGTGAACACGACATCGCCGATCTCGCGCAGACGCACGAGGAGAATGCGCATTGGGTAATTGAGTAATCGGGTGACCGAGTAATTGATGAGTGCAGCGTCCCGGCCAATCTCCCGATTACCAAATTACCCGATTACCCAATTGCCAGATTTCAGGGCTCGACAGTCGCCTCGTCCACCAGCATCACCGGGATGTCGTCCTTAATCGGGTAGACGCGCTTGCACGTGCCGCATTTCAGCGCCGCACCGTTCTTCACGAGGGTGACCGGCGTTTTACAGTTGGGACACGCCAGAATTTCGAGGAGTTCCGGGTCGACGGCCATGCGGCACTATATGACACCTCCTCTCTTTTGTGGAACAATTCCCCCATGAAGTTGACCGTTCTCGCGGCGGTCGTTTCGATCCTCTCGGCCCCGGCCGGCGTTGTGCGGGCGGCTCAGGCTCAAGCCGCGTCCGCGCAGCCTGATCGAAGCGGCGAGGCATACGCCGAGTTCCTTGTGGGCCGGCACCTGGAGACGACCGACAACATCGACGGCGCGATTACGGCATTCAAACGCGCGGCTCAGCTCGACCCTCGCGCCTCCGACATCGTCGCCGAGTTGGCCGGGTTGTACATGCGGCAGAGCCGGCTCGACGATGCGATTGCGGCGGGCGAGCAGGCGCTGAAAGTTTCACCCGCCAACCGCGAGGCGCACCGCGTCCTCGGCATCGTCTACGCGACGCTTGTCGAGAGCGGGCGTCGGCAGACCGGACGCAACCAGCAGAGCAACGCTTCGCAGGCCGAGAACCTCACGAAGGCCACCCAGCACCTGGAGCAGGCGATCGATCGCACGGGCGATTCGGATCCGAACGTTCGCGCGACGCTCTCCCGGCTCTACCTGGCGGCCGGGTCATTCGATAAGGCGATTCCGCTGCTCGTGGATCTCGTCAACCAGGAGCCCGGCTGGAGCGACGGTCCGACGTTGCTCGCGCAGGCGTACGCCGGCGCGGGACGCGACGCCGACGCCATCTCCTGGCTCGAGCGCGCGGCGTCGGATGATCCCGAGCTGTACACGACGCTGGCTGGTTTTTACGAACGGGCACGCCGCTGGAAAGATGCCGCCGGCGCGTATGAGCGCGCCATCGCTGCGGAGCCTCGCAGCGTGGATTCCAGAACACCGAATCCAAAAATACCGGAGCTCAAGGCACAGCACGCCGCCGCGTTGCTGAACGTCGGCGGACAGGACGCGCTCACGAAGGCGCGAGACCTGCTGACTGACGTGGTTGCGGCGCGGCCAAACGATGCGCGCTCCCTGTTTCAGTTGTCACAGGCGCAGCGGCGGCTCGGCGACTACACTGCGGCCGAAGCAACCGCGCGCCGCGTTATCACGCTGAACAGCCGCAGCCCGATGGGTTACTACGCCCTCGCGACCGCGCTGGAGGAACGCCGGCAATACCAGGCGCTGGTCGACGCGCTGGAGCCGGCCGTCGCCGACTTCCGCGCGCGCGCCGGATCGACTCCAGAGTCCGACCTGGGCCTCCTGTTGCCGCACCTCGGCTTCGCGTACCAGGAGATCGGCAACCACGACAAGGCCATCGCGACGTTCGAGGAAGCGCACAAGCTCGCGCCGAACGACGCGACCATCACGGCGTATCTCGCGCAGGCGCATTTGTCCGCCAAGAAGTACGCGGCGGCGATCGAGGTGGCGCGCAAGGGACGCGCGCAGGACGCCGGCGATCTGCGCTTCGCGCGCCTCGAGGCCCAGGCATTGCGTCAGAGCGGAAAGGCCGACGAGGCGGTTTCGCTGCTGCAGGAGTACCTCAAAAAGCAGTCGGACCGGCCGGAGTCGTACATCGCGCTCGCGCAGCTGTACTCCGAAGCGAAACGCGGCGGCGAGGCCGTGAAGGTTCTGCAGGACGCCCAGACGAGATTTCCCGGCGACACCACGATCGGGTTCGAGCTCGGCGCCGTGTTCGACAAGCAGAAGAAATTCGCGGACGCGGAATCCGCGTTTCGACAGGTGCTGTCGAAAGAGCCTGACAACGCGCCGGCGCTCAACTACCTTGGCTACATGCTCGCCGAGCGGGGCGAGCGGCTGACTGAGTCGGTCGACTTCCTGAAGAAGGCACTCTCCATCGAGCCCGAAAACGGCTCCTACCTCGACAGCCTCGGCTGGGCGTACTTCAAGTCGGACAAGCTCGACCTCGCGGCCGAAAACCTTCACCGTGCCGCGGATCAGCTGAAGGCCAACTCCGTCATTCAGGATCATTACGGCGACGTGCTCTTCAGGCTCTCCAGGTTCGACGAAGCGATTGTCGCGTGGACGCGCGCGCTTGCCGGCGACAACGATACGATCGACCGCCCGTCGATCGACAGGAAGATCAAGTCCGCGAAACAAAAGCTCGGCAGGAAATGACCGTCGCCGGCGGGCGCGCGGGCGAGGCTGCCGAGGCTGCCCGGGCCGCACTGGCGGTCGGCGTTCTGGCGCTCGTGTCGCTGCTGTCGGCTTCATGCGGCGTTCCGCTGCTGAAGTTGCCCGCCGGACCGCGCATGCCGGCGGCCGACGGCGCCGCCGCGATCGATCAGGCCACAAGCGCGTGCCGCGCGGTCTCGACGATGACGCTCGAGATCGCCGTGAGCGGCTCGGTCGGCGGCCAGCGCATGCGAGGCCGTCTCTCGGCAGGCCTCGCGAAGCCGGCGTCGGCGCGGCTCGAAGCGGTCGCGTCGTTCGGGCAACCGGCCTTCTTTTTCGTGGCAACCAACACGAACGCGACCCTGTTCATTCCCCGCGACCGGCGCGTGGCGCGCGGACGTCCGGAAGCGCTTCTTGAAGCGGTGGCCGGTGTGCCGCTCGATGCCCCGTCGCTTCGAGCTGTCGTCACGGGCTGCGCGAGCATGCCGAACGCCGCCGGGGCGCAGGCGATCGGCGACGGCTGGCGCGTGATGAACGATGGCAACGATGAGGTCTATCTGCGTCGCGATCAGGGGAGCGCGGCGTGGCGGCTGGTTGCGACGCTCCATCGAGGAACGGACGGCTGGCGCGCCGACTACGCAAGCGTCGATCGCGGCCTGCCGCGGACCATCCATCTCGTGAGCACGCCCGCGGGGCGATTCGATCTACAGCTCGAGTTGTCGCAGGTCGAGGTGAACGTTCAGCTGGGTGCCGATGTATTTCAGCTCGACGTGCCTGCGTCCGCTGAAACGATCAGCGTCGACGAGCTCCGGCGATCCGGTCCGCTCGGCGGGAAATGATCGCGTCACGAGCCCGCGTGAAAGTAGCCGCTTTCGCGAAGATCAACCTCGATCTGCGTGTGCTTGGCCGGCGGCCCGACGGCTACCACGAGCTGCGGACGAGGTTTCAGTCGATTGCGCTCGCTGACTCGCTGACGTTCACGCGCAGCCGGGGCGCGTTTCGAATCGTCTGTGACGATCCCGCCTGTCCGATCGACAAGAGGAATCTCGTCTGGCAGGCGGCGGCCCTCGTCTGGAAAGCCGCGAAGCGGCGCGGCGCGCCAAAGGGCGTGACGGTCCGCATCGACAAGCGAGTGCCGATGCAGGCCGGCCTGGGCGGCGGCAGCAGCGATGCCGCCGCCGCGCTGCGCGCGCTCTCGCGGCTGTGGCACGTGAACATCGCGCCTGGAAAGCTGCGCGCGCTGGCCGCCACGCTCGGCGCCGACGTGCCGTACTTTCTTGAAGGCGGAACCGCGCTGGGGTTGAATCGCGGCGACGTCCTTGTGCCGCTCGACGATATCGCCCGATCGTGGGTCGTGCTGGTCGTGCCCGACTTCGGCGTCAGCACGAAGGACGCCTTTGGCTGGTGGGATGAACACACTGGGCAGGATGGGCGGGATGGGCGGGATGGGCAGGATGGGCAGGAACGGCAGGATGGAAAAAGGAAGCGGCGGCACACACGCTCAGCGAACGATCTCGAAGCCGTTGTCGCGGCCAGGTATCCGATCGTCCGCCGGCTGACACGCGATCTCAAACGCGAAGGTGCCGTTCACGCGTCGCTGTCGGGCAGCGGATCGGCCGTTTTCGGCGTGTTCGCCAGTCGCGCCGCGGCCGAACGCGCGGCGGCGGCATTCCGCGGCCGCCGGGTTGTCGTGACGCGCACGCTGAGCCGAAAGGAGTGCCTCAGGCTTGCCGCCAAGTGAGCCTGTCGGATAGACTTAACGTTTGCGCTACGTTGTTGACGCCGCTCCAGAGGTCATTCCACCAGTTGCACAGGATGTTGGGGCGTGGCCAAGCGGTAAGGCGCGGGACTTTGGATCCCGTATTCGAAGGTTCGAATCCTTCCGCCCCAGCCACTTCGAAAGGCTGCCGGTGTGACGAGTGATCCGCGCATGGCCGTGGGGTTCGGCGAGCTGAAGTTGTTTTCGGGCAGCGCGCATCCGGAACTGACGCGCGAAATTGCGTCGTTTCTGGGCGTGTCGGTGGGGCAGGCAAGACTCAAGCGCTTCCCCGATTCGGAAGTCTCGTTTCAGATCGACGAGAACATCCGCGGCACCGACATCTTCGTGGTGCAGCCGACCTGCGCCAACGGACCCGCGTCGGTCGATCAGCACATCATGGAGATGCTGATCATGATCGACGCGTTCAAACGATCGTCGGCCGCACGGATCACCGCCGTCGTGCCGTACTTCGGCTACGCGCGACAGGATCGGAAGGACAAGCCGCGCGTCCCGATTTCGGCGAAGCTCGTGGCGAATGTGCTCAGCGCGGCCGGCACCAACCGCGTGCTGACGATGGATCTGCACAAGGCGCAGATCCAGGGGTTCTTTGATATTCCGGTCGATCATCTGTTTGCGGCTCCCGTCATCATTGCCTATCTGGCGCAGATGGATCATTCGAACCTGACGATGGTGGCGCCGGACGCCGGCGGCGCCGAGCGGGCGCGGGCGTACGCCAAGCGGTTGAACGCCGAGCTGGCCGTCATCGACAAACGCCGCACCGACGATGGAATTGCCGAAGTGATGAATGTGATCGGCGACGTGTCGGGCCGGACGTGCATCATCCAGGACGACATCATCGACACGGCCGGAACGATCACGAAGGCCGCGGCCGCGCTCAAGAAGGAAGGCGCCGGGCGCATTCTCGCGTGCGCGGTGCACGGCGTGCTCTCCGGGCCGGCCATCGAGCGGATTGAGAAGTCGCCGATCGACGAGTTGATCGTCACGAACACGATCCCGCTGACCGGCGACAAGGGGAAGTGCGAGAAGATCAAGGTGCTGTCGGTCGCGCGGCTGCTTGGCCAGGCGATCAAGAGCATTCACGAAGAGACGTCGGTCTCGTCGTTGTTCATTTAGAGGTTAGAGGTTAGGGGTTAGGGGATATGGAAGCGATACTCGAAGCGACGAAGCGCGATTCAATCGGGAAGAACGAGGCGCGGCGGACGCGCGCCGGCGGGCGCGTGCCGGCGGTGGTCTACGGCCAGGACAGCGGCGGCAAGAACGATGCGACGTCGATCAGCGTCGAGCCCAAGGCGCTGCTGCGTATCCTGCACTCCGAATCCGGCGCGAACACGTTGATCTCCCTCAAGGTTGCCGGCGCCGGCGACGCGCGCGTGCTGGTGAAGGAATATCAGCTCGATCCGGTCACGCACCAGATTCTGCACGCCGACTTTCATCGGATTGCGATGGATCGCGTGCTGCGCATCACCGTCCCGATCACGGTCAAGGGCGAAGCCCCCGGCGTCAAGCAGCAGGGCGGCATTCTCGAATATGTGCATCGGAGTGTCGAAGTCGAGTGCCTCCCGGCCGACATCCCCGAGAGCGTGGAGATCAACATCGGCGAGCTGATGCTGCATCAGGGCGTTCGCGTCCGCGATGTGCCGGTGAACCCGAAGTGGAAGCCGGTCAGCGACGCGGACATGATGATCGTCCATGTGATCATGCCGAAGGCCGAGGAAGTGGCGGCGCCGGCGGAAGGCGCAGTGGCGGCGGCGGCGGCACCTGCCATGCCCGCGGAACCCGAGGTCATCAAGAAGGGCAAGAAGGACGAGACCGAAGAGGGCGAAGACAAGAAGAAGTGAAGCTGATAGTCGGGCTCGGCAATCCCGGACCGAAGTATGCGGGGACGCGCCACAATGTCGGCTTCGTCGTGGTCGACAATATCGCGAGTCGCGCCAGGGTCGCCTTCGAGGCGGCACCGGCCGATGCGTTGATCGCAAAGGTGAGATCGGCGGGCTTGGTACCGGACCTGCTGCTTGCGAAACCGCTGACGTTCATGAACGAAAGCGGCCAGGCGATCGGCGAATTGCTCAGGTATTTCAAGATCGACGTCGCCGATTTGCTCGTGGTCGTCGACGAAGTCCAGCTGCCGCTGGGGAAGCTTCGGGCCCGCGCCAGAGGATCGGCCGGCGGGCACAACGGGTTGAAGTCGGCCATCCAGCACGTCGGCGACGAGTTCGCCAGGTTGCGGCTGGGCGTCGGGCGGGGAGACTCACGGCGTGATCTGGCGGATCACGTCCTCGCGAAGTTCGAGAAAGACGAGGCAGACGAAGTCGTGCGGATGATCGAGCGCGCGACGGACGCTTCGGAGGCATTCGTCATCGGCGGGATCGCCGCGGTGATGAATCAGTTCAACGGCGGCGATCCGGCAACAACTGAATAGATCGTTGTCCTTGCTGCGGATTTGCAGCCTTGCGCGTTTCGCGCATGTCCACAAGGAGTGTTAGCAATGTCAGACCGTCAGTACGAGCTCGTCTACATCCTTCCTCCCGACACCACCGATCAGCAGGTGACCGACCTGCACGCGCAAATCGAGCAGGTCGTCGCCCGGATGAACGGACAGATCGAAAAGAACGAGAACTGGGGACGCCGCCGGATGGCCTACGAAATCGGCCACCACAAGGAAGGCGTCTACGTCCTCGACGTCATCAATGGCTCGGGCGAGCTGATGAAAGAGCTCGATCGCCGGCTCAAGGTGATGGATCAGGTGATTCGCCACATGGTCGTTCGCGTCGACGAGGAAAAGAGCGTCGTCGAGCGCACGCGCACCAAGCGCCAGAGCGAGTCGGAACGCCGCCGCGTCAAGCGCGGCCTGCCGCCGCAGCGTCAGCCGGGCGAAGGCCGATCGATGGATGCCGACGATGACAACGACGACCGTTTTGATGGGATGGAGGCGTAGTCGTGCCATTCGGACAAGGACGATCGGGCGGCGGTGGCCGCGGCAAGAAAAGCGACAAGGACAAGAAAGACAAGGAAAAAGGCCAGCGCCGGCCGATGTTCCGCCGCCGCAAGGTCTGCAAGTTCTGCGCGGACAAAATCGACGACATCAACTACAAGGACGTGAAGCTGCTGGGCCCGTTCGTTCCCGAGCGCGGCAAGATTCTGCCCCGCCGCATTTCGGGGACCTGCGCGATGCACCAGCGCAAGCTCCAGGTCGCGATCAAGCGCGCGCGTCAGATCGCGCTTGTGCCGTACGTGACGGATTGAACAGTGAATTTGGTTATCTGGTCATCGGGTTATTTGGTCATTCCAATGACCAGATCAAATGATCAAATCAAATGACCAAATAACCAAATGATCAGATGCCGCAATTCATAGAGGCGTTATGGAAGTGATACTTCGAGAACACGTGGACAACCTCGGCAAGCGCGGGGAGATCGTCAAGGTCGCCGACGGCTACGCGCGCAACTTCCTGCTGCCGCGCAAGCTGGCGCTGGTCGCGACCGACGGCAACCGGAAGCAGATCGAGCGCGAGCGCGAGAAGTTCGAGGCGCGCGAAGCCGAGGAACGGAAAGGTGCCGAGGCGGTGGCGGCGCGCATGGGCAACCTCGAGATCGACATCGCTCGCCGGGTCGGCGAAAGCGACGTCCTCTTTGGTTCGGTGAACACGGCCGATATCGCGGAGGCGATGCTCGCCAAGGGCTTCGAGGTCGATCGCCGCAAGCTGCAGCTGGCCGAGCCGATCAAGAAACTTGGCGAATACGACGTGCCGCTGCGTCTGAGCCCAGAGGTCATCGCGCACATCAAGGTCAGGGTGGTCGCCGAAGGCGCTGCGAAGAAGTAAGACATGCCAGAGACCGCCGTTTCCGAGCGCACGCTGCCGCACAATCTCGAGGCCGAGCGCTCGGTCCTCGGCGCCATCCTCCTCCATAACGACGCGTTCAACCTCGCCGCCGAAGTCATCGACTCCGGCGATTTTTTCCGCGACGCGCACCGCCGTATCTTCGATCGGATGGTGAAGCTGTCCGAGCGCAGCGACGCCATCGATCTCGTCACGCTCAAGGAAGAGCTCAGCCGATCGGGCGAACTCGACGAAGTCGGCGGCCCGGCGTACATCGCCGCGCTCGTCGACGGGGTCCCGCGGTCGATGAACGTCGAGCACTACGCCCGCATCATCAAAGAGAAGGCCACGCTCCGGAATCTGATCTTCTCGGCGAACAAGATTCTCGCGACCGCCTACGAGGGCGCCGAGGAAGCCGATATCATCCTCGACCAGGCCGAGCACGCCATCTTCGCCATCGCCGACGACAAGGTGCGCGACGGGTTCGTGTCGCTGCGCGAGCTGGCGCATTCGAGCCTCGACACGATCGAGAAGCTGCACGCGCGCAAGGAGCTCGTCACCGGCGTCCCGACCGGTTTCACGGATCTCGACGAGATGACCTCCGGCCTGCAGTCCTCCGACCTCATCATCGTCGCCGCCCGGCCGTCGATGGGGAAGACGAGCCTCGTGCTCAACATCGCGCAGCACGTCGGCACGAAGACAGACATGACCGTCGGCTTCTTCAGCCTCGAGATGTCGAAAGAGCAGCTGTTCATGCGGCTGCTGACCTCGGAGGCGAGGATCGACGCCCATCGCCTGCGCGGCGGATTTCTGGGCGAGCGCGACTGGGGCCGCCTCTCGACGGCGATCGGCACGTTGAGCGAAGCGAAGATCTTCATCGACGATACGCCGTCGATTGGCGTGCTCGAAATGCGGGCGAAGTGCCGCCGGCTGGCCTCCGAGCATGGCCTGCACCTCGTCATCATCGACTACATCCAGCTGATGCAGGGCCGCGGCCGGTTCGAAAACCGCACGCTCGAGCTCGCGGCGATCTCGAGATCGATGAAAGGCCTCGCGAAGGAACTCGGCGTGCCGATCGTGGTCCTCTCGCAGCTCAGCCGCGCGCCCGAGTCGCGGTCCGACCATCGCCCGCAGCTCTCCGACCTCCGCGAGTCGGGCGCCCTCGAGCAGGACGCCGATGTCGTCGTCTTCATCTATCGAGACGATGTGTATCAGGACAAAAGCCAGCCGCCGGCCGACGCTCAGGGCGTCGCGGAGCTCATCATCGGCAAACAGCGCAACGGCCCGACCGGCGTCGTGAAGCTCGCGTTCATCCGCGAATTCACGCGTTTCGAGAACCTGGCGCTGGGCAACCAGTGATCCGGCCGACGGTCGCGCGCGTTGATCTTCTGGCTCTGACCTCCAACTACAAATCCATCGTCGATCACCTGAAGACGGAGCAGCCGCAGCGTCCGCCGGGCGTGATCGCCGTCGTCAAGGCGAACGCGTACGGACACGGGGCGGCGCAGGTGGCCAGGGCGCTCGAGCGCGCGGGTGCGGATCTGCTCGCGTGCGCCGATATCGAAGAAGGGGCGGCGCTGCGATCGGCAGGCGTCGAATGCGAGATCCTCGTGTTCGGGGCGCTGAGCGTCAGCGACCTCGACGGCCTCTTCGATTGTCGTCTCACACCCACGATCTCCACGCCGGGTGCCGCAGTGGCCGTTCAGGCGGCCGCGGCGCGCTACGGAAAACGGCTCCGGTACCACCTGAAGATCGACACCGGGATGAACCGGCTCGGGTTCCGATTCGACAACCTCAAACGATCGTTGCCGGGTTTGCTCGCGAGCTCGAATCTCGAGCTCGACGCGGTCTACACGCATTTCGCGACCGCCGACGATCCCGAGTCGAAGCTGTTCGCCGAGCAGCGTGTGCGGTTCGAGCAGGTGTTGAAAGACGTTGCCGCCCTCGGGGCCAGCCCCCGGTATCGCCACGCGTGCAACAGCGCGGCGTTCCTGCGCGACTCGCGCGTCTGGTACGATCGCGTGCGTCCCGGGCTGCTGCTGTACGGCGTCGTTCCACCGCCGCTCGCGTCGACGCTGCGTCTCCGTCCGGTGATGACGCTGCACAGCAAGGTCGTGGCGGTCAAAGGCATGCGCCCCGGCGAGGTCGCCGGCTACGGCGCGCGATTCACTGCCGAAACGCCAACGACCATCGCGATCATCCCGGCCGGGTATGCCGACGGCCTGGATCTTCGCCTCGCCGGTCGCGGCGCGGTGCTGATTCGCGGCCGGCGCGCCCCCGTCATCGGGTCGGTCTGCATGGACATGCTGACGGTTGACGTGACCGGTCTCGAGGTGTTTCCGGGAGACGACGCCGTCATTCTGGGCGCGCAAGGCGATGATCGCATCGACGCGCGCGAGATGGCCGCGACCATCGGGACGATTCCATGGGAAATCGTGTGTCGGGTGGGATCGCGGATCGAGCGGCAATATGTATCGGGAAATTGAGTAATCTGGGAATTGGGTAATTGCCGCCGGCGCGTTCGCGCGACAATGATTTGATCCAACTACCCAACTACCCAACTACCCAACTACCCAATTATCCAATTACCCAATTACCAAATCCGGTGATGTCCAAGCCACCAAAGACAGCCTTCGTCTGCCAGGAATGCGGTTCGCAGTCGTCGAAGTGGCTCGGCCGCTGCGCCGACTGCGGCGCGTGGAACTCGTTTGTCGAGGAGCGTACGCCGGAGAATGCGCCGGGGGCCCCCGGCGCGCATCGCTACGCGCTTGGCGCCGCGGCGGCTGCGCGGCTGTACTCGGACATCGAGATCGAACAGCACGCTCGACTGTCGACGGGGATCGACGAGTTCGATCGCGTACTCGGCGGAGGCGTGGTGCCGGGCTCGCTCGTGCTGATTGGCGGCGAACCGGGCATCGGCAAGTCCACGCTGCTGCTCCAGGCCGCCGCGAATATGGCCCGCACGATCGGGCCGGTTCTCTACAGCTCCGGCGAGGAGAGCGAGCACCAGATCAAGTCACGCGGCGAGCGCCTCGCGGTCGGCAAGGCGCCGCTCTATCTGCTGGCTGAAACCTGCCTCGAACGCATCCTCGAGGAGATCGCGCGCATCAGGCCGGCGCTCGTCATCGTCGATTCCATTCAGACGGTGTTTTCCCTGAAGTTTCAGTCGGCGCCCGGCAGCATCGGCCAGGTCCGCGAAGCGGCGACGCAGCTCCTGTTCACGGCGAAAGGCCAGAACATCCCCACGTTTCTCGTCGGCCACGTGACGAAGGACGGCAGCCTCGCCGGACCAAAGGCGCTCGAACACGTCGTCGACTCCGTCCTGTACTTCGAAGGCGAACGTCATCACTCGCATCGCGTGGTCCGTGCCGTGAAGAACCGCTTCGGCGCGATCAGCGAGCTGGGAGTATTCGAGATGACGTCAACCGGACTCCGTCCGGTGCCGAATCCGTCGAAGCTGTTTCTCGCGGAACGGCCGACGAACGCTCCCGGCTCCGCCGTGTTGTGCTCGGTCGAAGGATCGCGTCCGATTCTCGTGGAAGTTCAGGCGCTCGTCAGCACGAGCACCTACGGCACCGCACGACGGATGGCGAGCGGGATCGACCAGCAGCGGCTCTCGCTTCTTCTCGCGGTTCTGGAAAAGCGCGCCGGATTGAACCTGATGGGCGACGACGTGTTCGTCAACGTGGCGGGCGGGATGACGGTGGATGAGCCCGCCTCCGACCTCGGCGTCCTGGCCGCGATTGCCTCGAGTGTCCGGAACCGGGTCATCCCTGCCACGACCGCCATGTTCGGAGAGGTCGGCCTCGCGGGAGAGGTGCGCGGCATCACGCAGGCCGGCCTGCGTATCCGCGAAGCGGCGCAAATGGGCTTTCGCCGCTGCCTCATGCCGGAAGCCAACATCGATCCTGCCGATCGACAACTCGCCAGCGACTGCGAGCTCGTCGGTGTTCGTACCGTGGGCGAGGCGCTGGACGAATTGTTGGCCTGATCGCTTTTCAACGTTGAGCTTCAAGCTTTGAACTTCCGGCATGGTATGTTGAAAGCCGGTATGGCCTGGTTCGTCTTCGCGCGCGTTCTGTTTGTCGCCGTGGTCGCGTACGCGGCCGCTGTTCTCAAGCCTCTCGCCTACGGGGTTCCGCTTAACGTCGCGTTCGCGCTGATCCTGGCGGGTCTTGTCGTTGTCTTCGAATCGCGTCTTCGCGAGACGGCGATTTCGCGCGTGCTCGGCGCGCTGCTCGGCTGCACGATCGGCCTGCTGATCGCGCGCGCGATTACCGCAGGGCTCTTCTGGGCGGATTCCGGTGATCGGCGCATCCAGTTTCTCGACAGCTTCGTTCTGATCGTGCTGCCGTACCTCGGTCTGGTGATCGGCGGCAAAAACGGCGAGTGGCTGGAGCCCGGGCGCCTCGTCGGGCTGTTCCGGGCGGACGGCTCCGAGCATCGCTACAAGATTCTTGATACCAGCGTCATCATCGACGGACGAATTGCGGACGTCTGTGAAACCGGGTTTCTCGACGGCACGCTCGTCATCCCGCAGTTCGTCCTCAAAGAGCTCCAGCTGGTCGCCGACTCGTCGGATTCCCTCAAGCGCAACCGTGGCCGCCGCGGGCTCGACATCCTCCAGAAGATCCAGAAAATGTCTGGCGTCCACGTGACGATTTCAGACGTCGACTTTCCAGACGTCCGCGAAGTCGATCTGAAGCTGATCGAACTGGCGCGCACGCTGCAGGGCAAGATCGTCACGAACGATTTCAACCTCAACAAAGTGGCGCAGCTGCGCGGCGTCTCCGTCCTCAACGTCAACGAGCTTGCCAACTCGCTGAAGCCCGTCGTCCTTCCCGGCGAGATCATGAAGGTGTTCATCCTCAAGGAGGGCAAGGAATACAACCAGGGCGTCGCGTATCTCGACGACGGAACGATGGTCGTCGTCGACAACGCGCGCAAGATGATCAGCAAGACCATCGAGATCGTCGTCACGAGCGTGCTGCAGACGACGGCCGGCAAGATGATCTTCGGACGGTATATCGATTCGGGCATCGCCGCTCAGCCGGCGCAATCCGCCGCGCCGCCGATTGCGGCCACTCCGACGACAGAGGCGCGTCGGCCGGCGCCTCAGCAGCAACCCACCTGAACAAGAAGTTCCCGCACTACGGTCGAGCTTGCTGAATTGTTCGACGCTATTCTGCAAGTCTCGCCGGAAACATCGCTAGACTTAACCCAGCCTCGCAACTGCAACTGAGCAGGTTTGGACTGTTGGACCCGCTCGCCCTCGCAAGGCGTGACGCGGCCTAAGTAGAGCAGTCATGCAACCACTAGTCTCCATTCTGATCCCTGCGTACAACGCCGGGGAGTGGATCGCAGAAACCCTCGATTCCGCGCTTGCTCAAACGTGGCACACCAAGGAAATCCTCGTTGTCGACGATGGTTCGACGGATCGAACGCTGGATATCGCACGGCACTTTACGAGCCGTGGTGTCAGAGTGATCTCGCAGCCACATCAGGGCGCGGCTGCGGCACGGAACCGCGCGTTCTCGTTGAGCAGCGGAGATTACATACAGTGGCTGGACGCCGACGACCTGCTGGCGCGGGACAAGATCGCGAAGCAACTGGAGGTTGCGGAACGATGTGCGGATCCCCGGACGTTATTGTCGTCGGCGTTTGGCCATTTCATGTACCGCCGCACCCAGGCGCAGTTCGTGCCGACCGCTCTGTGGTGTGATCTGACACCGATCGAGTGGCTCCGGCGCAAGCTGGCGATGAACGTCTACATGCAGACGGCAACGTGGTTGGCGAGCCGCGCACTTACCAGCGCGGCCGGTCCGTGGAACATCCAGATGTTGGGCGACGATGACGGCGAGTACTTCTGTCGGCTGCTCCTTCAGAGCGACGGCGTGAGATTCGTACCGGAATCAAGAGTGTTTTACCGGGGAACCGGCACGACAAGTCTCAGCTACATCGGCCAATCCAGACAGAAGATGGATGCGCAGTTCCAGTCGATGGAGTTACACATCCGGTATCTTCGTTCGCTCGAGGATAGTGACTGCACCCGTGCCGCCTGCGTTGCGTACCTGCAGAATTCGCTGCACCTCTTCTATCCGGAACGGCGCGACTTGCTCGAACAGGCGGAGTGTCTAGCAGCAGATCTCGGCGGCCATCTGGCTGTCCCTCGATTCTCGTGGAAGTACGCGTGGATTGAGGCCCTGTGCGGTCCGATGCAGGCGAAGCGTGCACAGACTCGCCTGCGGAAACTCAAATGGTCTCTCGCGCGGCGATGGGACAAAGCCCGGTGTGACAATGCGTAGGGACAGTCCTGGAATGGTCCACGTTTCCGTTATCGTCTGCACGCAATGGGAACTCCTGCTCGTTGACAACGCCAGCGATACTCGCGTGTCCAAGACGTACGACGTGTCATGGCACGAGAGAATGGACGCCGCAGCCGGCCGGCGCCGCCGCAGCAACCCACCTAGACCAGCGCTCGCTGGGATCAGATTGGGCACGTACAACGCAGAGATCGCGGAGATCACAGAGAAGAGTGCCTAGTCAGTTCCGGCCGCGTCCCGGAGACGGTCGGTCGCGTCCCGGAGGCAGCTAGTCGCCTTCCGGAGACAGTTGGTCGCATCCCGGAGACAGTTGGTCGCGTTCCGGAGACAGCTGGTCGCGTTCCGGAGAGGGTTGGTCGCGTTCCGGAGACAGTTGGTCGCGTTCCGGACGCAGCTGGTCGCGTTCCGGAGAGGGTTGGTTGCGTTCCGGAGAGGGTTGGTTGCGTCCCGAAGGCAGTTGGTCACGCCTCGGAGCCTCCAGGACCCCTGGAACGCCAAGAGTGCGCTAAATTGTCGTGTCGATCGTGCGCATCCCTCCGTATCACTGGTGGCGGACCGTCTTCTATCTGATTCCGGCGATCACGGTCTACACGATCGTCTGCGGCGCCGCCTCGATTGCCTCGAGCCTCTTCGAGAAGAACGGCTACTTCGCGCACGGCTGCGCGCGGACGTGGTCGTGGCTGATCCTGAAGACCACCGGCGTCGAAGTTGACGTGGTCGGCCTGGAGAAGCTGACCCCGGGCACCACATATATATTTGTGGCGAACCACTCCAGCCACTACGACACGCCCGTCGTGTTCACGCACATTCCGTATCAGGTCCGCATCATCGCCAAGCAGTCACTGGCGATGTTTCCCGTGCTCGGCTGGCATCTGAAGCGCGGCGGACACCTGTTTGTCGACAGGCGCGATCCCGATCGGACGGGCATCCTCAAACGCTGGCGCGCCCTCGTTTCGCAGGGCCTCTCACTCATCGTCTATCCGGAAGGCACGCGGACTCCTGACGGCCATGTGGCCCGCTTCAAGGCGGGAAGTTTCCTGCTGGCGATTCAGGCCGGCCTGCCGATTGTGCCGCTGTCGATCATCGGCACGCGCAACGTCATGCCGAAAGGCCGGCTGCGCACCGAACCGGCGCACGTCAGGCTCGTCGTGCACGATCCCATTCAGCCGCCGGCCATCCCTGAGCCAACCACTCACGATGCCAGGGCGCTGGCCAGCCGCGTGCACAACATCGTCTCAGGTCCGATCGAGAAGGAATTGTAGGATGGCAGGATGGCAAGATGGCAGGATTGAGAAAGGTCACGCCGGATCACGTCGCAGCATTCCGCTGGCCCGAACCGCGCCGAGGCGCTCGGCACATTCCTCGGCGCGCGCTGCGATGTCCAGCTCGCCCGACCCAGTTCAGTCGCGCTGTCGCGTCGACAGCTCAATCGCTTTCAGGATCCTATTCGCCGTCTGAGCGATACGAAGGTGCAGCGCATTCGCTGCCCCCGCCATGCCGATCGACAGGCTCACCACGGCGAAGACCAGCACGAGACGGATGTCGGCCCTGGACGCCAGGTAGAAGAACGAGCCATACGTGAAAAACGCGACGACCCCGGCGAACGCCGTTGTTATCTTGAACTTTCGTTCCATCCGATCGACGGCATCCAGATGCCGGCGCAGCGTGTCTTCGGTGTTGATGGACATCACATACTCCTTTCGCGGTTAAGGTGCTTTCGAAGCGCCGACAGGCCGTACGAGAGACGAGACTTGACGGTGCCGAGCGGGATTTCGAGGATCGCAGCGACGTCGGGAAGCGACAGGTCCTCCTGGAAATGCAACGCCAGCACGGCGCGGCTGGCAGGCGAGATTGTGTCCGTCGCGAGCAGCGCGCGAACGGCGTCTTCGCGCGGCGTCGGATCCGGCGCGGCCAGATAATCGAAGGCGTCTTCATCACGGGCGCGAGCCGGCCATCGGTTCCGCTTCTTCAGGTGCCGGAACGCAGCGCGGCTCGCGATGCGAAACGCCCAGGCGCGGAACACCTCGGGCTGTTCGAGCAGCGGTAGCTTTCGATAGATGATCAGCAGGACATCCTGCAGAAGATCTTCGGCGTCGGATGTCCCGGTGAGACCGGTCACGTAGCGCTGAAGTGCCGGACGAGCCGCCGCCAGCAGCAGCTCGAGCGCCTCTCGATCGCCGCACTGCGCCCTGAGCACCCACCGCGCTTCCTGAACGGGTGTCGCCACTCTGATGACTATAGAGACCAGCGAACACAGAACGGTTCGAACCGTCGGAACCAGGAACCTCTGGAACCCCATATAATTCCTGAGATGTACGTCACAGCCATCATCGCCGCAGGGGGACGCGGCGAGCGCTTTGGCGCGGGCCGGCCCAAGCAACTGCTCGAAGTGGCCGGACAAACCATCCTCGAGCGGAGCGTGAACGCGTTTCTCGCCCATGCGGCCGTGACCGACGTCATCGTTGCGCTGCCGCCGGAACTTGCCGGCCAGCCGCCGGCGTACTTATTGAACACGTCGAAGCCGCTGCGCGTGGTCGCTGGCGGCGCGCGCCGCCAGGATTCGGTTGCGAACGCATTCCGCCAGATCGCCGCCCAAAGCGAGCTCATCGTCGTGCACGATGCGGCGCGTCCCTTCGCGAGCAGCGATTTGATCGCGCGTACCATCGCGGCGGCCGCTGAGTCGGGCGCGGCCCTGGCGGCCCTGGAAGCGCGCGACACGGTGAAAGCCCTTCGACTCGCTTCGCCCGCTCAGGGCAGTGATCGCTTCGTGGAGCGGACACTCGACCGGCAGACGATCTTTCTCGCCCAGACGCCACAGGCTTTCCGGCGCGATGTGCTGCGCGATGCGCTGGGTGTTGCCGGCGACGCGACTGACGAGGCCACGCTGGCGGAGCGCGCCGGACACGCGGTCAGAATCGTCGAGGGCGAGACGTCGAACATCAAGGTCACGACGCCTGAGGATCTCGTGATCGCGGAGGCGATCGGTCGAGGCGGAAAAGCGGCACGAACAGGACGGGCAGGCATGGGGTACGACCTGCATCGCTTCGTCGAGGGCCGTCCCCTCATTCTGGGTGGCGTGACGATCCCGTTCGACCGGGGCCTTGCAGGGCATTCGGATGCCGACGCGGTCTGCCACGCCGTGACCGACGCGATTCTCGGTGCGGCCGGCGCGGGCGACATCGGCCGCCACTTCTCCGACACGGATCCGCGTTGGAAAGGCGCCTCGAGTATCGACTTGCTGCGGCGCGCTGTTGAAGTGGTCCACGCAGAAGGGCTCGGCGTCGGCAACGTGGACGCCACCGTCATCCTCGAGCGGCCCAAGCTGGCTCCGTACATCGATCAGATGCGCGCCAACCTCGCTGCCGTACTCGGCGTGACGATCGATCGAGTCAGCATCAAAGGCAAGACGAACGAGGGCCTCGGCGAACTCGGCCGCGGTGAGGCGATTGCCGTTCACGCGATCGCCTTGGTGAGGAGTTTGTAGTGCGGGTCCGCTTCGCTCCGAGCCCCACGGGTCATCTGCACGTCGGCAACGCACGCACGGCGCTGTTCAACTGGCTGCTCGCACGCGGGTCGGGCGGCGCATTTGTGCTGCGCATCGAGGACACCGACGTCGAGCGTTCGACCAGAGAATCCGAGGCGACGATCGAAGAGGACCTGCGCTGGATGGGCCTCGACTGGGACGAAGGTCCCGAGACGGGCGGACCGTCCGGCCCGTATCGCCAATCCGAGCGCCTGCATCTGTACCAGTCGTACGCGCAGGAGCTGCTCGCCAGCGGAGCGGCGTATTACTGCTTTTGTTCGGCGGCGCAGCTGGACGCCGATCGGGCAGCGGCGGTTGCGGAAGGGCGGCCCGCGCTGTACCCAGGGACGTGCCGCGCGCTTTCAATGGAGCAGGCGCAGGCGCGGATGGCCGGGGGTGAGCAGCCGGCAATTCGTTTTCGCGTGCCGGCGCCGCGCGACGGCCAGAGCGACGTCGTCTTCTACGACATGGTGCGCGGCGAGGTGCGGTTTCCGCGCGACGTCATCGGCGATCCGATCATCGTTCGCGCGGATGGTCACCCCGCCTACAACTTCGCGGTTGTGGTGGACGATGCGCTGATGGAGATCACGCATGTCATCCGCGGAGAAGATCACATTTCGAATACGCCGCGGCAGGTGCTGCTTTATGAGGCGATGGGCTTCGCGCCGCCAAAATTCGCGCACCTCGCGCTCGTCCTCGGGCCCGATCACAGTCCGCTCTCGAAACGGCATGGCGCGACGTCGGTCGCGGAGTTTCGCGCGAAAGGCTACCTGCCGGAGGCGTTCGTCAATTACCTCGCACTGCTTGGATGGTCGCCCCGGCCCGGTACGCCCGGAGGCCGGGCGGCGGGAGACGACGCCGCGGAGTTGCTGCCGGTCGAGGAGCTCGCGCGACGGTTCTCGCTCGAGCGCGTCGGGCACAGCGCCGGCGTCTTCGATGAGGAAAAGCTCGCCTGGGCGAACCGACACTACTTGAAGATGGCCGATCCAGCGCGCATTGCCGCGTTGGCGGTGCCGTATTTTCAGGAGGCCGGCGTGGCCATGACGCCGAGCGCGCGCGGCCTCGATTTTCTGGCCGGAGCGATGGTCATGGCTACGGCATCGGTCGATCGGCTGAATCAGATTCCTGCGCGGCTGGCGCTGTTGTTCGATTACGACGCGTCGCGGGCGCTTGCGCAGCCAGGCGTCGCCGATGAGATGACCGCCGACGGGGCCAGGAGCGTCGCCGCGGCGTTGGCGGAAGAGCTGTCGAATGCGCCGCGACTCGATCGCGAGCGGTTTCGCGCCATCGCCAATCAGGTGAAGACTCGAACGGGGCAGAAGGCGAGGGCGCTGTTTCACCCAATCCGCGTGGCGCTGACCGGACGCGCCGAGGGACCGGAGCTGGATCTGGCGATTCCCGCGATCGATCGCGGCGCCGAATTGCCCGAGGATTCTGGCTTGCCGAGAATTCTCGGTTGTCGCGAACGCGCGGCGGCGTTTCTGGCGGCTCTTTCCGGCTCCGAGCCCCGAGTCCCGAGTCCCGAGCCCCGAGTCCGCAGCCCCGAGCCCCGATGATCATCTACGGCATCAACCCCGTGCTCGAGGCGCTGCGCGCCGGGCGCGTCGATGCGATTCGCTTCGCGCATCGCGACGATGGGCGTGTGAGCGAAGTGCTCGACGCGGCGCGCAAGGCGGGCGTGACCATCAAGCGCGTCGACGCGGACGAACTCGAACGCGCGTCGCACGGCGGCGTCCATCAGGGCGTCGTGGCGCTGATCGGCGATCCTGAGGCGACAAGCGTCGAGGATCTCGTCACCGGAGCGTCGGGCGCACCGCTGCTGGTGGTGCTGGACGGCATCGAGGATCCGCACAACGTCGGCGCGATCCTGCGGTCGGTCGATGCCGCGGGCGCCCACGGCCTGGTGCGTCAGTTGCGGCATGCGGCGCCGCTTGGCGGAGCGGCGGCCAAGGCATCGGCCGGCGCGATCGCTCACGTGAGGGTGGCCGACGTCGTCAACATCGCGCGCGCGCTCGAAGAGTTGAAAGAAGCCGGCGTCTGGACGGTCGGACTGGCCGGCGAAGCCAGGAAACCGTACGACGAGATCGATTTCACGTTGCCGACGGCGATTGTTGTCGGCGCCGAGGGCGCGGGTCTGCGGCGCCTGGTGCGGGAACGCTGCGACTGGCTGGTGTCGGTCCCGATGAGGGGGCATGTTCAAAGCCTGAACGTGTCGGTCGCCGCCGGCATCGTGCTGTTTGAGGCCGTCCGGCAGCGCCGTAACCCGCCAGAGCAACGCTAGTTGACGTAGCTGCCGGATATGCGCATGGCGCGTCGTAGTTGCGCATCTGGCACGGGAAGTGCTATAGTTCCCCTTTTGGTCGGGCTGGCGTAGCTCAGGCTGGTAGAGCAGCTGATTTGTAATCAGCAGGTCGGGGGTTCGAATCCCTTCGCCAGCTCCATCGGCAGCGCATCTCG
>Ga0137395_10000084_pt1 | contig 29403 bp, 25 predicted proteins | sample czobulk216metaG_FD_108283 | JGI IMG/M metagenome (GOLD analysis project Ga0137395, IMG submission 108283) | Vadose zone soil microbial communities from Angelo Coast Range Reserve, California, USA - czobulk2.16 metaG | ecosystem: Environmental > Terrestrial > Soil > Vadose zone | place: USA...
GTCAAGACGTTGCTGTCGCTGCTGTGGAGGACCGGCGAGATCTTCGTGCACAGGCCGGATGTGGCCGCCGAGCGCCGCAACATCATGCACTACCTGTACAACGTGTTCCCTGACGTGCTGCCGGTTCTCGATGGCCGTTTGCGTCAGGCGTGGACGCATCTGGGTTTCGACCCCGCGCGGCTCAAGGCACCGGAGAGCCTTCCGCGGTTTCGACTGAGCACCTGGGTGGGCGGCGATCGCGATGGTCATCCGCTGGTGACCGCGAACGTCACCCGCCAGACGCTGGACGATTTGCGCCTGCACGGATTGCTACTGCTGCAGCGCCAGCTTGTCGCGCTCGGCCGGCTATCGAGCCTGTCCGATCGTCTGGAGCCGCCGCCGACCGCCTTGCGCGACCGCGTCCTTCGTCTGCTTGAAGAACCTGGAGACCGTGAGCAGCCGGCGGTCGACAATGAGCCTGAGGAAACCTGGCGGCGACTCGTCGGCCTGATGCTCGCGCAACTGCCGCTCGAGAGCGTATATCCGGAGGGCGGGCGGCTGCGAAGCGGAGCCGGGCGATATCAACGCGCGGCCGAGTTGCTTGCCGATCTTCGTCTGCTGTCGAACTCCCTTATGGCCGTCGGCGCCTGGCGCGTGGCCGACGCCGCCGTCGTGCCCGTCATCCGGAGCGCGGAGGCGTTTGGGTTCCACCTGGCGTCACTCGACATCCGCCAGAACAGCGCTTTTCACGATCTGGCGATCGCTCAGTTACTGGCAGCCGCGGGATTCGAGCAGACCGACTTCGCGCAGTGGACGGAGGAGCGTCGGCGGGACTTTCTCGACCGCGAGCTCGCGTCGCCGAGACCGTTTCTCCGCGCAGATGTGTCCGCGGGCCCCGAAGCGGACGCCGTGCTGGGAACCCTCCGTGTCCTCGCCGATCACTTGCGCGATTACGGCCCCGACGGCCTCGGCGCTCTCATCGTCAGCATGACGCGCCGCGCGTCCGACATCCTCTGCGTGTACCTGCTGGCTCGTGAAGTTGGCCTGATGATCAGCGGAGCCGAGGGCCCGGCTTGTCGTCTGCCCGTGGTTCCCCTGTTTGAAACGATCGTCGACCTGGAGCGGAGCCCCGAGATTCTGCGTGCCTTCCTGCAGCATCCCGTCACGCGCCGCAGCCTGGGATTGCAACGTCGCGACCCTGGCGGCGACGCCCTCGTGCAGCAGGTCATGGTGGGCTACAGCGATAGTAATAAGGATGGCGGGATCTTGAGCAGCCTCTGGTCGCTGTACCGCACGGAGGCGGCGCTCGTTCGCGTCGGACAGGAATCGGGCGTGCGCATTCATTTTCTCCATGGACGCGGAGGAACGATGAGCCGTGGAGGCGGCCCCGAGCACCGGTTTGTCAAAGCGATTCATCCGTCGGCCCTGGACGGCGAGCTGCGCATCACCGAACAGGGAGAGGCGATCGAACAAAAGTACGCCAATCGACTGACGGCCGTTTACAATCTTGAGCTTCTCTTCGCCGGCGTCACTCGTGCGACATTGCTCGACTGGCACTCTCCCGAACCACCGCACGTGCTGGAACCAACGATGAACCGGCTCGCCGAGCAGAGCCGGCACGCCTACGTCCGGCTGCGCCAGACGGACGGATTCCTCAACTTCTTTCGCCAGGCCACGCCGATCGATGTCATCGAAGAAAGCCGCATCGGCTCGCGTCCATCACGCCGATCGGGACAGCCCGCACTGGACGATCTGCGCGCCATCCCGTGGGTCTTCAGTTGGAGCCAGGCGCGCTTCTTTCTGCCGGGGTGGTACGGCGTCGGCAGCGCCCTCGAACGGTTGCAGACCGAGCGCCCGGAGGAGTTCGACGAGCTGGCCTCACACCTGTACACGTGGGCGCCGCTGCATTACGCGCTGAGCAACGCCGCCACGTGCATTGCGGCCGCCGACTTCGACGTGATGCGCGCGTACGCCGCGCTCGTCGCCGACGAAACCTGCCGCACCCGGATCCTTGCGCAGATCACGGAGGAGTTCGATCGGACCACGCGGATGCTCGAGCGTGTCTACCGAGGCACGCTGGCCGAACGCCGGCCAAACATCCACGCGACCGTGCAGATACGAAAGGAACCCCTGCGCGTGTTGCATCGCCAGCAGATCGCGTTGTTGCGCAAATGGCGCGACGCCCGCCGCTCGGACGACCGCTCGGCGGTGGAAGCGCTCCTGCCGGCCCTGCTGCTGACTGTCAACGCTATCGCGAGCGGGCTGGGTGCGACGGGTTGACTCGATCACGGACATCAGCGGGCGAGCAACTGCTGGAAATTGACATCGGCACCAAGTACGCCCCGAAGCTCGCCGCCCGCGTGGCGCAGGGCGGCGGCGATGGTGAAGCAAAAGTCGCCGGTGGCTGTCGATCGATAGATGTCAGTGATGCAGATCCTGGAGTGGGCGATAGCATCGCGGTACCACGGCCGATCCGACCAGTCGCGCTTGTAGCCGGCCTCGTGACGGGCGCGACGATCGGCGCACGCGATGTTGTCGACGATCTGCCGTCCCGCGTGGTCCGTGAGATATACCAGCTCAAAGTGGTGATGCCGCTCGATCCAGCGCTCCATGATCCGTTCCACGCGGACCCTTTCCAGATCCGTGTCGCTGAGCTGCCCGATCAATTCCACAATCTCGCCTTCGGCGCGCGCATGCGCCGCGAAGCGAAAGGTACCCACGGCCAACAGCAAGCCTTCCGTCACTGCCTTGACGTCGGCGCCCATGAGGCTCAATTCGTCGGCCGTGGCGAGTTGGCGGCTGGCCAGGGCGGCCACGCCGTGGACCTGTTCGTTGGCCGCCGCGACCGTCGACGTCGACATCTCAACGGGTTTCAACGACGCCTGTTTGCCCTCCGTGGCGCCGGTCATTGACGCGACACGCGCGATACTGGCACGCATGTCGTGCACGCGCTGTTCGATCTGCTGGGTCGTCGCCCCCGTCTTGTCGGCCAGTCGCTGCACTTCCTCAACCACGACGGCAAACCCGCGTCCATGCTCGCCCGCACGCGAGGCTTCGACGCTCGCGTTGATCGCGAGGATCCGCATGTGCTGCGCGATTCGCGCGACGGTCGTCAGCGCCGCTTCCACGTCGTTCGACGAGCGAAGCAGCTCCTGCGTCGCCTCGTCGAGGTGTGCGGTCAAGGCCGCCATGTTTTGCGCGATGGACTGCGCGCGAGCCGCCTGTTCCTTGGCCTGATGGTCTAAGCCCTCGGCGAGTCGTGCGAGACGAGGTCCGAGCGCACCCAGACGCACCGCGGCGACGGCGATACGCCCGAGGTGTTTCGTATTGGAAGGATCGGACTCATACATCATCGCGGCGTGTCGACATCACAACGTGGGCGCCGCGCAACAACGGCAGCGATGAGGCGCGCCGCTACGTGTCGATCAACGGCGAGTCGACAAGAGAAGTCCCGCGCACGAGAACAGCCCAAGGACGGCCATCAGCGCGAATATCCACTGCATTCGGATCACCTCCGCATCGCCGACAGCCGTCCGAAACTACAGCCGACCATGGCTAGCAGCCACGCGCTCGCGGCGAGTAGCCATAAGATGCCTTCTCGCATGGACTTCGCCGTAGCAAAGGTTTGGCCACTTCGCTCCCTGGCCCGCGACCGACGCGTACACCATCGCAACGTGTATTCGCCGCTCTTACAGTGGCCGAGGCGATTCGGACTGACACCCAGTTGACATGACAAAAAGGTTGGAGCTCACGCGAGACATCGACAAACCTGTCCACGCTGCGCTGGACGCTAGCAATAAAAAAGGCGCCCGTAGCAGGCGCCTTTTCTGGCTGTCGTTGCAATCTCGTTGCAAACGACCGAGTGAATTTTGGTCGGGGCGAGAGGATTCGAACCTCCGACCCCTCGGTCCCGAACCGAGTGCTCTACCAGGCTGAGCCACGCCCCGACACTGTTTCGTCCGGGGTTCCTCCCCGGGCACGGGAATCGCTATCTTACCTTAGCCTCAACCTCGAGGGATAGCCGTTCCACGTCCGCAAGCGCCTGATGCGCCGTGAGATCCGGATGCAGCGGCGTGATCGAGACGTAGCCGTCGCGCACGGCCTGATAGTCGGACCGATCGTGCGGATGCCACTCGTCCTGTCCTTCTTCGATCCAGTAGTACGCCTTACCCTTCGGATCGTGTCGCTCCGCGACCGACGTCACGTGATTCCGCTTCGCCTGCACCGTGACCCGCTGGCCCTTCGGCTCGCCCTTCGGCACGTTGACGTTGAGAAACGTCCGCGCCGGCAGCGGATTCCGCAGGAGCCCCTCCGCGATCGCCGCCGAGACTCGCGCGGAGTGGCTGAAGTCGAACGCGCGCGAAAACCGCAGCGACACCGCGATCGCCTGCACACCGAGCAACGCCCCTTCGAGCGCGCCCGCCACGGTCCCCGAATACGTCACGTCGTCGCCGAGGTTCCAACCTTTATTAATGCCGGAGACGACGAGATCCGGAAGGCCTCTGAAGATCTGCGTGACGGCGATGTTGACGCAATCGGTTGGCGTGCCGTCGACGGCGTAGACCTGATCCGCGATGTGCTCGAGCCGAAGCGGCACGCGAAGCGTGAGCGCGTGGCCGATCGCGCTCTTCTCGGTCGTCGGCGCGACGACGGTAACGTCGCCGAGCGGCGCCAGGGCTGCCGCCAGCGCGTGAATGCCTTCCGAACGATAGCCGTCATCATTGGTGACGAGAATGCGGGGGGGCAATAGTTGGTCCTGAGCACCAAATTATATAAGGTACTGGGTACTAGGTACTGGTACTGGGACCGAGCATGTCCACTCTCGCAGACCTTCTCGCGCGCGCGACTCGCGAGGGCGAGCTGTATGACGTCCTTCCGGACGGGCGTCTGCGCTGCTATGCGTGCGGACATCAGTGTCCGCTGCCCGAGGGTGCGATTGGCGTCTGCAAGGTGCGATTCAACGACGGCGGACGGCTGCGCGTGCCGTGGGGCTACGTCGGCGGCGTGCAGTGCGATCCGATCGAGAAGAAACCGTTCTTTCACGCCTACCCGGGCGCGCTCGCCTACAGCTTCGGCATGCTCGGCTGCGATCTGCACTGCGCGTACTGCCAGAACTGGGTCACCTCGCAGGCACTGCGCGATCCGGCCGCCGTCGCGCCGCCGATTGCGGCATCACCAGACGCGATGGTTCGCGACGCCGTGAAGCTCGGCGCGCGCGTGATCGTCAGCACGTACAACGAGCCGCTCATCACGAGCGAATGGGCCGTCGCCGTGTTCAAAGAGGCGCGGGCCGCCGGACTCATCACCGGATTCGTCTCCAACGGCAACGGCACGCCGCAGGTGCTCGAGTACTTGCGGCCCTGGGTCGATCTTTACAAAGTCGATCTCAAAAGCTTCGACGAGCGGCACTACCGCGAGCTCGGCGGACGGCTCGGGCCGATCCTCGAGACCATCCGCGGTCTCCACGCGATGGGACTCTGGGTCGAAATCGTGACGCTGCTGATTCCCGGCTTCAACGACTCGCGTGACGAGCTGACCCGGCTCACGGAATTCATCGCCGGCGTGTCGCCCGACATCCCGTGGCACGTCACGGCGTTTCACGGCGACTACAAGATGACGGAGCCCGGAAACACGACGGCGGCGATGCTCCGGGCCGCTGCGCAGATCGGGCGCGAGTCGGGACTCCGCTTCGTGTACGCAGGGAACCTGCCGGGCACGGTCGGCGACCTCGAAGACACGCGCTGCGCCTCGTGCGGCGACACCGTCATTTCGCGCTTCGGCTACCACATCCGTGATTACCGCATCACCGCGAACGGCTGCTGCCCCTCGTGCGCGGCGCCGGTGCCGGGACGATTCGATCAGTCGTTTTCCGGCCAGATCGCCTCGCGGCCGTTCGTCCCGGGATCGCGATCGCGGCTATCGCTCCTCCATCTGTCATAATCCAGAGACATGCTCTCGGACACGCTGGGCCGCCCGCTCCGGAACCTCCGGTTGTCGGTCACCGACCGCTGCAACCTGCGCTGCGAATACTGCATGCCCGAGGCCGAATACCAGTGGCTGCCGCGGGAAGACGTCCTCCACTTCGAGGAGATCTCGACGCTGGTCGACGTGTTCATCGGGCTTGGCGTCGACCGCCTGCGCCTCACGGGCGGCGAGCCTCTGCTGCGCCGCGACCTCCCGGCACTCGTGCGCATGCTGGCCGACAAGCGGGGCCTCAACGATCTCGCGCTGACGACGAACGGCGTCCTGTTGACGGATCAGATCGACGCGCTTGCCGGTGCGGGGCTGCGCCGCATCACCGTGTCGCTCGACACGCTGCACGACGACCGCTTCAAGACGCTCACCCGTTTCGACGAGCTCCCGCGCGTGCGCGAAGGCATCGCGGCGGCGAGCCGCGTGTTTCCCAGCCGCCTCAAGATCGACACGGTCGTCATCAAGGGCGTGAACGACGATGAGCTGGTGGACCTGATCGAGTACGGAAAGTCCGTGAGCGGCGAGGTCCGGTTCATCGAGTACATGGACGTCGGCGGCGCAACGAAATGGTCGCGGGATCGCGTCGTCTCGCGCCAGGAGATGCTCGTGCGGTTGTCGGCACGATATGGAACGATCGCGCCGGTCGTCGAAACGAGCTCGGCGCCTGCCGATCGCTACACGCTGCCGGACGGCACCACCCTCGGCATCATCTCGTCGACGACGCAGCCGTTCTGCCAGAGCTGCGATCGCAGCCGGCTGACGGCCGACGGCATGTGGTACCTCTGCCTCTACGCGACGAACGGCATCGACCTCCGCGCGCCGCTGCGTGCCGGCGCCGGCGCGGACGACCTCGCGTCGTTGTTAAGTGCGGGCTGGAGCGGGCGAACCGACCGCGGCGCCGAAGAACGCCTCGAACTCGGCGAGCGCCGATCCTTCGTGCCGGTCAACTCGCTGAAGAAAGATCCGCACCTCGAGATGCATACCCGGGGGGGCTAGCTCGGGGCTCGGGGCTAGGGGCTCGGGGTTGTGGACCTGAACGTGCCGTTCATCAGCAGCGCCACGGCCTCGCGGAGGCCCTTCATCGTGCACGGCTTGTCCAGAAACGCTTCGTCGGCCCACAAGACCGTCTTTTCCTTGAACAACCGATCGCTGTAGCCGGTCAGGTACAGCACCTTCAAACTGGGTTCGGTTTGCCGGAGGATCCGCGCGAGCTCGTCGCCCGTCATTCCCGGCATCATCACGTCGGTCACCAGCGCGCCGAGCGGCCCGATCTTTTTCGCCACCTCGATCGCTTCAGGGCCGTTGAGCGCCGTCGCCGTCTTGTACCCGGCATCGCGCAGCACACGGTCCACGAACTTCACCACCGGGTCCTCATCGTCCACGATGAGCACCGGACCTGTTGGGGCTGGAGGCTTCAGCAGACCCCGCGCGTACTTCCGGAGACTTCCGAACATGATCGCTAAGCCTTGGGACGGAGCGTCGAACTACACCCGGCCGCCGACGGCCTGGCGGATGGCGTTTGCGAGCACCGCGCCGAGCGCGGCGCCTGCCAGCACCAGGGCGCCGACGGGGCGCTCATCCACGGCGTAGACGAAAACCGTGCCGAGGCCGCCGCCGATCAGAACCGTGGCCAGAGCTTTGCTGATGCGTGCCCAGACACCTCCGGGGCACTTGTGGTTCTCCGCCAGGAAGCCCATACACTTCGGACAAGTCGCCATAGGATGAGGTCGACTCCGCGGAGATCAGGTGTTGTTAACGATACGGGATTCTAGCATGCGCATCCGTTAGTGCTGGACGACATCGAGCCACAGACGCAGCGACCCAGGCGCTGCGCCGGTCGTCACGACGTTTAGACGGGTTCCCTTCGGCACGCTGGCCGGACGCGCCAGCCAGTAGCGCTGGTCCCATCCCGACCGGGTCGAAAAACCACTGATTGGCAGGCGCGAGCCATCCGCTCGCACGGCCTCGATGCGCACGCTGACGTCCGACGGTGCATCGGCCGAGCGAACCGCGAGCGCCTGGACGTCCTGGTCGAGGACAACGCCGGCGAGCGGTAGCTCGACGGTGCTGACGAGTCGACTCTGGCCTTTCGACAGGTAAAGGCCGACGGTCGATCGATCCGACACGGCCTTGTTCTCGGCTTTCCACGTTTTCTTATAGTGGATGCGGACGGCGAGCTGTTCGCCGGCCCGCCACAGGAACCCGGCGCCGGTGTCGCCCGGCACCGGCGCGAGTCCAGGCACCCACGCGGCGATGACGTTGGGCGTCGCGCGGCCGGACGAGCCAGACGGGGTCGTGTAGATCACGGCGTCGTGAACGATCGACGGGTTGCCCGGCAGCACGTCGGCTGCGGCAATCAGCCGATCGCGATCGTTTGTCGCCTGCAGCACGAATTCCCGCGTCTCTTCGCTTTTGTCGGCGGGCAACGTAAACGGCGCAGGCAACGCGAGGCTCAGGTCGGGGCGTCCTCGCCGCCACACGTTCTTCAGCGGAGCGTCCGGCGCCACCTTGCTCGTTCCCGGCGGCGTGCCGCCGCTCACCCACGTCAGCACGACGTCGATGTCGCGCGGCGACAGCTTGTGGACGTCTTTCAACGGCGCCACGCCAGGGTCGCCAAACCACGGCGGCATGTGCCCGGCCGTGAGCTCCAGTCGAATCGACTCGGCCCACGGACGCGCCGCTTCGTACGTGAGCAGCGACATCGGCGCGACACCGCCCGGCGCGTGGCAGCTGCCGCAGTGTTCTTTGAGGATCGGATAAACGTCTTCCGCGTAGGTGTACTTCGACGTGACGGGCTTGTGGGCGTCGAGGTGCTGCACCGCAGCGATCGCGCACGCACACGCCAGCGCGCCGAGGCCGAATCCATGACTGCCTTGTCGCGCCGAAGCGAAGCGAAGGCGGATCATCGTACGCCTCCGGCGCCAACCGGCGGTCCGAAGGTCGCCGTCACCTCCCGCGCGGCCGCCGCCAGCGCTTCGTAGGACTGCTCCACCTCGCCGCGATTGCCGGTATCGCCCGACGCGTCGAGCATCCACGCGGCCCGCACGAGCCGCTCGACTCCTGCCGTGGCGACAGCGCGCTTCGCGAGCGGCAGCATCCGCGTCCTCGCGTCGAGCGACAGCGCGAGATCCTTGGCCTGAAATGCCGGCACCCACACTTCCGAGAACGCGCCTTTCCGCACGAGACCGCCGATTGTCGTCACGCGCTCGCCCAGCAGCTTCAGCACGGCGGAAAGATCGTCGGGCACTTCGAACAGCGAAGCCGCCACATCAGCCGGCGCGGCAGCCTTGTCGGTTGAGAACTCGGCAAACGTGAAGTCGAACCGATATTCGTCGGCGTCGTTCTTGAATTTGACCTTCACGGTGATCTCAGCCGGCAGCTTCATTCTGCCCGGGCGCGCTTCCAGATACTCGCCCCCGGCTGCGGTCTTCAGCGGAAACGCCGCGATCTCTTTCGTCGTCCGCGTCGCGGAGTCGAAGACTTCTTTCGTGACGACGCGGCCCGTCACCAGCTTCGCGAGATCCTGCGGCAGCGGCTTCGTATAGTCGTCGTACAGGTACGCGCGGAAGATCTCGTCAGACTGGTAAGTGCCCTCGAGGTGATGCCACAGATCGGGCGCCATGAAGAACAAACCGCCGTGCCGGGGGTTGTGGTTCGCGTGCGTCGACTGGACGTAGCGCTTCTCTGCCGGCGAGCCGTCGGGACACTTCCCCGGCGACGGTCGATCGATCTCGGGACGATCCGGGCACGTCCACGAAACCGTCGCCGTGACGATCACGAGGTCGCGCCGGCAGATCGGACACTTCCCGGGATTCTGTTCCGCGACGACCGCGTGGACCGGACAGCTCCAGATGCTCTCGGTCTGCGGCTCCGGCGCCTGGCCGGACATCGCCGTAAAACTGGTCACGACGATCAACGCAAAGCCGCAGAGCAGGCGGAGTGTCGTCATCGAGCAGAGCTCAGCCGGTGGTCGGCATGTGGAAGCCGGCTGATACGGCGTCGCGGGCGGGCCAGCGTGTGGTGATCGCTTTGGTCCGGGTGTAGAACTTGACGCCTTCGGTGCCGTAGACGTGAAGGTCGCCGAACAGCGACTGCTTCCACCCGCCGAACGAGAAGAACGCCATCGGCACCGGAATCGCGACGTTGACGCCCACCATCCCGACTTCGATCTCGTCCTCGAATCGGCGAGCGGCGCCGCCGGAGCTCGTGAAGATCGCGGTGCCGTTGCCGTACGGATTCCTGTTCACGAGCTCGATGGCCTCGCCGAGGGTCTCGGCTCGCAGCACAACCAGGACCGGTCCGAAAATCTCGTCCCGGTAGATCGTCATCTCGGGCGTCACACGATCGAAGAGCGTCGGCCCGAGGAAGAAACCCTTCTCGGATCCGGGAATCGTCAGCCCGCGGCCGTCGACGACGAGCGATGCGCCGGCGGCGGCGCCCGCATCGATATATCCCTTGACGCGTTCGCGATGCGCGGCCGTCACGAGCGGGCCCATGTCCATGCCCTCGGCGCTGCCGGGACCGAACTTGAGCTGCCTGGCTTTCTCCGCGAGCTTTGCGACGAGCGGATCGCCGGCCTCGCCCACCGCGACGACGGCCGAAATGGCCATGCAGCGCTCTCCCGCCGATCCGTACGCGGCGCCCATCAGGGCATCGACGGTGAAATCAAGATCGGCATCCGGGAGCACGACGGCGTGATTCTTCGCGCCGCCCAGCGCCTGCACGCGCTTGCCGGTCGCGGCGGCAGTCGAGTAGATGTATTTCGCGATCGGCGTCGAGCCGACGAAAGAGACGGCTTTGATCTCAGGGTGATGCAGGATCGCATCGACAGCTTCCTTGTCGCCGTGGACGACGTTGAAGACGCCGTCCGGCAGCCCCGCTTCCTTCAACAGCTCGGCCATCCGGATGCTTGCCGACGGATCCTTCTCAGACGGCTTCAGCACGAACGTGTTGCCACACACGAGCGCCAGCGGAAACATCCACATCGGCACCATGGCGGGAAAGTTGAACGGCGTGATGCCGGCGCACACACCGAGCGGCTGCAGCCGCGAGTGGGCGTCGACTTCGCGTCCGACCGACTCGGAGTGCTCGCCTTTCAGCAGCTCCGGCGCGCCGGCCGCAAACTCGAGGACCTCGATGCCTCGCTGCACCGATCCCATCGCGTCGAGAAACACCTTGCCGTGTTCCTCGCTGACGATGGCCGCCAGCTCCTTCTGATGCAGCTCGACCAGCTCGCGAAACCTGTTGATGATCCGCGCCCGCCGCAGCGGCGTCGTCGCCCGCCAGCCCGGAAACGCTGCGACCGCCGCCCTGACAGCCTTGTCCACGTCGGCCGCATCGGCAAACGGGACGGCCCTGATCACTTGTCCCGTCGCGGGGTTCGTCACCTCGCCGAAGCGGGGGCTGTCTGCCGCTGCTTTCTGCCCGTTGATCCAGAGCGGCACGACGGCGATGGTGGACGATGGCGGGCGGTTGGCAACCGCCGATGTAGACGATGTAGCCATGGAGTTACTATAACGCGCATGACGCCGACTCGACTGGCCTCGGCCATTCTCCTTGCCACCAGCGTTGTCGCTGTCTCCCGTGGACATCTGCTGGGCCAGGCGCCGGCCGCTGCCACGGTCGACGCGGCGTTCCAGAAATACTGGGACGCGCGCTCGCCCGCCGAAGCCGCGAAGCTCGTCGAGGGCGTGATCAAATCCGGTGTGACGTACGACGACGCGCTGCGCCGGCTGAAACAGGGCCGGTCGTACACGCCCCAGAAGCCAGGCGTCGTGATGGCCACGAACAAGACGGAGGACAAGGTCGAGCACTACTACGCCGTGACCGTGCCGCCGGCCTACGATCCGAGCCGCCGCTACCAGGTTCGCTTTCAGCTGCATGGCGGCGTGATGGGCCGCTCGACGAACCAGCCGCGCAACTCCGGCGACATCGGCGCGCTCGCGGGTGCCGAACAGTTCTACGTCATCCCCTACAGCTGGACCGAGGCGCCCTGGTGGGGCGAAGACCAGCTCCTCAACATGAGCGCCATCGTCGACTCGATGAAGCGAACCTACAACATCGACGAGAATCGCGTCGTCGTGTCAGGCGTCTCCGACGGCGGCACGGGCGCCTACTACCTCGCCATGCGGGAGACGACGCCGTTCGCCAGCTTCCTGCCGCTCAACGGCTTCATCATGGTGCTCGCGAACGTCGACACCGGCATCCGCGAGCAGCTCCATCCGAACAACCTGCTCAACAAGCCGATGTACGTCGTGAACGGCGGCCGCGATCGCCTGTATCCGACGTCTGCGGTCGAGCCGTACGTGCTGCACCTGAAGAAGGCCGGCGTCTCGATCGATTACCACCCGCAACCGCAGGGCGAACACAATACGGCGTGGTGGCCGGACGTGAAGGAGTCGTACGAAGCATTCGCCGGGAGCCATCCGCGCAAACCCTCGCCGGATCGCCTGACCTGGGAGACCTCCGATCTCACGCACAATCGCGCGCACTGGCTGGTCATCAACAAGCTCGGCAACCAGCCCGGCGACGTCAAGAACCTCTCCGACGTGAACGACTACAGCCCGATCGAAGTGCTGGCGGTGCCGATGTTCGAACACCGGGAGCGGTCAGGCCGGGTCGATCTCCTGAAAACCGGCAACGCCGTCGACGCCGTGTCGAGAGGCGTCGCATCTTTCACGCTGCTCATCTCGCCTGACGCCTTCGATCTGTCGCAGCCAATCAAGGTCACGGCGAACGGAAGAACGCTGTTTGATGCGAAGGTTCAGCCAAGCCTCGCGACCCTGATGAAGTGGGCCGCCCGCGACAACGATCGGACGATGCTCTACGGGGCGGAGATTGGGATCTCGGTCTCCAAATAGGGGTCAGAGGTTAGAGGTCAGGGGTTAGAGGTTAGGGGTTGGGGCGTCACGCTGCGATTGAAGAAGCTGACACTCTGGGATTGGAAAAACTGCCACGTCGCGATTGAGGAAACGGCCATATTGAAAGCACGTCGGAGTGGCAGGAACTCCAGTGCAGGCGCTTCAACGCTCCTAGTTCCCGCCTTCGGTCTTTGGCATGCGATGCGCAATGTCACCGCGCATGTCTACACCATTCACGTTTCGCGATCTCGTTGTCTGGAAGCAGGGGATGGATCTTGTCGAAGACTGCTACAGGGCGACGACGTCATTCCCGAAGTCCGAGTTGTACGGTCTGACTGGGCAACTGCGCCGAGCATCCGTCTCGATACCAGCTAATGTTGCGGAGGGCCATGGGCGGCGGAGCACGAAGGCATATCTGAATCACGTCAGCATAGCGATTGGATCTCAGGCCGAACTGGCCACGTGTCTGGAGCTGGCGGTGCGGCTCGGTTTTCTGAGTCCGGGCGACGGCAATCGCCTTGCCGGCGTGAGCGACTCAGTAGGCAGGCTTCTGTATGGTCTGCATCGCGCCTTGAAGGACAAGCTGGCGGCGCGTCGGCGCGATCGCACCGTCTCAAACACGTAGCGCGACTCGCGCACGGAATACGGAGCCTCACGCGGAAAAGCTGACCGCCTGCGCAACGACGTTGACCGCCTGCGCGGCGACCCTGACACCTGCGGAGCGGCCCTAACCTCTAACCTCTAACCTCTAACCTCTAACCTCTGACCTCTGACCTCTGACCTCTAAGGGTTCGCCCGCATCTTCTTCACCATCACCGCATAGCTTTCGATGGCGCCGTGGACGGGCACTTGCCTGTCCACCTTCAGCTTCCGGACCTTTTCGATGTTCGTGATCACATTCTCGCCCCGGTGGTGGAACTGCCACGTGGAGTCGTACAAATCGCCCTGGCCGAGCATGCGGTGGCGGGCCACGTAGGCGAACAGGTTCGTCCCGTCGCGCGGGTTGTCTTTCAAGTGGTACAGCTGCACTTCCATCGATTTGTCCTTCAACGTCAGCGCGTCGTCCACCGGCTCGAACTTCGCCGGCAGCGGATGCTTTGCCAGCGCGTCTTCGACGATGGAGTGTTTGCGTGCGAGCAGGTCGTTGAAAAAGGCGATGTTGTCCTTGTGCGTGATGATCGTCAGGCCCTCGGCGACGGCAACGCGCAGGCCGCCCGAGTGGTCGAAATGATGGTGCGAGATGATGACGTGCGTCAGCGGCTTCGACGACAGCGTTCGCGCTTTGTCGATGACCGCCTTCGAGCGCGTCTCGGTGAGCGGCGCCTCGTACAGCACGAGGTGTTCGTCGAACTCGAACACGACGCTGCGGTGGTTACCCGATCCGGCGAGCCACCAAATGCCTTTTCCCACCGGCTCGGCCGTCACCACTTGCGGCGCGGCCGCCGGTGCCGGCGCCGACTTCACGGCTTCCGGGGCAGCGACGTATCCGGCGTCGCCGTCGATCGAGTTTCTCGCCACCGTGAGATCGAACTGCGGATACTTGTCGATCTTCGTCGTGATGCGCGTGGGCAGCTTCACCCCGCCCACGTCCTGATAGCCGCCAAATGTCGTGTCGATGGCGACGTCGCCCATGTTCGGGTTGTAGCTCATCGACGTCACGCTCGAGGGAAGCCTGGTCGCCGCGTCGAGAGCGAGCGTCAGGTGTTCACCCTTGCCCGTCGTGATCTCGACGATTTCCTGATTGCCAGTCGTACGGAACCCGCTCACCTTCGTCGAGGGATCGTTCAGCGCCATGCGGACGATGACGAGCGGGTGATGGAGCAACTCGATACGGCGGTCTCTGACGACCGCATCCGGTGCGCGTGTCGCGCTTCCGTCGGGACCGAGGTTGAAGGGGATGTCGCCGTCGAGGCCTTGATTCTGCCGCTGCGTGTTGGCGTTGGCGAACAGGAACTGCGCCGTCCGGAGTTGCGTTGTCCTCATCCGGCTGTTGTCCAGATCGATTGTCCGCTTGAACTCGGTCACCTTCCAGACCGGCAACTCGCCGTCCGGCATCGTGTTCTGCCCCACGTTGGGCGAAGAGCCTTCGCCTTCAATCGTCAGCGTCCTGATTTCGAGGAGCTTGTGCCGGCCGCCGAGCGCGTCGGCGGCTTCGAGAATGGTCTGCGGCTCTGCCGGTGTTCGAAGACAGCCAGCGCCGGCGCTCCCGATAACTACGAGACTGACCAGGAATATCCGGGCGGGCGTTCTCATCCGCGGAGCTTATCACCCCGGGAACTCGGCAGCGGGTATAAGATGCGCGGTCATGAAGCGCATATTCGCCCTCGCTGCCACCGTCGCCGTCGTGCTGCTCGGCTCGCTGACGTCGCGCGTCGACGCGCAACGCAAACCGCCGGCGCCGCCGACATCGGTGCGCGTTTACGTCTTCGACTGCGGCAAACTCGAAGGCGGCGATCCGGCCAGGTTCAGCTTGAAGCGCGAGGAGATGGCAACGACTGACATGTCTGTCGCGTGCTACCTCGTGTCACACCCGAAGGGCACGCTGATGTGGGACGTTGGCGCGGTGCCTGATACCGACGTTACGTCGCCGGGCAAAACGACGAGGTACCACATCGTCCTGCCGAACGGCAACGAGCGCTTCGTGACGACGACGCAGAAACTGAAAGCACAGCTCGGGAGCGTTGGTTATGTTCCCTCCGACATCAACTACCTCGCCTTGTCGCACTATCACTACGACCACACGGCCAATGCCAACCTCTTCGCGGGCGCGACGTGGCTGGTGCGGCAGGCCGAGCGCGACGTCATGTTTCCACAGAAGCCAAACGACCTCACGCGGCCGGACACGTATTCGGCGCTGCGGACGAGCAAAACGACGATCATCAAAACCGACGACTACGACGTCTTTGGCGACGGCTCCGTCGTCCTCAAGCTGACGCCCGGCCACACGCCTGGACACAACGTGCTGTTTGTGAAACTGGCAAAAACGGGTCCCGTAGTGATCTCCGGCGACCTGTATCACTACCCCGAAGAGCGCTCCCTGCATCGCGTCCCGACGTTTGACGTCGACCCGAAGCAGACGGCCGCGTCGCGCACCGCGCTCGACGCGTTCATGAAAGCCGCGAACGCGCAGCTCTGGATTCAGCACGACTTCGCGGCGACAGCGAAGATGCGGAAGGCGCCGGCGTATTACGACTAAGGGGCTCGGTACTGGGTACTGGGTACTGGGTACTCGGTACTAGGTACTGGGTACTCGGTGCCGGGCTACGGCGCAGATCTGCTCGCAAGCGCTCTGAACAGACCGGTCAGCAAACGCCCGGCGCGATCGAGTGTCGCCGCTACGTCATTTAGCTCCTGTTCCGAGACGTAGCCGAGCCTGCTCGCTATTTCGAAACAGGTCTCCACTTCGGCGTGCGATCCCAGCGCAATGCTGACGTGGTTGGCGTGCACACGAACCGAACGCCGACTCCAGCCTTCAGCGACATTTGCTGGCATCGACACTGACGCGCGACGCAGCTGCGCTGCCAGTCCGAATCGCTCCTCGGAAGGAAATCGTCGCGTAGCCGCGTATGTCTTCTCAACCACCGTCATGCTCACTTGCCAGGCGTCCAGATCCCGATAGGCTTTTGAAGTCGACATAGGCCATCTAAGATGCATGAAAGCCGCCGCGCAAATTCCCTGGGGAATTCCGCCCTCACCGCCAAAACATCGCAGTTCCTGCACGGTCATCAGAAAAGCGAAATCGCGCTTTCCGCCACCTGTCCCAGTACCGAGTACCCAGTACCGAGTACCCAGTACCGAGTACCCAGTACCTAGTACCGAGGACCCGCCGCCTACCGTCCTCGGGACTCGAGCGCGTTCCATCGCGCGTAGACGGCGGCCAATTCGACCTCCAGGGCTTCGAGCCTCGTCACCGCATCCTTGATCACTGCCGCGCGCTCCGCGTAGAAGGCGGGGTCGGCGATCTTCGCGTTGAGCGCGCGCTGCTCGGTTTCGAGCGCCTCAATCCTCGGCGGCAACGCGTCGAGCTCGCGCTGTTCCTGATACGACAGCTTCTTGAGCGGCGCGGTCGCCTCGGGGCTCGGGGCTCGGGACTCGGGGCTCGGGACTCGGGGCTCGGGGCTCGGGGCTCGGGCCAGCAGTCGCTGGCGCTGCCAGTCTTCGTAGCCGCCCACGTAGTCCTGGACCCGCCCGTCGCCCTCGAAGACCAGCGTGCTCGTGACGACGTTGTCCAGAAACGCGCGGTCGTGGCTGACGAGCAGCAGCGTGCCCGGCCATTCGACGAGTTCGGCTTCGAGCAATTCGAGCGTCTCGAGATCGAGATCGTTGGTCGGCTCGTCGAGCACGAGGACGTTGGCCGCCTTCGTGAACAGCCGCGCGAGCAGTAACCTGTTCCGCTCGCCCCCGGACAGCGACTTCACAGGCGACGTCGCGCGCTCAACCGGGAACAGGAAATCGTCGAGATACGCGTTGACGTGCCGCGTCCGGCCGTTCACCGTCACTCGATCGTTGCCGCCGCCAATCGTGTCGAAAACCGTCGCCTCGGGATCGAGCTGCTCTCGCTGCTGATCGTAATACGCCACTTGAACGTTCGCGCCGTGCCGCACCTCGCCCGCATCCGGCGGCAGATCTCCCAGCAGCAGCCGCAGCAGCGTCGTCTTGCCGGCGCCATTCGGTCCGATGATCCCGATGCGATCGCCCCGCATGATGCGCGTCGAGAAGTCGCGGACGATGGTGGCGCCTGCGTATCCTTTGCTGACATCTTCGGCTTCGAACACCATCTGACCTGAGGCTTCCGCGCGCTCGGCCTGAAGGCGAACCGTGCCGGCCTGGTTGCGCCGCGCCGCGCGTTCCGCGCGCATCGCCATGAGCGCGCGTACGCGGCCCTCGTCCCGTGTTCGCCGCGCTTTGACGCCGCGGCGCAGCCACACCTCTTCCTCGGCCAGACGCTTGTCGAACTTCTCCCGGGCAACCGCCTCGCTCGCCAGCGACTCCTCTTTCCTGCGAAGGTAGGTCGCGTAGTCGCCTGGCCACGACGTCACGGCGCCGCGATCGATTTCCACGATACGCGTGGCGAGGCGCTGGAGGAACGCGCGATCGTGAGTGACGAATACGACGGCGCCGTTGTATCCGGCGAGAAATTCCTCGAGCCAGGTGATGGCCTCTATGTCCAGGTGGTTCGTCGGCTCGTCCAGGAGCAGCAGGTCCGGCTCGGCGACGAGGGCGCGCGCCAGCAGCACGCGGCGCCGCCATCCGCCCGACAGCGTGCTCACGACGGCATCCGCATTCAGGTCGAGCTTGGACAGCACGAGCTCGACGCGCTGCTCGATGCGCCACCCGTCCTGCTCTTCCAGGTCGTGCTGCAGCTGGCCGAGTTTCTCCAGGGCGTCCGGCGTCGGATGCGTGGCGACTTCGACCGTCGCGTGATGGTAAGCGGCGACAAGCGCGCTGATCTCGCCCAGCCCTTCGGCGACGACGTCGAAGACCGTGTGGTCGGTTGAGAGCGGGACGTCCTGCTCGAGCCGGGCCCGTCGCAAGCCGGGCTGGAGCCACATCGATCCGCGGTCGGGCGCCTGATCGCCAGACAGCACGCGGAGCAGCGTCGATTTCCCCGACCCGTTTCGACCGATGACGCACACTCGTTCGCGCGTCTCGATCTGCAGCGAGACGTCGTCGAGAAGGGGTAGATGTCCGAAGGCGACCGCAATGCGGTCGAACGAGAGCAGCGGCATTCAGTGGGGCCGTCTAATCGCCGCCGCTGCCCTTGAACTGGTCGTCCTCGTCGGCGAACAGGACGTTGAAGCTCGTGAGCGATCCGTAACACCCGCTCACGTAGCTCTGCAGCTTTACTTTCACATCGTCCGGCAGATTCGACGCGTTGACGTGCTGTTCGAGTGTACGGAGCCGGTTTCGCAGCATCACGACCTTGTGGAAGAACGTTTCGATGGGCCAGCTCTTTTCCTGGAGCCCGGCCGTTCCGGGACGCAAGACGAGCGTGCCGCCGCGCCATTTGTCGGCAGGCACCGCCGGCGTGATCCCGCCCTCTTCGCGGATCACCCGCCGGAGCAGGAGTTCGAGATCGACGTCGTGTGGAGAAGTCATAGGCGGAGCTGCTCTCTCGCGGTCGCTGACGATTGGGAATGGCGGACGCCCCGATGGCGCCCGTGTCGATCCCGCCGGCGACGCGGCTGGTGACGCGGTCGAGCGCCCCTCCCGCCCGCCGCCGCGGTAGTTGTGCTCGCTGTGGCAGAAGCCGCACACCACCCGCAGCGGCTGGCTGTCGCCGTCCACTACGACAATCGTGTGCATTCGATCAGCCTTGCACCCGCGGCAATAATCCTCGAGGGACTCGCCGGCTCGATGGGTGCGGGACATGTTCATTGCGATGCTATCGTATCTAATCTAACCAGACTTCATGCCGACGATTCAGATCACGCACGCCATCGCCCTCGACGATCGCGACATCGAGGAACGTTTCGTCCGCGCCTCAGGCCCTGGCGGCCAGAACGTGAACAAAGTCGCGACCGCCGTCGAACTGCGCTTCAACGTCACCACCTCGTCTCTGCCGGCCGAGGTGAAGGAGCGGCTGCTGGCGCTCGCCGGCAAGCGCGCCACGGCCGACGGCGTTATCCTCATCGACAGCCGCGAGCATCGCACGCAGGCCATGAATCGCGAGGCGGCGCGCGTACGGCTGGTCGGCCTGATTCGTCTGGCCTCGAAGCGGCCGAAGCCGCGGCGTCCCACGAGGCCAAAGGCGTCCTCACGCGAGCAACGCCTGGAGTCGAAGAAGCGACGCGGTGCCCTCAAGGCCACGCGCGGGCGCGGCGGAGACGACTGACAAGTCCGCCGACTGTCCATTTTCCCTGCAACAAGCTATTTTCAACGCCTGTTCATCACGAAGACACGATGACCACGAAGAGATCTCGTACAAGAAAGACCTTCGTGTCCTTCGTGACTTCGTGATGTACAGGCCTGGTGGTTACCCCGGACGCCCGGAAAGAAGGATTGCCTTACAATGAACGCGCCATTTGGCAAGGAGGCGATGTGACTGGTTCGCGCCGCGACTTTCTCAGACTCGGTGGCATCGGAGCCGCGTACGCCGCGCTCGGCACTCGCCTGCTGAGAGCCGAAGGCGAGCCCGCGCTTGGCCTGATCTTCCCGCCGCTCAACTATCCGATCCCGCCGGACGCCAAGCTCCTGTATCCGAAGGGCGTCGAGTTTCTGTCGGGCGGCGTCGGACTTCCCGGCGGCATGACGCTCGCCGGCTACGACGAAGCGATTCCGCGGGTGCTGCCTGCAGCCGAGGCGCTGGCGAAGCAGGGCGCCAAGGTGATCTCGGTCTTCGGATCGTCGCTCACCTTTTACAAAGGCAGGAAATTCAACGAGGAGCTCGTCCAGAAAGTCACCGCCCTCACGGGCCGGCCGGCGACGACGCAGAGCAACGGCCTGGTCGACGGGCTGAAGGTGGCCGGTGCAAAGCGCGTCGCTCTCGCCACCGCGTACACCGACGTCGTCACCGAACGGCTGAAGTTGTTCCTCGAGGAGTACGGCTTCGAAGTGACGGCGGCGAAAGGCCTCGGATTCGTGCAGATTCCGGAAGGCGCCGCCACTGAAAAGATCCTGTTCAAGCTGGGCGCCGAGGCGTACGCCAGTTCAAAGAAGGCCGACGCGCTCGTGATGTCGTGCGGCGCGCTCAGAACGTTGGACTTGATTGTTCCTCTGGAGAAGGAAATCAAAGTGCCCGTGGTGTCGTCGACTCCGCACGGGTTGATGAACGGCGTGCGGTTACTCGGCGTCAGTCCGAGAGCCAACGGCTACGGAATGGTGCTGGCTAAAGCCTGATTCGAAAGTCGCGCCCCGCCGAAGTGTGCACGACGCTCCTGTAATTGGCCCGCGATCGTGCACAAACCGCTTCCTGTTGAGCGATTTAGTCGCGTATGACTCTATGGTCAACGGAGTGGATCACCACTTGCTGTTTGGCTGACCACCTGGAGGCACCTGTGGCGAAAGCAGAAGCGGTTGCGGCACCGAAGCTGACACTCAGCGAGTTGAAGAACAAGAAGCTCAGCCCGATCGACGCGATGTTCTACCTCGCGTTCGGCATCTTCGCGATCGCGACGGTCGTCGCCATCGGCGTCCGCTAAATCGGCCTCATAGCGGCGCTTCCCGGGTCAGGATTTTCCGTCGCCGTGGTTCGCGTTGTGCTCGGTGAGCCAGCTCCCGCTGATGGACCCGAGGTCGGGCTTGTCGGACGCCGGGTCTCGCCGGGCAGCGAGGACGGCGAGCACGACGATGATCAGGAACCCGAGAACACCGGCGCCGATCCACAGCATGAGGCTCATGGTGGTTCTATTATCCGCCGAGCTGGCCCAAATGCCGCGAGTCAAAGGAAATAATCTCGGACTCCTCCCGGCGTTGCCGTAAGCTAGGCATCCCTGCCTGGAGGATGCCATGAAAGCCGTTCTCACTCTTGCTCTCCTGCTGCTTTTGAGCGCCTGCAACGTCATGCCAGCGACCGGACCACGCGCGACCGTGCGGATGCGCGACGGCAGCAGCGTGAGCGGCATGGTGCTGTCGAGCACCGCCGCCGAAATCACGCTCGCCGGTGACGACACCATCACACGAAAGATCCCGATGACGCAGGTGCGATCGGTGGAGTACGGCGAAGGCAGCGCCGCGGGCGCTGCCGCCCCGTCCGAACTGGTCACATCGCCGGCCGCGGCTCCACGGGTCGCCCGCGCACCTGCCGCCACCGAACCGGCGCCCTCTGCGCCCGTCGCCACGGCACCGGCCGCGACTGCACCCGCAGCGGCGCCGTCCGTGACCGCTGCCGCACCGCCCGCGGCTCCGCCGCCGACAAGCCCTGCACCGGAGGCCGTCGCAGCCACCGCGGTTCCATTGCCGCGTCCGACGCTGGACGACGTCACGACGGAGACGCATCTGCTGCCGAGCGGGACCGAACTCTCGGTGCAGACGCACGAGACCATCGACGGCAGCACAGCAGCAAACGACCAGACATTCGACGCGGACGTCACCGAGCACGTACGTGACGCCGAAGGCAAGGTCGTGATTCCCGCCGGTGCGAAGGCGAAAATCGTCATCAGGTCGCTGACGCAGGCCGGCAAGATCCAGGGGCAGTCGGATCTCGTACTCGACCTCGCGTCGGTGTCGATCGACGGCCGGCAGTACGCGCTGAGCACGGCGGATCTCGAACAGAAGGGCCGCGCGGGGCTTGGGAAGAACAAGCGAACCGCCGAATTCCTCGGCGGCGGCGCCGCGATCGGCGGCATCGTCGGCGCGCTCCTGGGCGGTGGCAAAGGCGCGGCGATCGGCGCGGGCATCGGCGCCGGTGGAGGTACAGCGGCTCAGGCGATGACGAAGGGTTCGATTCGCATCGAAGCGGAAACGATCCTGGTGTTCAAGCTTGATATGCCCCTGGAGGTCGTCGCGCGGCGACGGTAGGGCACGAAGAAGGTGCGAGCGGGGAAAGCGGTGGTCGGCCTCGCTCTCGGACCTCTTCTCGCAGCATTCATTGCGATGCCGGCCGCGCAGCATAAGACGTCAGTCCGAAAGGTCCCGACGTTCCAGGTCGATCCATTCTGGCCCAAACCCCTGCCCAATCACTGGATCCTCGGCGCCGTCGTGGGCGTTGCCGTCGACAGGCGCGATCACGTCTGGATCGTTCATCGTCCCTCGACGCTGCAGCCGAACGAGACGCGATCGATCTGGAAAGCTGCGCCGCCGGTGCTCCAGTTCGACGCGGCCGGCACGCTGGTGTCGTCGTGGGGCGGCCCGGGCGCCGGTTACGAGTGGCCGCAGCTCGAGCACGGCATTTTTCTCGATTCGAAGGACAACGTGTGGCTCGGTGCCGGTGGGGACAAGGACTCGCACATCCTGAAGTTCTCGCGCGATGGCACATTCCTGATGCAAATCGGGAAACAGGGCCAGGGCACTGGCAGCAACGACACGGGAAATCTCGGCGCGCCCGCCGGTATCTTCGTGGATGAGGCGGCGAACGAGATCTACGTGGCCGACGGCTACGTGAATCACCGGGTGATCGTCTTCGACTCCAACACCGGCGCCTACAAGCGTCACTGGGGCGCGTTCGGGAACCGGCCCGACGACGAGTTCTTCACGCGTACGGGGGAAAAGCTCCCGGGGCCGTTCAGCGGCGCCGTGCAGAACGAGAACAGGCCCAGCCAGTACGACCCCAACGGCCCGCCGTCGCCGCAGTTCCGGATCGTGCACGCGGTCCGGCTCTCGAACGACGGACTCGTCTATGTCTGCGACCGCACGAACGACCGACTGCAGGTTTTTCGCAAGGACGGCACGTTCGTACGCGAGGTCGTGATCGCGAAAGACACGCTCGGGAGCGGCTCAGTGTGGGACGTCGGCTTCTCCACCGATCCGCAGCAGTCGTTTCTCTTCATCAACGACGGCACGAATCAATTCGTCTATGTGCTCGATCGGCAGACGCTCGAGATCGTCAGCACATTCGGCGGCCACGGGCATTGGGCCGGCCAGTTCTACGGCGCGCACAACCTCGCCGTGAACTCCAAAGGCGACCTCTTCATCACCGAGACCTACGAGGGCAAACGGGTACAGAAGTTCAGCTACACCGGCCTGAAGTAACCCTGGACCTCAACGCACCGTCGGGTCACGCTCGATCACGTGCAGGGTGAAGGACCCACTGACGACGAGTCCCCGGCCGCGACCCGATGCCGGTGGCGGGCCGAACATCGCGGACACCAGAAACACGCGGTGGGTCGTCGGGTCGAGTCCCATATTGCGTGACGCGATGGGAGTTGCAACGCTGCCGGCCACGTGGTACTCGTCGGCCGAGTCCTGGTGGATCACCGTGAGCGAGCCATCGGCGTTCGAGGCAAACACGTCGCGTGACGCCGGATCGTAACCGGCGCCGTCGACGCCCATTCCAATCGGCAACGTCGTGACCAGCCGGCCATTTTGATAATCCGACACGGCAAGCACACCGCTGCGGCAGCCGCTGAACAGACGCTTGCGTATCGTGTCGAGCGCCATGGAGACTGGTTGCCGACACGGCGCCGTCGGCCATCGTCGCGTCACCGTCGCCGTATTTGCCTGGATCTCGACGACCTCGCTCGTGTCCGTGAGATTCGCGTACACCTTCCCGTCGCCCGCGGAGGCGCCGTACTCGGGCTTGCCGCCGAGCGGCAGGTTCGTGATCCGCGTGCCGTCGCGCGGATCGATGACCGTCGATGAATGGGCGTCGCCGTTGAACGTAAACACGCGATTCGACGCGCTGTCGTAAATGACAGCATCGGCATCTTCCGCGGCCGGGATCGTCTTCAGCGGCATCAACGTGGTGAGGTCGAACATCACGACCGCGCGATCGTTGCCCGACGTCGCGAACCCGTGCCCGGTGCCGGACGCGATCGCGGTGCCGTGGGCGCCGTTGACGCCGGGAATCTCGCCGATGAGCTTGCCGGTGTCTTCATCGACGACCATCACCCGCGTCTGCCGCGCGATGAACAGCCGATGACTCGGCGGATCGGGCACGATGTAGTCCCAGAATCCGTCGCCGCCGAGTGGATAGCTGTGCGTGATTCGATACGACGGCTGCTGCGCGGCCGTCGAGAGCAGCAGACAAGCCCAAGTCGCCAAGATTGCGGCGCAACGTCTCGTCACACTACCTGCCTACGATTTCACGACGATGAACCACGAAGCGATGATCGGGCCGAGTGGACCGCGTCCCCGGCCGCGTCCTGCCGCAGGTGGAGGCGCGTCAGGCGGAGGCGGCGGCGCCGGACCGCGCTCGGGCTGGAACAGGTACGCGTTGTGGGTCTTCGGATCGACGGTGATGGTCTTGGCGCCGGCGAACGTCTGGACGGTCGACACGACGGTGTACTTGTCCGCCGAATCCTGATGAACGACGGTGACGTTGCCTTCGCCGCCGTTCGGAATGTAGATCAGCTTCCTGGACGGATCCCAGCCCAGGGCGTCCACGCGGGTGCCGTTCGTGATCGTCGCGACGATCTTGCCGCTCGCCGCGTCCACGACGACCGATGTCTTGTTGCACCCCGCGAAGATCCGGTTGCTCTTCTTGTCGTACGCGATGCCCGTCGGGCCTTCGCACGGCGCGAGCGGCCACGACGCCGTCGCCTTCCACGTCTTCACGTCGATGACCTGGATCGTGTTCTTGCTTTCGTTGTTCACGAAGATGTGGCCCTTGCCGTCGGCGGCGGCGCCTTCCGGCGCGGTGTCCTCGAGCTCCACGGTGGCGACGATATCGCCCGTCCTTGGATCGAGGGCCGTCAACGTGCCGATCGGACGGCTGTGATTCGTCAGGATGATCTTGTCGTCGGCCTCGTCGTACATGATGCCGTCGAGGCCGCCCTGCTCGACCTTGATCTGCTTGATCACCGCCAGTGTCTTCAGGTCGAACATCGTGACCATCGAGTTGCCGCCGTTGGTCGTAAACCCGTGGCCGGCTTTCGTCGCGATGCCGGCGCCGTGCACGCCCGGCGTGTCCGGGATGTCGCCGAGGACCTTTCCGGTGGCGCCTTCGACGACCATCATGTGCGTGCCGCGTGACACGAAGACGCGGCCGGTCGCCGATTCGACCGCGACGTAGTCGGTGCCGCCGTCGCCTTTGATATCGAACTTCTCAGCCGTGAACGTCTGGGCGTGTCCGGCGCGGGGAACGGCGACGATCGCGGCGGCGAACACGGCAAGAGTGACGAGAGTGTGCTTGGTCATAAGGACGCTGAGTGTAGCGCGCCGAAGATGTCAGGACCATTACAAACGTTCTGTTGTCAGCAACGTCATCGGGAATTCATACATGAGTGACAACGGCGCGCTATCTGCGTCATGCCGCACAGATCGGTGAAGATTTCCTGAGAAAGATGAACGGCGGATTACAGCCTAGAACTTCATGCGGGCGGAGAACTGCAGCTGGCGTCCGGCTTGCGCGGCAACAGGGTGCCCGAACAGCGGCGAACCGATCGTGCCGACGTACGCGCCGTAGTTGGCGCGATTGAACACGTTGAACGCGTCGAGTCCGAGCGTCACCGCGCGGCGATTCTTGCCCGCGCCGAATGTCAGATCGCGAGAGGCTCGGACATCCAGCGACGCAAAGCCGCCGCCCTCGAGCGAGTTTCTCGGCACTCCAGCGGGCCGCGCGCGTCCCCGGCCGTTGTTGTAGATGTCGTCGCCGAGCGTCTCTGAATACGGACCGCCAGAGTTGAGCGTCAAGCCGACGCCGAGGTCGACGATCTTCGTTGCCGTCACGCGGCCGAGGATGAGGAACCTGTGCCGGCGATCGAAGTCAGCCCGTGCATACTCCCCTGACAGGTCGGAGTCGTTGGCGGGGAACCAGCCGATGCCGTTCGTGTCGTTGTCGACACGGCTGAGCGTGTACTGCATCTGGCCGTTGAACCACTGCGTCACTCGCCCGCGCAGCGTCGCCACGAACGAGTCGCTCCGCTGCCGGCCCGTCGATTCCGCTTGCCGGATCGATCCGTACGCGGAGTCCGGACGGGCCGCATAGACCGGAGGTGCCGGCGCGTTGACGTCGACCGATCGAAAGAGGTGGTAGCCGTGCGCCCCGGTATACGTCAGCGATATTGCCGTCGTCTTCCTGAGCTGATGATCGAAGCTGACGCTGTACTGGAGCGTCTGCGGAATCTGCACGTCCGGCGCGAGGCGGACGACGCTGGGCGGCGCAGCCGCGGCTCCCCCGGCCGCAAACGGATCCGGATAGCCGGGATTGGTAATCACGTGACGGGTCAACCCGCCCGGCAGCGAATGCATGACGTCGGCGATGACGACCGGGCCACTGCGATCGTTGAACATGCCGACGCCCACGCGAATGACGTTCGTCTTTTTGTCCCCAGGCGCGAATGCGATCGAGACGCGCGGCACGAGGTTGTTGTTGTCGTGAAAGTAGTTCTGCCAGTCGTACCGCAACCCGGCGCCGAGCGACACCCCGCCGCCCAGCTGCCAGTCATCCTTGATATATGCGCCGACCTGCTTTTCGAGAAGCGCAAGGTCGCCGTTACCCTGCTGCTGCGTGAACGCGTACGGCAATCCACGCGCGTACGTGTCAAGGCCGGAGAAGAAGAACGTGCCGCCGAAGTTGCTGCGATCTTCGAAGCCACGACGGCTCCAGTCTGGCAACTGGAAGCCGGCCTGTACCTGGTGCGCGCCATGTATCCACGAGATGCTCTCGTTCAGGTTGATGTGCGTCTCGGTCCGCACGAGATCGACCTGGCCGCCGCCGCCCGTGAATGCACCCGCGACGACGATGCCGCGGTCGGCGGTGCGGCTGGTGCTCGGCTCGCGCTCGTGGCCAAAGAGCATCTGGAACTGGTTCACGAGCGTCGGACGCAGAATCGTCTGCTGCGTGTAAGTCACCTGCTGTTCGTGGTGCTTGAACGTCGTCGCCGCGCTGGCGAGCGTGGTGCCTCCGGCGCCGCGATTCTCGTCGCTCTCGTACTGGTAGTTCGGGCGGATCGAAATGGTGTTCTTGTCGCTGACCTGACGCGTGATGCTGCCGGTGACCAGCGCGCGGGCGCTGGCCTGCGGCAGCGTGTCCTGGATGACGCCGGCGGGCCCGATGGCGTAGATGAACGCCTGGTTGTCGTAGCGCTCATCGTTGGCCGAGAGCATGAACGACGTCTTGCCGCTCGTACCGAGCGGGCCGCCGAAGAAGCCTTCGGTGATGCGGCGCCGCTCCGGCGGCTTCGAGTCGGCCAGCGCGTTCCGCGCGTTGAAATGGGAGTCGCGGACAAGCCCGTTCACCTCCCCGCTGAACTTCTGCGAGCCTGGCTTGGTGAGGATTTCAATCCGCCCGCGTCCGGGACGCGAATACTCCGCCGAGTACGGATCCTGATTCACGCGAATCTGCGACACGGCGGACGCGCTGACGTTGAGACCGGCCACCTCCATGCCGTTCACGACGACCGTTACGCCGCCGTTACCGAGCGACCCGGCGTCGAGAAACCGCGAAAGCGCAGCGACATAGTCGCGATCGAAGACCGGCAGGCTGTCGAGTACGGCCGCGTCGATGGTCACCGCGTCGACGTTGGCACTCGCCGCCGCGCTGACCTCGGACGAGGCATTGGTGACGGTGATCTCCTGCGAGAGGGACGCGAGATCGAGCACGATCTTCTGCGCACCTGGCGCGCGCGTCGTGACGCGTACGCGAGACGAGGCTTGCTTGAATCCCTCGAAGGTGGCGCGGAGCTGATAGGTGCCGGCGCGGACGCCTTCGAAGCGAAAGGCGCCGACAGCATCAGCGGTCGCGCTGCCGGCGACCGCGCCAGACCCGTCGAGCAGTACCACTGCCGCGCCGGCGAGCACGGCGCCGGTTTGATCCAGCACGACGCCCGTCACGGGCACGCCGGGCGAGCTTGTCTGAGCGCCGCCTCCGAGGAGCACGGCGACAAGGATGGCCGTCTGGAACATTACGGCTGAAGACGCTTTCCGGCGGCGTCCACGGCCAGCTCGCTCTTCTTCCCGCCCTTCTCGATCTCCGCTTCGTAGGTGACCGTAGTTCCCCGAGTGACCCGTTCCACCTTCAACACGTTCCCGGCTCGCTCGAACGCCGCGCGGGCCGCGGCCGGGATCGACGCAATCGCGGTCTCCTCTTCGGACTCGATCAGCGCGCCGGCAGGGCTGAAGACGAGATCGCGGGAACGGCCACTCACCTTCGTCTCGACCTCGTACGTCGTCTTGCCGTTTTCTTTTTCTTCGGTGATGCGTCCGATCGTGGCGCCCTTGGTCTCTTCCCGGCCGATCGCCGCTTGTAACGCTGCCGGGAGGCTCTTGCGTTCAACGGACTTCTCTTTGGCGACCACGGCAGACGCCAGGACGAGCAACATCGCAAGCGAAGCAACGCTTTTCATGCGGACTAGTGTACCCAGTCGAACATGACGGCAGCATGAACGCTGTCATCCCTGATTCATCCGCGGGCCGGTATGATGCGGACCATGCGACTACTGCTCGTCGAGGACGAGCCGAACGCGGCGAAGGTGCTGGCCAAGGGTTTGCGCGAGCAGACCTACGCGGTCGATCTCTCGGCCGACGGAGACGACGCGATCTTCCAGGCGGGCACGACCGACTACGACGCCATCATCCTCGACGTGATGCTGCCGAAGAAGGATGGCGTCGCCGTCTGCCGCGCCCTTCGTGACGGCGGCTGCACGACGCCGATCCTGATGGTCACTGCGCGGGATGCCGTCGAGGCGCGCATCGAAGGCCTCGATGTCGGCGCAGACGACTACCTGGTCAAGCCGTTCGATTTCGGCGAGCTGCTCGCGCGGCTGCGGGCGCTCATCCGGCGCGGGAGTCAGCCGCTGCTCCCGGATCGGGTGGGGCTCGGCGAAGTCGTCCTGCACACACGGAGCCGCCGCGTCGTCGTGAAGGGCAGCGAGGTCCCGCTGACGGCGAAGGAGTACGCACTGCTCGAATACCTCGCCCGCCGGCGCGGCGACGTCGTGAGCCGCGCCGAGATCGCCGAACACGTCTGGGATGAGCGCTACGACCCGCTCTCGAATGTGGTGGATGTCTACGTGCAGCGCCTGAGGCGCAAGCTCGAACAGAGCGGCGCCGA
>Ga0137395_10000085_pt1 | contig 29301 bp, 21 predicted proteins | sample czobulk216metaG_FD_108283 | JGI IMG/M metagenome (GOLD analysis project Ga0137395, IMG submission 108283) | Vadose zone soil microbial communities from Angelo Coast Range Reserve, California, USA - czobulk2.16 metaG | ecosystem: Environmental > Terrestrial > Soil > Vadose zone | place: USA...
AGAAATACGACAAATTCAAACTAGCAAAATACCCAGTCCCGCCAGGGACGGTTGGTAATAGCCCGGTCACGTTTACGAGGCGCGCTTGCGCGCTGAGGAATAAGTGCCGGGTAAGCAAAGAAAAGCCCCCTTCCTTGCGCCGCAGGCCCGCGCGCAGCGCAGCGGAGCGCCTGAAGCTGTCTGTCCAAATCGGTTCGCAAGCCCAACTTCTCGCTTGACATCAATGTGTATTCAGTTATTCTTAAAATAGATTAAATGAATATCTGAATATGGCTAAAGCACACATAAAGACCAGGATTGGAACAGCGATAACAATCGAAGGAACCGCCGCGGAAGTAGCAAAGGTCGTAGCGTTACTCGGTGGAGAGTCAACAACTGAAAGCACAGTTTCTCGAGAAAAGGGCCGCAAGAAGGCGACGGAGAAAGCCAAAGCCACCCCTATCAACTTGGTCAGCTCTTTAATCGATGGTGGCTTTTTCCGAAAACCCAAGGATTTGGCTTCGGTGAAGGTTGCACTGGAAGAGATGGGGCATTTTTATCCGGTCACCACATTGTCGCCTGTCCTATTGCGTCTTGTTCGAAGGAGGCAACTCAGGCGTCTTAAGGATCAAAAGAAGTGGTCGTACACAGGCTAGACAAATATGACTAGAAAATCCCTCACAATTGAGCAACGACTTGACCGCCTCGAAAGGGCTATCTTTAGCACCAAAAGAGAACGCAAGCCGAAATCAGTCTCTACTGATTTCACAGGGCCTAGCGGAGGTGCGCGTCTGCTTATTTCGCAAGGCTTCTTCAAATCAAAGAGGTCGGTAGCAGATGTAAGAAAGGCTTTTGAGAAGAATGATTACCACTATCTCGGTGCAGTAATCCAAACAACACTTAACAGATTATCAACCCGAACCGGCCCTTTGGCGTCGTTTAAGGAAGGTGGTAAGAAGGTCTATGTCAAAAGAAAATAAGCTCATGTCAGATTTGGTTGGCAAGCTTACGCAGGTAAGGGCACTTATTGAAGAGGCGATCGCGCAGGCGGGAGGGGGAGCTGGTAAAAGCAAGGCAGCTGTCGGTTCGAGCAAAAGAAAAGCACGGAATACGCTAGGAGTCCCACATCTTGATTTTGAAAAGCCTATGCGAGCATTTGTGAAGGCGCACGCAAACAATCTGAGTGGCACCAAGAAATTCGTTCTTCTAGTTGCACGACTCGCACAAGGCGATCTCAAGAAAGAGGTACCTCTCGAAGAAGTCCAGAAGCAATGGAAACGAATGACCAGCAAGTCTCTCCTTGGCCTGGATTTCAACACATTTTATTCCACAGACGCGCGAGAGAAGGATTGGGTCGACTCGAAAAAGAAAGGCTCATACAACTTGCGACCTTCTTGGAAAGACATATTTCGATAATCGAGCCAGGATCGTAAAACTCTATGGATAGCAAAGCGAGCAATGCGCAACAGGTCGAGGCAATGTTAGTGCCACATTTTCCCAAAAAGAACGTGTCCTCTCTACTTAAGCATTTTTCTAATTCGGTTGAGGACTTTCGCAAAGGCGAATGGGAAGATTCCATAGCGAAGATAGGCAAGTTCATCGAGGCAATTCTTAAAGGCCTATTTATTCATGCAGGCAAGACTCTCCCTGTCGGCCGAGGTTTCAAGGCGGATCTGATAATCAACGGCCTAGCCCAGCTTCCCGACGGAGCATTTCATGACTCAATCCGGCTCACGATTCCACGGGCTGCACGATTCGTCTATGACATTGCTAGCAACCGCGGCGCCAGACATGACACTGACGAAGTCGATCCTAACGAGATGGATGCGAATGCCGCGATGATGGCTTGTTCGTGGATATTGGCAGAAATGATTCGTTTGGCTCAGAAAGGCGCTGTGGACTTATCTCAAGCCAAAGCTCTCGTGGAAAACCTGACTGAGAAGCGATATCCGATGATTGAAGATGTTGAAGGGCGTGTCTATTTTCACCGAAAGAAGAAGACGGCGACTGAAGTTGCGCTGGTCGTGTTAGCGCATCAGTATCCAGGTCGGATCGAGAGACAGGAGCTCGTCAAAGCTATAAAACGAAATGGATTTAGTCTTGCAAATGCTCGGGTCGCAGTTTCGCGCATCCTCCGAATCGTGGATGAGAATGAAAATGGGGAACTTCGCCTTCTCGCTCCCGGACTACGGCAGGCCGAAGACTTGATGAAACAGACGACTTAACAAAGATGTACCTCTCGAATCTCTGTATCCCTCTCTTTCCCGCCCGCATCCATTTCCAATAAGGCGTTATTCAAACGAGGTTCCTCATGAACGTCGCATTCATCGGTCTGGGCAATATGGGTTCCGCCATGGCCCGCAACCTGATCAAAGCCGGACACACGCTTACCGTCTTTAACCGCTCCCGCAATCGCGCGGAAGAGTTGAAGCCGCTGGGAGCGCGCGTTGCCGCCACTCCGGGCGAGGCCGCCGCAGGCGCTGAGGTCGCCATCACCATGCTGGCCGACGATCACGCCGTTGAAGCCGTCGTCTTTGGAGAGGGAAATGCCGCCAGGGAAAACATTCTGGAATCGCTTCCGCCCAACGCCGTTCACGTTTCCATGAGCACCATAAGCGTGGCCATGTCGCGCCGGCTGGCTGCTGCGCACGCCGAGCGCAAACAGCATTACGTTGCCGCGCCGGTTTTTGGCCGTCCTGAAGCCGCCGCTGCGGCAAAACTATTTATCGTGGCTGCCGGCCCGGCGGCGCAGATCGAACGCTGCCGCCCGCTGTTTGATGCCATGGGCCAGACAACATTCATCGCCGGCGACGACGCTCCCGGCGCCAACCTGATCAAGCTCACCGGAAATTTCCTGATCACCACGGTGATTGAAAGTCTGGCGGAAAGTTTTGCCCTGGTGCGCAAGGCCGGCCTGGACGCAAACCAGTTTCTGGACATCCTGACCAACTCGCTATTCAACGCGCCGATCTACAAAACCTATGGCGCTCTCATTGCCTCGGAGAAGTTTGAGCCTGCGGGATTCAAGCTGCCGCTCGGCCTCAAGGACAATCGCCTGCTGCTGGCTGCCGCCGAAGAAGCGGCCGTGCCCATGCCGATGGCCAGCCTGGTGCGCGACCGCTTTCTTGCCGCGCTGGCCCAGGGCTTGGGCGAATCAGACTGGTCGTCGATTGCGCGCATCTCCGCGAAAGAGGCAGGCCTGTGACCACGCTGAAAATTCGGGACCTAGTTTGCGACAGATGGGCTACCCCGCCGCTGAATGTGAAAGCTTTTCAATTTTCAATTTTTGGCAATTCCGGCGATTTTGGCAATCTGTCCTCATTCTCCCCTCAGCGCTTCCACCGGATCCACGGTCGCGGCGCGTCGCGAGGGCAGATAGCTGGCCAGCATCGCCGTGGCCGCCAGTCCAACGGACACTGCGCCATAGGTGATCAGGTCGATCGGTTTCACGCCGAAGAGCAAGGACGAAAGGAATCGCATGGAGATCAGCGCGCCCACCAGTCCAAAGGCCACGCCGATCCCGGTCAAGGTGAGCCCATGGCGGACAAACATTCCGGTCAGCTCCGGGCGTTGTGCGCCCAGCGCCATGCGAATGCCGATCTCGCGCGTGCGCTGCGAAACCGAATACGCGATCACGCCGTAAATGCCGACGGTCCCCAGCAGCAGCGCCATGGCGCCGGCCACGCCCAGCATCAGCAGCGTGAAAGAAGTTCGCGCCATGGAGGTGCGATAGTAGTAATCCACGGTCTGCACTTCAGCCAGCGGGAGGTTGGGGTCAACTTGCCACACCGCCTGCCGCACTTCTTTCATCAGGCTTTCGGTGCCGGCGCGGGGCGTGCGCAGCACGAAGGCGATATTGCGGTTCACGTTCAGTTTTTCGCCTTCGAAATTGCTCATCATCATGGGCCAGTAGACGCACTTCGATGGTTCCTTGTTCAGGCCGTCGTCATAAACATTGGCGACTACGCCAATCACTTCGCGCCAGTCATCGGTGTTGCCCACGCGTATGCGCTTGCCGATGGCGGCCGACGGGCTTTGCCACAGCTCGCGCGCCAGATTTTCCGACATCAGCGCTTCGGGCGTTTTGTTGTAAATCTCGGTCCAGGTATAGTCGCGGCCGGCGACCAGAGGAGTGCCCATGGTGCGCAGGAAATCGGGTGAGATGAACTTGAACCGCCGCAGCGCGCCGATCTCTCCGGGGTTATAAGTTTTGTCGGCCGCAAAAATAGGATCATAACTGCCATTTCCATTGAGCGGAATACTGGTCGACAGCGCGACGGAAGACACGCCTGGAACCGCCGCCACCTTGCGCATGATTTCTTCGAACCGGCGCGTCACTGCTTCGTCGTCAGGAACTACACTCTTGGGAATCGACAATTCAAAAGTCTGGATTTCCGCCGGCGCGGTGAATCCCGGCTGCACTTTGGTCAGCGCGACAAACGTCCGTGCCATCAGCCCGGAACAGATCAACAGCACCAGCGCCAGCGCAACCTGGATCACGACTAATACGTTCCGTGCGCGATGTTGTTCCCGGCCCTGGCTTGCGCCGCGCGCGCCTTCGCGCAGGCCCGTCGCCATGCGCGTTCCGGCATATTTAAAGATAGGAATGCACCCGAAGAGCAGGCTCGCCAGAAGCGCCACGCCCAGGGTAAACAGCAGCACTGAGCCATCAATGCCGATCTCATTCACTCGCGGCAGGCCTTTGGGCGCCATCGCCACCAGTAAGCGCAACGCGCCATACGCCAGGCCTAGGCCAAGCAGGCTGCCCAGCAATCCCAGCACTACGCTTTCAAACAGCAGCTCTGAAGCGATGCGGTTCCAGCCTGCGCCCAGCGCCGCGCGGATGGCCAATTCCTGCCGCCGCCCTTCCACCCGCACCAGCACCAGGTTGGCCACGTTGGCGCACGCAATCAGCAGCACCAGCCCAATCGACGCCATCAGCACCCAAAGCAGTTTGCCCACGTCGCCCACAACCCGGTCCTTCAGCGGCTTGATGCTGGGCGAAAGGTGCGCATCCTCAAACATTTTCAGGCTGAAGCCCGGAGGCGGAGCAAAAGTTCGGCCTACAATCGGAAGCATGCGCGCCACGTCGGTGCTGGCTTGTTCGATGGTCGCCCCCGGTTTGAGCCGGGCAATCGCGAAGTAGCTGAAGTTCCCCAGAAAGATTTTGGCGCGATCAAACTGGAACGGCGTCAGCACCGCCGGGTCTTCCATGTCCAAAAAATGAAAGTCCTTCGGCATCACGCCGATCACCTGCCGCGCCTTCCCGTCCACTTTGATCGTCTGCCCCACCACATTGCGATCGCCGCCAAATTTCCGCTGCCAGTAGGCGTACATCAGCATCACCGTGTCCGGACTGCCGGGCAAATCGTCCTGCCGGTCAAACGCGCGTCCCAGCAGCGGCGGTATGCCCAGCAAAGGAATCATGCCGTCCGTTACGCGCACGGACCGTACCTGCTCCGGTTCGCCCATGCCGGTAATGCTGGCCGAATCCTGGGTCATCATGCCGATTTCCTGGAAGCTCTGGTTCTGGTCGCGATAGATGAAGTAATTTGACGGCGCGCCCGGCAGTTCCCCAATGCCGATTCCCGGGGCTGCGTGTCTGATGTTTACCAGTTGCTCGGAATGCGGATACGGCAGCGGCTTCAGCAGAATGCCCTCAAGCACGCTGAAGACCACGGTGTTGGCCCCGACGCCGGCGGCCAGCGTGATCAGCGTTACTGCGGTAAACATGGGCGTGCGGCCCAGCCGCCGCAGTACTTGTCTGAGTTGAGTGCTGAAATATCCCATTGTCTCCCTCCGCTCGCCACGTTTCACCGCAGGCACACTTACTGTGACTGCCCTAAAGAACATACGTTATCGATCGTAAAGAAGTTGCAGGAATTTGGGGGTTGCCTGGAAGAAATTTCTCTCGAAGAAATTTAACCGTGAACGACGAAAACTTACCGGCCCGTGCGAGGTGCAGGGGCGCCGCGCAGAAGCCCTTCCGTGCTCAGGTCTTCGTCCAGGTCGGGCCAGTGAATGCCGTAACCACCACCAGCAATCTTCCAGTTCAACCTCTGCTTAGGGGTAGCTCCCAGCAGCTTGGGATACCAGGCAAGCGGCACCGTAATGGTCCGTCCATCTTTCATTACCACGCTCAGAGCGGAATCAGTGAAGAAAACTTCCGCAACTCTCTCATCCGTTGGCATGCGAACGGATTGTAACAAGCAAGCTGTGCCCGACGTTATTTAAACATTACAAACCCACCCTTAGGCACCGTGATGTTCACGGCTTTGCCATTGCGTGCTTCCACCGTCGCCGTCTTGCCCGCTTGCGCCGTATCGGACGAGTACAGGCAGGTCAGCTTATCGCCCGCATTGTGGAGTGAGTCGTCGATCGTGACCCAGACCGAGCGGCCGTTGTCGGGATCGGTATTGATCGCGCACAGCAGTTCCTCTTCCACGAACAGGCGCGACCATGGCACCACCGAGCGCAGTTGTCCGCCAACCATTGCCGGCAAACCAAAATTCACGCCGTCGCCGGAAATGGGCCGCAGAAACTGGCGCCCGCGCCGCAGCGCCGGCTCTTTCTCCCGCAGCGCCAGAATCTTGCTCAGCTCCTGGTAGGCCGGATGATTCTCATTGAAGAAGTGGCGGTTGCGGCTGCGAAACGCGCCGAACGGCCCGCCGAACATGGATTCGCGAATGTAGCGGTCGCTGCCATCGCCGCTGCCCTGGCCGTCAAAGGCCTGCTCCGTGCCGTAATAGATGCAAGGAATCCCCATGGTCGCGGCGTTCAGTCCGAGCATGGCTATCAGCAGATCACCACCGCGCTCCGCCGCGCAGAAGCGGGCTTTGTTGCCGCCTTTGCGGATCTGGTCGTGATCGTCGGTCATGGTAACCACCTTGTCGCGGAACCACACATGCGAATCGGCGCGCACCTGCAGCGAGTTGCGGAACAGGTCGAAATAGTCGGCGGGATTGCGAAAGCCTTTGGTCAGGTATTCCAGCTTGTCCTGCACGTCGTCGATTCCCAGCACCGCGTCCACGCCGGTGACCTCGCGCGTGTTGTAGGCGCGGTCCCGCCCGCCGGTAATCTCGGCGATCAGGTAAAAATTCTCCTTGCCCAGCGACTCGGCGAACTCATGGATCACCGCGGCGAAGCAGCGCGTGGCGCCCGGGTCCATGTGCTTGACCGTGTCAATGCGGAAGCCATCCAGGTCGGCAAAGGCGATCCAGAACTTATAGATCTGGCACAAATGCAGCAGCGTGGGAGAAATCACGTACTGGTCAACCTGGTCTTCGCCGTTAACCACCACGCGCGTTCCGTGATGCAAGTCTTTCAGGCTGAAAAAGTCGCCATCAAGAAACTCCGGAAAATAATCAAAGTTGTTGATGTGGCCGTGCTGGGTGAAGTTCGATGGGTCCTGAAGTTCCGCTGGCCATATGGCGGAGTTAGGAAAGGCCGCTGGATTGGCCGCCGTGTCGATTGTGGCGAACGGCAGCGAGGGCGCACCCGCGGCGTCTCTGAAACCTTTTACCCGATACGGGTTCCCATCCCAGCGCGGATCTTTGAACGTATTCCCATGGCCGTCGTCTGTATCGTAGCGGTCGGGATCGTAAACAAAAACCTGACCGGCATGATTCAGGATGATGTCCAGCACCACGCGAATGCCGTTCTCATGTGCGGTCTTTACCATGTCGCGCAGATCTTCTCGCGTGCCGAAGTGCGGGTCGACGTCAAGAAAGTTCTGAATGCCATAACCGTGGTAGCTGTTGTCGGCATTCACCTGCTTGAACACCGGGCTCAGCCAGATGGCAGTCACGCCCAGCCTTTGCAGGTAGCCCAGTTTTGAAGTCAGGCCGCGCAGATTGCCGCCCATAAAGCCTCCGCCCGCATTTCTCCAGGCCGCGGCGTCAGGTTCGGTCTTGATGGCGTTGCCGCTGTCGGCGGCGGTAAACATGGGCGCGCTGCCGGTAGCTACGGCGTTCCCGTTAAGATCAAGGAAGCCCTGCTCTTTGCCGTCAGAGAACCGGTCCACCAGCATGAAGTAGAGCACTTCATCTTCCCAGTGGGCAGGAGAAGGGAAATAGGGCGCGCCACGGCCGGCGATGAGTTCTTTCAGATCAAGATCGCTGATGCGCTGCAATTCCATGGACGTGCCTTTGCATGAGTAGAGGTTGTTTCATAAATCTGATTTGCCAGGAGCGAATGTTAAAGCTTCGTCATCCCGAACCCCGTCAGCGTGGGCGCGCTTTCACCAGAGCCCGAGTAGGCGGTGAGGGACCTTGGGTTGTAAACAAGAAAACACAAAGTCCCTCGGGCCTGCTCGCACAATGAAGAAAGCCTATGCTCGCTTACGGCCCTCGGGATGACGTTGTCTTTAGAATCCAGAGTCACTCTCCAGTCAGTATTTATGAACACATAATCTAGTGACTGCGAACGCCGCTTCCGTTTCACGGGAATCGGACCTTAGCTGAGAGATAGCTTTAGGTGCTGGATGTAAATCGGAGCCGGTGGAACTTCGCTAAGCGCCAGCGGCTCTTTTTTTCATAGCTCCACGCCAGTAAAGAACCAAGCCTGCTCCAATGAACGCAGCTGTGCAGCCAACCAATTTGCCCTCAAACAGGATTTTATTCTCTCCGCCCGGCGGGATCGCTGCCACCGCCATCGATCCCAGTGTGATCAAGAAAGCCAGCGATCCGGCAATCCATACTCCTGTTTTCCCCCCTGGAACCAGCACCGCCTGTCCGTCCGCGACCCGGTCTGGCCTGTACGCGAGCCTGATAACCGCCGCATACATATAAAGGAAGGGAATGAAGTAAAGGATCACTGACATCGAGACCAGGAACTGATACGCGCCGATGACAGTGGCATTGATTTGTGACAACACTAAAATCGCCGCTGAGATTACGGCCTGGATCAGGATCGATATGTATGGCGTCTTCCATTTGGGATGGATCTTGCCGAAATACGCCGGCAGGTAGTGGTCGATTCCGGCCACAAACGGCACTCGCGCAACACCCGCCACCGTCGCGCCTACACCGCCGGCATTGCCCACCGTCACCAGCAGAGCTGCCAGCATTCCAAACCACGCAATCCCCAACGCCGCCGAACCAAAGCTGATGCCGCCAAACACGCCGTTGCGCGGGTCAACTTGGTCCGCTGGGAGGAGCCACAGGAGCGCCATGGTGCCCAGAATGTAAATCACGGCAATCAGGCCGGTGGAAGCATAGATCGCGCGCGGAAAGGTCTTTCGCGGCTCGCGTACTTCTTCGCTCATTGCGCAGACCAGTTCCATCCCGGTAAAAGCAAATGCAATGTTTGACCAGAAATTGAGTCTATCTACGTTGGGCGGCCAGTCCGGCAGGATCCCTCGCCAGCTAAAATGTGTCGCACTACCATGGTGCAATGCCAGGTAGCCGCCAATCCCCACCAGCATCACCAGCGGAGCGTAGGTGGAAACACCGCCGGCATTCTGCAGCCATTTGCCGATGTCCAGGCCAATGATATTGAACAACACTGCAACCGCCAGCAGCCCCAATGACGCCCAGAGCAAGTACCTTGGACTCCCAGCCAGCCACGCATACTTTGGCCCGCCGATATAAACAGACATGGCCACGCTCGCGGTCAGCAATCCGGGAAAGTAAAAGAACGTGTAAATCCAGTACGCCCACCCGGCCACAAAGCCGTGGAAATCGCCGAATGCCTCTTTGCTCCACACATAGAGCCCGCCCTCCGCGGGATAGCGCGTGGAAAGCTCAATAATGATGAGCGCCGTGGGCAGAAAGAAGAACACGGCGGCCAGCACCCACAAGCTGATGGAAGACGTTCCGTTGTGCGCGGCGGCGGCAATCCATCGCGGGCCCAGCACGGCGGCGATGTTGAACAGCAGCACGTCCCAGAAGCCCATGGCGCGGCGCAATTGTGACTTGGGTGTGAGGGCTTCTTCAGCCATTCATTCCTTCCGGGGCCAAACGCGGCTAGTGGGCTGCGATCTTGAAGACCATTGACCTGCCTTCGCGCTTCTTGAGTTTTTTGGCTTTGCCCAACGCCACCATCGCGTAAAGCGAGTTCAAGCGTTCAAACCTCTGGCGAACCAGGGCCGGGCCGCGGCCGCTCTTGCCAAGTTGCTTGCTGGTCACTTCCTTACCGGCATACCTTCGCAGGATGGCTTTGGGCGCTTCGCCTTCTACCGTGTTCACGTTCAGCCCGCCACGATTGTTCGCCGATGCTACCAGGTATTGCGTCCGTCCCTTAAAAACGAAGTATGTCCTCCTGTCGCCCTCGGCTTGGCCCACAAACTCCAGGTTGGTCAACAGTGCTGGAATTCGCATGCGACCTCCTTGCTTTTCGGCAACGCTAATATACACGGCAAGCGCGCCCCGCCCAACCACCGGCAAGGTCGTCCGCGGGAATCGACGACAAAAAAGCAGGCCCGTTATGGCCTGCTCTTCTGTTCTTCAATTTATGAAACCGGCGGTTCTTTATTTGCGGAACTTCCGGAACCACAATCCGATTCCTCCGCTTGCCAGTCCCAGCAACCCCAGCAAAGGCAGGAACGTTGAGGTTGTAGGCAGCCGGCTGCTCCCTTGCGTGTCATTTGACTGCTGGTTCGGATTGATCTGCGGTGTGGTTGAAGTCCCGGCGGTTGCTGTGGAACCTGCTGGCTGTGCCTGAGTGCTGTCGACCGGTGGCGGCGTACCCCCGCGCTGCTGCCCCGTCGCGCCGGATGGCCTGCTGGACGAAGACTGTGCCGTCATCGTTTGTGATGCCGCGCTTTGTGTAGTTCCATCCTGTGGCGTTGGTCCCGGCCCCAGCGGTGGCATGTTCTTTGCCATGGTCACGCCGGTCTTGCCGCCTACCATCTTTTGCACGTCGTCATTAGACAGCATGCGAGCATTGGCTGTCCCCTTTTGCGCCTTGAACTGCGCCGCCACCTCGCCCAGGCTCACGTTGTTTACAGCCGGCAGCGCGTCAGAATAATAAGACGGCCCCATATCATTGATCAGCCTGCCGCCGCCGGCGTTCGCCGAAGCGGCCACACTTCCCGCTGGCGGATTCACCACCACCACATTCACGGGCGGTATCGCGCTGTAAACTATGGTCGAAGGGCCGAGCGTGCTGGTCACGCCGGTGTTGATCTGAGCATTGTTGGAGATTCCCGCGCGTCCCGCGTCACTCATTCCCGCCGTCGGCTGCGGAGCGTCGAAGCTTGCTGATGGAGTGGCCAGCAGCGGGGCCGTGGCAAAGCTTCCCCCAAATGTTCCGGTAGTTACCGAGGTATTCGAGTTCAGATTGGCCGGATTTGCCTGCGTGGTGCCGGAAGTTCCCGCGGGACCTGCCATAGCGCCAGGAACCGTCGGCGTGCCCTGTGTGTTGGCTGAAGGCGTGTTGGTTTGTCCCGCGGCTGCCTGGCCTGAGAGTCCGCCTACCGCGCCTTGCGTGGTTGGCGCGCCCGGCGCCGTTGGGCTGCTTGCGGGCGTGCTGCTTCCGCTGCTCGGTGTGCCGGAACGCTGGCCGAAAAGGCCCAGCGAAACCATAAGTGTTGCCGCCAATAACGCTTTGCGAGACATACATCACCCCTGATAGTCGTCCATTTACTTGGATTACTCAGGAGTAAACAAGGGATGCCAGCAGCTATGCTCATACCTTAGTAGCATGGTGTTTAAACCTTTGCCCGCAGCGAAATAGGCCGTCATCTGGCGGCGCACTCGGAGCCCTAGCTCCCCACAAACCTGGCATAGAGGCTGCGGGCCACGGCCGTGTCATTCGTCCCCTTGATGATGGCCCGGCCGTCAGGAAAGAGGGTCATCTCGTAAGGATCGCGCCAGAACTTGAGCACGAAGGCGTTGTGTTTCACCGTGCCGTGCGGCCCCAGCCGGGTGGACATCTCGGCAAAATCCACCGGCCGGCTTCGCTCATGGATCTGGACTGAGTTCCTTCCGCACAAGGTGATCTGCGGACGCCGCTCGCCCGCCAGATGGACGAACTCCCGCCTGCCGCAGGTCTGGCACCCTTCACGCGGGTGGGCGGCAGCGATCTCGGCCTGCTCGTTGCTCCAGACGTCGAAGGAGAGCAATGTCCTCCGCAACTTGTCTTTCGCACCCACCAGGTACTTGACGGCCTCAGTCGCCTGGATCGATCCCACCAGGTTCACCGCGCTGTTCAGGATTCCCGCCGTATCGCAGGTCTCCACTGTGCCTTCCGGCGGCGCGGGAAACACGCAGGCCAGGCACGCAGTTTCGCCGGGAAGAATGTTCATGGTCACCGCATAGGCTGCCACGGCGGCGGCATAAATCCACGGCTTGCCATTCTTCACGGCAAAATCGTTAATGAGATAGCGGGTCTCAAAATTGTCGGTCGCATCCAGAATAAGGTCGGCTTCGCCCAGCAGAGCTTGCGCGCTTTCCGGTGTCAGGTCGGCGACCTCGGCCTTTACCTGGACGTCAGAATTGAATGCGGCAATTTTTCGCGCGGCGGCCACCGCTTTAGGCAGAGATTCGGCAGCATCAGCTTCATCGAACAACGATTGCCGTTGCAGATTGCTGGGCTCCACGTAGTCGCGATCGATAATTACCAGCCGGCCCACGCCCGCGCGCGCCAGCAAGCCGGCGACACAGGTGCCGGTGGCGCCGCACCCCACAATCGCCACCCGTGCCTGGGCCAGCCTGGCTTGCCCTTCCGCACCGATGCCGGGGAAGAGCACCTGGCGCGAGTATCGGTCCTCAAACCTCATGACATTTATTATAGGTGCATGAGGCTGCGCCATTTAGGCGTTTCATCGCGTGCAGCTTAAAATGCTGGCTAAGACGCATACGTGCAACTAAGGTCCAAGCTGCTGCCATCGAAGTACACAAAGCGACTTCCAATAATGGGGCTTCTATTGCCACGTTTCCGCGCAGTGTGCCTGCCGCTTGTGCTGTGTCTTGGTGTGTGTGCGGCGCAGGAGCAGGGATCTACAGCGCAAGGCGCTTCCACGCCGGCCAGTCCGCCTGCCGCGGCGATCACCACGCAGCCGGCCACGCCCGCAGACCCTGCAACCGCTCCCGGCCTTCCCGGCGGCCTCAACAGCTTGCAGGGCTTGAAGGTCGCCCTGATTCGGATCAACAGCTCCGCCGTCGAAAACCCGGAAAATCTGCTTCCCCTCCTGCCGCAAAAAGTGAACGAGCCCCTGGACAAGTACAAGGTCCGCCAGTCTGTGCAAGTGCTTTACAACACCGGGCGTTTTGCCGAGATCCAGGTGGAAGCCCAGCGCACTCCCACCGGTGAGGTGATTCTGGTGTTCGACGCGCGGGAGAACTATTTCTTCGGTTCTCTGCTGGTCGAAGGATCGCCCGGCCACCCCTCTGACAACCAGTTGGTCAATGCCAGCAAGCTAAACCTGGGCGAGCAGTTCACCGAAGAGAAGATCAAGGCCGGCATTGAGGGCATGAAACGGACCCTGCGGGAGAACGGCTATTACCAGGCCAGCATCAAGCCATTTTACGAATGGGATTCGCACAACCAGCAGGTGAAGGTGCTGTTTGTGGTGGAACGCGGCGCCCAGGCGCGCATCGGCCTGGTCAACGTGACCGGATCGCCCGGCTATAGCGCGGAAGAGGTCCGCAATATCGCCAAACTCCGTTCCGGCAACAAAGTCACCGCCGCCAAAGTTACCAGCGCGTTGCGGCGGCTGCGCAAACGCTTTCAGAAACAGGAACGCCTGGAAGCCCAGGTCACCTTGACCCAGCGCCTCTACCATCCGGAGACCAATCTGGTGGATTACACCTTCGACATCAATCGCGGGCCGGTGGTCGACGTTAAAGTTGAAGGGGCAAAGCTGCGGCGCGGGCTGATCAAGAGATATGTCCCCATTTACGAGGAAAGCGCGGTGGACGAAGACCTGCTGAACGAAGGGGCGCGCAATCTGCGAGATTATTTCCAGACCAAGGGTTATTTTGATGTGAACGTCACTTACTCGCAGACCCAGGACCCGAAGACCGAAAGGCGCGACGTGATTTTCCACATCGACAAGAACCAGCGGCACAAGCTGGCGGAGCTGACGATCCAGGGCAACCACTACTTCCGCCGTGAGGACCTGCGTGAGCAAATGCTCATGCAGCCCGCCGGAGGCTTGCTTCTTTACGGCCTGTTCAGCCAGTCCATCCTCACCCGCGACGTACAATCCATTGAGAACCTTTACCGCAACAACGGCTTTCTTCAGGTCAAAGTCGCGCCCGAGGTGCAGGACAACTACGGCAAGCAAGGCCACATACGCGTGCTCCTCAATATCAATGAAGGCCCGCAGACCACGGTGGGCAAGCTCACCATTGTGGGCAATGAGGCTCTCCCGGAAGGCCAGATTCGCGGCATGATCTCCGCTTCTGAAGGCCAGCCTTATTCTGATTCCATGGTCATCAATGACCAGACCGAAGTTATGGACGGTTACTTCAACTTTGGCTTTCCCAAAGTAAAGTTCGAATATACCGCGCTACCTGAGGCCAACGATCCCAATAAGATCGATCTGACCTACAAAATCACTGAGGGCGAACAGGTCTTTGTGGACAAGGTGCTCACCTCCGGTCTCAATTACACCCGGCCTTTTGTGGTGGAGCGCGAGATGAGGATCGGCAGCGGTGATCGCCTGAGCCAGAGCCAGATGCTCGACTCCCAGCGCCGTCTCTATGACATGGGCATCTTCAATGAGGTGAACGTTGCGGTCCAGAACCCTGAAGGCGACGCCACGCACAAGAACCTGAATTTCCAGCTTTCTGAAGCCCGGCGTTACACCTTTAACTATGGTCTTGGCCTGGAGGCCCAGACCGGGCAGCCCGCTGGTGTTTCCAATCCGCAAGGGAAGACCGGCGTAAGCGGTCGCGTATCGTTCGACGTGACGCGCCTCAACTTTCGTGGCCGCGACCACACCATTACTTTCAAGAGCCGCTACGGCAATCTGGAGAAGCTGGTCCTCGTTGGCTATCAGGCGCCGCGTCTGTTTGATTCCCAGAAACTCACGCTCGACTTCACCACCTTCTACCAGCAGACGAATGACGTGCGCACCTTTACCGCCAAGCGACTGGAAGGGGCGGCCTCCATCAAGCAGGACCTGAACCGGGCGACGACATTGCTCTATCGTCTGATCTACCGCCGCGTCAGCACGGACAATCTCGTGATTGATCCCAACCTGATCCCGCTGTTCTCGCAGCCGGTGCGCGTGGGCATGCCTGACTTCAGCTATATCCGCGACACCCGCGACAATCCCATCGAGTCGCTGAAAGGCACATTCTCCACCTTCGATCTTGGCGTTGCCTCAGGCATATTCGGTTCGGAGGCAAACTTCAGCCGCCTGGTGGTGCAGAATTCTAGCTACTATCAATTTCACAAACGGCGCTGGGTGTTTGCACGATCCACGCGCATCGGCGTGGAAGAGCCGTTCGGCCGTACGGATTTTGCTCCGCTGCCGGAGCGCTTTTTTGCCGGCGGCAGCACATCCCACCGCGGCTTTGGCATCAATCAGGCGGGTCCGCGAGACCTGACCACCGGCTTCCCCCTGGGAGGCGAGGCCATGTTTCTCAACAACCTTGAAGTGCGTACGCCGCCCTTGCCGTTTCCTTTTGTTGGCAACAACCTGAGCGCGGTCTTGTTTCACGATATGGGCAACGTTTTTTCCACCACCAGCGACATGGCCAACAGCTTTTTCAAGTATTCGCAGCCGGACCGGAGCCTGTGTTTGAATCCCGCCGCCGGGAGCTGCAACTTTAACTACACATCGCACGCGGTGGGTAGCGGCGTCCGCTACCGTACGCCCATCGGCCCGGTAAGCTTCGATGTGGGCTACAACCTGAACCCGCCGGCGTTTCCTATCTCCAAGCCCGCCACCGGCAACCCATCGTCGCAGGTGCTGAAGCGCCTGAATTTCTTCTTCAACATAGGGCAGACTTTCTGATGCGCGTGCGTCTCCACTTCGTGATCGTGTTGCTGCTGGCCGGATTCGCCCCGGCCCAGGTGGTTGACCGCATGGTGGCTGTGGTCAATAAACGGGTCATCCTGGAAAGCGAACTGGACCAGGCCGCGCGCGTCGAGTTTCTGCTCCAGGGCAAGTCCCTGGCCGGGCTCACCCGCGCCGACAACGAAGCAGTGCTGGAGCGCCTTATTGACCGTTCGCTGCTGGACCAGCAGATCATCAACACCGCCGTGCTCGATCCCACGCCTGAGGAGCTTGCCGCCCGCATCAAAGAGGTGCGCGACGGAATCCCCAGCGCTGCCGGTCCTGGCGATCAACGTTGGAAGGCAATCCTTTCTTCTTACGGACTGACGCAGCAGGACCTTGAAGAGCAACTGACTTCGCAGATACGCATCCTCCGTTTCATTGATCTGCGCTTCCGCGGGGTGGTACGCGTGGAGAAGGACGCGATAGCGGCTTATTATCAGGACAAATTCCTGCCTGAAGTGCGCAAGCGCAATGCCGCTGAACCCAAGCTGGCCGAAGTCTCGGACAAGATCGAACAGATTCTGGCGGAGCAGCGCATTGACGATCTCTTGAGCGCATGGCTGAAGACGCTGCGCTCGCAATCGCATATAGAAAAGATGCTGCCCTCGCCGGCTCCCGCCATCGGGGCCACGCCATGACCGTCAAAACGGATATCGACCTGGGGACGACCGGCGCTGGTCAACGTAAGAAGCGCCGTTTTCGTCGCGTGCACGCCATCATTCTGCTCTCGCTCACGGCGGTGCTGGGCGGCCTGGTGCTCTATCTGAACAGCGATTCTTTCCGCGAGACCGTTCGTGCCCGCGTGGTGGCTGACTTGCAGCGCATGACCGGGGGCAAGGTTGAGATTGAGTCGTTTACCTGGAAGCTATCCACGCTACGATTTGAAATTCGCAATCTGACCATCCACGGCCGCGAGGCCGCCAATGAAGTTCCTTATGCCCATACCGATCGCATCACTGTCGACGTAAAGATCGTCTCGTTCTTCACGCGCAAGATTTCCCTGGAGCGAGTCGATATTGCAGGCGCCGTTGTGCACCTCATGGTCTATCCCGATGGCAGCACCAATCAGCCTTCACCGCAACCCAGCGCGGGCGGCGGCCCTCAGGCCCCGGCGCAGGACCTTTTTGATCTTGCGATCAAGCAGATTGCGGTCAACAACGGAACGCTCATGCTCAACCAGGAGAAGATCCCGTTCAATCTGGCGGGCAAGGATATCTCCGCCGGGATGAGCTACGTTCCCAGTGAGAAAGCATATGACGGCCATCTGGATCTCACGCCGATTCTGGTCTCTTACCGCAATGCCGCGCCGTTCCAGGCGGAAGTGCACGCGAATTTTTTGCTGCGCAGCAAAGAGACGGAGATCAAGTCGCTTAAATTGTCCACCGCGAGCTCGCGATTTGAAGCCTCTGGCACGCTGCGCAATTACAACAATCCCGAGCTCACGCTGCAATACCAGGCTTCTCTCGACCTGCCGGAGGTCGCCAAGGAAGCAAAGATTGCCGAGCTTCGCGCTGGGCGCGCCGACTTGAAAGGCGCGCTTACCTATCAGAATAAGCGTTATGGGTCGCAAGGCAATCTCAGTGTTCGCGGTCTGGAGTGGCGTGATGCCACCGTGCGTCTCGCTGGAGTTGACGCCAGCTCGCCCTACGCGCTCACACCGGAGAAAGTCATCTTGCCGCGCCTGATCGCGCGCGTCTTTGGCGGCAACGTGCAAGGCGCCTTGCAACTTACTAACTGGAACCCTCCGGCTCGGGGAAGCAAAAGCACGCCGCAGCGCGGAACGGCAAAGCTCCATCTTTCCGGCGTCGAGATCAGCAAGGTCGCGGCGGCGGTCTCAACCGCAAAACTTCCGCTGAGCAAGATTGATTTGGCGGGCAGCGTTTCCGGCGACGTCAACTCTTCCTGGACCGGTTCGCCGCAAAGAGCAGTATCAGAGTTCAAGCTCGAAGTGAATCCGCCGGCCAATCCTTCGCCCAAAGAAGTTCCGGTCACCGCCCAGTTGCAGGCGACCTATCATGGCGACATTCGCACTCTTGACGTCGCCGGTTTGAGCCTGGCTACGCGTGCAATTCGTGTAAACGCCACCGGCGAGCTTGGCTCGGAGAAGGCGCAGGCGCGCGTTGCGCTCAACGCCACCGACCTTCGCGAACTCCAGCCCGCGCTGGATGCGCTCGATCCGGGAACGCGGATTCCGATCTCGCTGGAAGGTCGCGCTTCATTCAACGGCACGCTCTTCGGCAAACTGGACGCGCTCTCCGCCCGGGGCCGTGTTGAGCTGGAAAAATTCGATACCGAATTTCGTCTGACGCCACCCGCCGCGGGAAAGCAAAACGCTGCGCGAAGCAAACCGCGCCGCCTCCATTGGGACGCTCTCTCCGCCGACTTGAGCTACGGCCCTTCCGCCGTCACGCTGCAGCGCGGGACCTTGCGCCGGGGCGCGGCCCAACTTGGCTTCTCCGCCGGCGCCACGTTACATCACGGTGATTTCGATGACAACTCGAGCCAGCTCAACCTCACGCTGCACGTTCAGAATGAAAATGTGGCTGACATTCAGGCCCTGGCGGAAACGAACTATCCCGTTACGGGGCTGTTGAATGCTGACCTGCAAGCCTCAGGCACTCTGCGCAACCTGCGCGGTGGCGGCAAGGTGCAGATCGCCAAGCTGACCGCGTACGGTGAGCCGTTCACGGCCTTCACCAGCGATCTCCGCCTCCATGGAAGCGAGACGGCGCTCGAGAACATTCTTCTTGCTCACAACGGCGCGCGGCTTACCGGCTCGTTTGCGTACAACGTCGACACCAAAAACTACCGCTATGATTTGACCGCCGCCAATATCGACTTTGAAAACTTCCGCGAAATAATGCCTGCCCGGCTCACCGTGCAGGGCCAGGCCGGCTTCCATGTGACCGGCTCCGGCACGGAAGACGTCCCGTCGATCAATGGCCAACTCGATCTACGCAACATCGTGCTGAACCGCGAAATGGTGGGCAACATGACCGTGCTGGCGGAGACCCAGAGCGAAGACGTGACTCTGCGCGGGCGCTCGAATTTCTCTGATGCAGAACTCAATCTTGACGGCAAAATCCATCTGCGCGGCGACTGGCCCGGTCAGATCACCATCAAGTTCTCGCGGCTCGATTTCGATCCCCTGATTCGCGCCTATTTTCAGGGCCAGATCACCGGCCACTCTTCCATCGCTGGTTCTATTGACATTCGCGGCCCGATGAAAAAGCCCGGCAGCCTCACCATCACCGGCGACGTTAGCCAGCTTTCTGCCGACGTGGAAAACGTGAAGATGCAGAATGACGGTCCCATTCATCTGGCCATTGAAAACTCGGCGTTGAAGGTGGATGAATTTCATCTGGTCGGGAACGAGACCGATGTTTCGATCAAAGGCAGCGTCCAGCTTGTGAACGATCACGCGCTTGATTTGCGCTCGAAGGGGCGATTCAATCTCAAGCTGCTGCAGGGATTCAATCCCAACCTGGTGGGTAACGGGCCAGCCACCTTTACGGTGAACATTGCCGGCAACTCAGCGCGCCCTCAGCTCAGCGGAAGGCTGGAACTAGCTGATGCGTCCGTCTCCTTCGTTGACCTGCCTAACGGTCTGAGCCACATCAACGGCTCTCTGGTGTTTGCCCAGGACCGCATGCAGATTGAAAAACTCACGGCCCACACCGGCGGCGGTGAACTCAACGTCGGTGGTTTTCTGGCGTACCGCAACGGGCTCTACTTTGACCTGACCGCAACCGGCAGCGATGTGCGCCTGCGCTACCCGCCGGGCGTGAGCTCTTCCGCCGACGCTTCGCTGCGCTATACCGGCTCAGCCAAAAGCTCTTTGCTCACCGGCGACATCGTGGTGAACCGCTTCGGCATGAATCCGCGTTTTGATTTTGCCAACTACCTGGCACAGAGCAAAAAAGCGCCCATGATCTCCACGCTGAATCCGTTTCTGGACAACATGCGCCTGGATCTGCACATTACTTCCACGCCGGAGTTGCGTGTGGAGACCACGCTGGCCAAGCTCTCCGGCGATCTCGACCTGCACGTGCGCGGCACGGCAGCTCGGCCTGCGATTGTGGGGCGCGTGAATATCGCCGAAGGCGACATTTTCTTTAACGGTACCAAGTACCGGCTGGAGCGCGGCGACATCACCTTCAGCAACCCGCTCACCATTGAGCCGGTGATAAACATTGATATGTCAGCACGCGTTCAGGATTATGATGTCACCATCGGCCTGCATGGCCAGGCCGCCAGCGGCAAGGGGCTGAGCATGACCTATCGCTCTGATCCGCCGCTCTCGAATTCAGACATCATTGCCCTGCTGGCTTTCGGACGCACGCGCGGCCAGGGCGTTTACAATGCCAGCCAGCCGGGACAGAGTACGAACGACACGGCCACGGCTTCAAATGCGATTCTGGGTGAAGCGCTGAATGCCACGTTCACTGATCGGGTGCAGCGCCTCTTCGGCGCCAGCCGGGTCAAGATTGATCCGCAGTTCATCGGCTCGGAAAACAATCCGAGCGCGCGCGTGACCATTGAACAGCAGATCAACAACAACATTACGTTCACCTACATCACCAGCCTGACCCAGTCGGCGGAGACGGTGATCCAGGTGGAATACAACATTGATAAGAATGTCTCCATCGTAGCAGTGAGGGACCAGAACGGCGTGCTGGGGTTTGACGTGCACATCCGCCGCCGGAAGAAGTGACTTATGAACGGAAACGGAGCCGGAGCCGAGCCATTCGCCGCTGAACGCTTCTCCATGGTGGAGCGGCAGCTACGCCAGCGCGGCATTCGCGATGAGCGTGTGCTCGCGGCCATGAGCAAGGTCCCGCGGCATGAATTCGTCAGCCCGCAGGATTGGGGCATCGCTTACGCCGACCATCCCGTGGGCATTGCCGAACAGCAGACCACCTCGCAGCCTTACATGATTGCCGCCATGATCGAGGCGGCGCAGGTGCGTCCGGAGGACCGCGTGCTGGAAATCGGCGCCGGTTCGGGATATCAGACGGCGCTGCTCGCGGAACTTGCCAGCCAGGTCTTCGCCGTGGAGCGTTACCCCTCGCTTGCTGATACCGCGCGCCAAACGCTGGAGCGGCTGGGATACCGCAACGTAAAAGTCATCGCCGGCGACGGCTCGCTGGGACTGCCGGAAGCCGCGCCCTTTGACGCCATTATTGTTTCTGCCGCAGCGCCCGGAGTCCCACCGGCACTGTCTGAGCAACTCGCGCCCGGAGGACGCTTGGTGATCCCCGTAGGCGATGCCCAGCAGCAGAACCTACAACTTGTACGCCGCGACCATCAGGGCAACATCAGCGTGCGCACACTCGAAGGCTGCCGCTTTGTGCCGCTGATCGGGCAGCAAGGGTTTGCGGCGTAAAGTGTTTTCATCCCGAGCGGAGCGAGGGATCGCTATCGTCATAAGAACCTAATGAACACGAATCAAATTTTAAAAGATTCGCGTCCTTGCGCGTTGATTCGCGGCCAATTTTCTTCTGCGTTCATCTGCGTAAATCTGCGGCAAAAAGGTAGTTGCGCTAAACTGTTCCGTGCCCCTCCTCACCAACATCAAGACCACCATGGAGATGATCAAATGGGAGCACTCCATCTTTGCGCTCCCTTTTGCACTCTGTGCAGCCATGCTTGCTGCCGGAGGAATGCCTACCGCGCCCAAGCTCGGCTGGATCGTCTTGTGCATGGTCTCCGCGCGCTCTGCCGCCATGGCCTTCAACCGCATTGCTGACGCACAAATTGACGCCGCCAATCCCCGCACCGCTATGCGCGCCATCCCTGCCGGCACGCTCTCGCTGAAATTTGCCGCGATCTTCGTCACCGTGGCCTGCGGACTTTTCGTCCTGGGCGCGGCCCAACTCAACCGCGTCACGCTGTATCTCTCGCCTGTCGCCCTTGCGGTCGTGTTGCTCTATTCCTATACCAAACGATTTACCCGCTGGTCGCATCTGGTGCTGGGCTTCGCACTGGGTATGGCGCCGGCAGCGGCGTGGATCGCCGTGCGCGGCTCGCTCGATCCTCGGATCCTGCTGCTCACAGCGGCGGTCACCTTCTGGGTGGGTGGGTTCGATGTGCTCTATGCCTGCCAGGATATTGAATTTGACCGCGCCAACGATCTCAATTCAATCCCACAGGCGCTGGGTATCCGCCGCGCGCTGATGGTGGCGCGAACGCTTCACCTGCTGATGCTGGGCCTGCTTCTGGCGCTGGTCATTGTGTTTGGTCTGGGCAAACTGGCCATCGCCGGAATCGTGGTGGTGGCGCTGCTTTTGGCCTACGAGCACTCGCTGGTTTCGCCCGACGACCTCACCAAGCTCAACGCGGCTTTCTTTACCATGAACGGCGTGATCGCCGTGGTGTTTTTTGTGTTTGTGGCCGCCGACCTGCTGATCCGGCGCCCGTAGAGAAGCAAAAACTTACCGCGGATTGTCGCGGATAAACGCGGATCAAAAGCAAACCTCACCACTGATGAACACTGATTTCAAAATTCCTGATCAATGGATTCAGTGTTGATTAGTAGTGAGTTGCGGTTTTACATTTTGGCGATTTTGCCGATCCGAGCTTATCCGCGAAAATCCGCGGTAAGCTTTCCCCTGTCAGATTCAGCAGTAAAACTGCGCGATCGACTCCACCACATAGCGCTGTTCATCTTCCTCCAACTCGGCGAACATTGGCAGCGCCAGCACATCCAGTGCGGCACGTTCCGCTTCAGGCAGATCGCCCTGCGCGTAGCCGAGATAGCTGAAGCATTTCTGCAAATGCAGCGGGATGGGGTAGTAAATCTCTGATCCGACGCCGCGCTCGCCCAGGAAGGCGCGCAGCTTGTCGCGATCGCGCACGCGGACCACGTATTGATGGTAGATATGGTGCGCGCCGGGCAGTGTCTTGAGCAGCATTAATGGTGCCGGAGAATTAGCGCCCGTTTTGGTCAGGCCCGCACTGGTGAGCAGGCGGCCATAGGTGCGTGCCCGTTCCCGCCGCGCGTCATTCCACTTGGGCAGGTGGGGCATTTTCACCCGCAGCACCGCGGCCTGTATGGAATCCAGCCGGCTGTTGGCCCCGATCTCATCGTGGTAATAGCGCTGTTTGCCGCCGTGGTTGCGCAACGAGCGCATGCGCTCCGCAAGTTTGGCGTCATTGGTGGTGACCGCGCCGGCATCGCCAAAGGCACTGAGATTCTTTGTGGGATAGAAGCTGAATGCGGCCGCTACTCCCAGAGATCCAGCGAGCTTGCCGTTCCAACTTGCGCCCACCGCCTGCGCCGCGTCTTCAATTACCTGCTGCTCGAACTCCGCCGCCAGCCGATTGATACCGTCCATGTCCGCGCACTGCCCATAAAGATGCACCGGCATGAGGGCTTTCGTGCCGTGGAGCGAGGTCTTGAGCCGCCGCTCAACGCTGGCTGGGTCCAGATTCAGGGTTTCCGGATCAACGTCGGCGAACACCGGCTTGGCGCCAGCGCGCAGGATAGAACTGGCCGTGGCAAAGAAACTAAAAGGTGTCGTTATGACCGCGTCGCCGGGCCCGATGCCGGCGGCTGCCAGCGCCAGCCAGAGCGCGTCGGTGCCGGAGGCGCAGCCAACTGCCTCGTGCGTTCCGCAGTGAGGGGCAAATTCCCGCTCAAAAGCTGCCACCTCTTCGCCCAGGATATAGCGCTGCGAATCGCACACGCGGGTGATGGCCGCCAGGACGTCGTTGCGGATCGAGGCGTACTGCCGCGACAGGTCCAGCATGGGGACCTCGGCGGTAGTTTTGTGGCCTGCGCTCTTCATCGCTCAGCAAAATTCTAGCATTCCCGCCGTCGCTGAGTAGAAGTGGCGGCTTTTTGCCCAGAAGTTCCTAAAAAGCTACAATGGCAGGGAAAAGCCACCAAGTCTGGTTCCCGATTTACGCAAAGCAACACAGGAGAAAGATCGGCAGATGGAAAATAAGCCGGCACAAAACATACAGGATTCTTTTCTGAATACCGCGCGCAAGGACAAGAGCCAGATCACGATTTATCTTCTGAGCGGGGTAAAGCTGACAGGCCGCATCCGGTCCTTTGACAAATATTCAGTCGTCCTTGAAACCAACAATCAGGAACAGCTCATCTTTAAACACGCCATTTCCACTGTCGTCATGGCCAAGGGCAGCATGCATCATGGTGACACCCGCCAGCATGGGCAGGCGGCGGAAGGCGAAAGCAGTACGGTCAAATCGGAGGGCTAATCTATTTCTGGGCAGCGTTCCCGCCGTTTCCCATCCTCGGCCGGGATCAAGACTGGTCGTGACGGCCCGGAGCGAGCGTTTCTGGTCGCTCTGGAGTTTCGCCATCGCTCGCGTACTGACCGTGATCTGGAAGTGCCGCCCAGCGCCGTGCTGGCGCGCAACGCCGCCGCTGAAACCCGCAGTGTCACCCGGGTTGGCCTGGAAGAGTCTCTCGCCGAATTTCGCGAACTTGTCGCCTCCGCGGGAGCTGAAATCGCGGGCGAATTTGTGCAGCACCGCGACCGGCCTGATCCGGCCACGCTGATAGGCAAAGGCAAATTGCAGGAGATCGCAGGCGCCGTAGCTTCTGTTGACGCCGATCTGCTTCTGGTAGACCACGAGCTTTCTCCTTCGCAGCAGCGCAATATTGAAAGAGAAGTCAACGCGCGGGTCATTGATCGCACCCAGCTTATTCTGGATATCTTTGCCCGCCACGCCCGCAGCCGTGAAGGCCAGCTCCAGGTGGAGCTGGCGCAGTTGGAATACATGCTGCCGCGCCTTACGGGAAAGGGCATTGAGATGTCACAGCTCGGCGGCGGCATTGGCACGCGCGGCCCCGGTGAAACGCAGCTTGAGACCGATCGCCGCAAGATCTATCGCCGCATCCGCCACATCAAGCACCAGCTTGAGGACGTCAAGCGCATACGCGGTCAGCAGCGGCAGCGGCGAGAATCCGTTCCGCTCCCGACTGTGGCTCTGGTCGGCTATACCAACGCGGGCAAATCCACGTTGTTCAATGTGCTCACGGGCGCGGGCGTGCTGGAGTCCGCCAAGATGTTTGCCACGCTCGATCCCACGGTGCGCGGCGTTACTCTGCCCAGCAAGCGCAAAGTCTTGATGTCAGATACCGTCGGTTTCATCCGCAACCTGCCCACCACGCTGGTATCCGCCTTTCGCGCGACGCTCGAAGAAGTGCAGCGGGCGGCGCTTCTCCTGCACGTGGCGGACGTTACCAGCCCTGGCGCCCATGACCAGCAGCGCCAGGTGGAGGCGGTGCTGAAAGAGCTCAACGTGCTGGACCGCCCGCGAATCCGCGTGATGAACAAGATCGATCTCTTGCCGGAAGCGCAACGCCGAGCGCTCAAGAGCACAGCCGGCGCGGTCTACATTTCCGCCGCGAAGCAAACCGGCCTGGACGATCTTTTGGTCGCCATCGATTCACGTCTTGAGATTGACGCGCTGCGGCCTTTGCGCATCCGCGTCCCCCAAAGCGAAGGCAAATTGCTGGCGCAGATTGAGGCGCGCGCGCACATTCTGAAACGTTCGTATCGTGACAGCAAAGTGCAGATGGATGTGGAAGCGCCGGAATCGTTGGCGCGGGTATTGCGGGAGTACGAGGTCGTTCCAAGGGCAGTTCGCAAATAGGGAAAAGAGGCGGAGAAAACAATTTGGCCGGGCGAAGCCCGGCCAAATTTAAATGGGCCTGCAACCAAGAAGCGGTGACGGTTTCCTTGGCTACAAGCCCATTCGATCCTGAATCGGATCGGAGGTGATAAATACATTTTAGGCCAGTCCCGGGCGATGTCAAGCGATCCGCCAAATCTTTTTTTACTTACTTGCCAAATTCGATACCCATCTGTCGGGGAATGCGAGCCACCCGGAAATAATTGATATTCAGAACCTTAGAGCCAGGGCAAAATCTAAGACGGTTTTAAGGATTTTTCATTGGGGCCACTATTTATCGTCCAAAGAGCAGTTTGATGCCAATGATTGCCAGCAAAGTTCCAAACATCCGGGCGCTGCGCGTCTACCGGCAGGTTCTGCCCCAGATACCTCCGAAGCAGCCTCTTTTTCTGCCCAACTCTCTTCAGTCGACGCGACGGCTGTGCGTGGCGGGAAGCCGCTGGATATGTCAGAATACGCTCATGCCAACGCAAATTAACCGCGTTAGCGGCTACGTCATAATCGTCCTGTCGCTTACAGCGCTGCTGGCGGTGCTTAGCGGGTACACTCACCCGGTTCAAGCGGACGAAGGCACGGCAGCACATATCTTTCAGCTATCAATCGTGGCGCTGGTGCCGTTGATTTTACTTTTTCTCATCACGGCGGATTGGAGGCAGCCTTGGCGGAGCGCGCGGCCACTGGCTCTTCCAGTCGCCGCTTTAGTTCTCGCTTTTGGAGCCTTGTATTACCTTGAGCACTATAGATAAACTTCGACGCAACCCCTGGCTCAAACTGGCCCACTAACCAAGCCTCTCGCGTTGACACTGCTGTGAAGCGAATGTTACTTTAAAGAGTTTGGTGGTCACCCCCGATCCACTTCTGTTCACCACAACCTAACGATAACTTTGCATGGACGAGATACTCAGGCAAGTAGGCCAATTACTGATTTCTGCCATCCCCACGATCATCGGTTTGCTGATCGTGTGGACCGGCTATCGTTTTATTGTCCATGGCAAACTGCAGCAGGTGCTGGAGCAGCGGCACGCCCTGACCGAAGGCGCCATGAAGCGGGCGCAGCAGGAAATTGCCGCCGCCGAGGCGCGCACGGCCGAGTATGAAGAGCGCGTCCGTGAAGCCCGTGCCCAGATTTACCTCTCCCAGCAGGCCTACCGGCAGCGGATCATGGAGCAGCGCAATGCCGCCCTGGCCGAGGCACGCAGGCAGGCAGGCGAGATGGTAAAGAGCGCGCGTGCTGCCCTGGAAAATGAGGTGCTGGCTGCGAGGGCCGCTCTGAAGCAACAGGCCAACGCGCTTGCCGACAAGGTGATCGAAACTGTCTTACGTCCGGCTTCGGCTGGGGAGGTCACCCGATGACCTCGCGCATACGTCCATCTCTGGCCGCCCGATTCGTTGCGTTGCTGTTTTTGGTTGTAGTGACGTTCTCCCCGATCTCTGTGCGCGCGCAGAAGTCTTCCAAGCCGACGAGTAGCCCGCCTTCAGCGCGAGCCGGCCATGAGGCGTCGCAAGTCACGGGGGAAGGGAAAGATAAAGAAAAAGCTGGAGAGGAGTCGGATCCGATCCGCCACTCTCCCGCGGTGAAATGGGTCTCGCGCAAAACCGGTCTCACCGTGGACCAGGCGTACTGGATCTGCATCGGATTCAACTTCGCGGTCGTATTCATTCTGATCGCGGTGATGTTGCGCAAGAAACTGCCAGGCTATTTCACCGGGCGCACCGCCGCCATCCAGAAAGGGATCGAGGAAGCGCGCAAGATGAGCGAAGAGGCGCGCCGTCGGCTGACCGAAGTAGAAGGCCGGCTTTCCAGGCTGGATACGGACATTGCCGCCATGCGCAATGAGGCCGACGAAAACGCCAAAGCCGAAGAGCGCCGCATACAGGCCGCAAGCGAGGAAGAGCGCAAACGCATCGTCACCTCCGCAGAGCAGGAAATCAGCATGGCCGCCAGCGCCGCGCGGCGCGAACTCAAGACCTACGCCGCTGAGCTGGCCGTGGACCTGGCGGAAAAGAAGATTCGCGTCGGCAAAGACGCTGACGAAGCCCTGGTGCGTGACTTTACTGCACGCCTGGGAAAGGACGGCAATTAAATGGCAGCAGTCCTGGGCCGGTATGCCCGCGCGTTCGCTGACGTGGCGGTCAAGCACAAGCTGAACCCCGATAAGACCGTGGCGGAAATGTCTGAGGTGGTGGCGCTGGTCAACGGCAGCCGCGAGCTGCGCAATGTATTCTCGAATCCCGCGGTGAGCCGCGAGCAGAAGCTAGGACTGCTGGATGCCATCGTCAAACGCATGGAAGCGTCAAACCTGCTGCGCAATTTTCTCGCGGTGTTGATCGACCAGCGGCGCATCGCGAACATCGGCGAGATCGTGGAGCAGTTCAAGCAGGAGCTCGACCGGCGCATGGGCATCGCCGAGGCCCGCGTCAGCTCGGCCCGCGCACTCACTCCGGCGGAGAAGAAATCGCTGGAAAAACAGCTGGCGGAGATCACCGGCAAGATCGTCCGGGCCACCTACGCTGAAGATTCGGCGCTGCTGGGCGGTGTTACCGTCCGCGTGGGCAGCACTATTTATGACGGCTCCGTGCATGGCCAGTTGCAGCGGCTCAGGGAGCTAATCGTCGAGAGTTAGGCAGGTGGCGGAATTTGGTAAATGAGCAATTTGGTAATTGGGTAAATTAAACCGCGGTCGAGCGCGAAATTTACCAAATTACCAAATTACCAATTTACCCAATTACCAAATCAAGGTTTATATGGCTCAGATTAAAGCAGACGAAATCACAAAACTCATACGCAATCAGATTGAGAACTACGAATCCAAGGTCTCAGTGGATGAGGTCGGCACCATCATCTCATTGGGCGACGGCATCGCCCGCATACACGGCCTGGACAAAGTCATGGCCGGCGAGCTGCTCGAGTTCGGGCACGGCCTTGCCGGACTGGCCATGAACCTGGAAGAAGACCAGGTGGGCGCGGTGCTGCTGGGCGAATTCACCGAAATCAAAGAAGGCGACGAGGTGAAGCGCACGGGGACCATTATGTCCGTCCCCACCGGCGAGGGCATGATTGGCCGCGTAGTGAATGCGCTGGGCCAGCCGATCGACGGCAAGGGCCCCATCGCTTCCAGCAAACGAATCGCGATTGAGCGCATCGCGCCGGGCGTGATTGACCGCCAGCCGGTGCGCGAGCCGATGGCCACCGGCATCAAGGCCATTGATTCCATGATTCCCATTGGCCGCGGACAGCGCGAGCTGATCATTGGCGACCGCCAGACTGGCAAGACCGCCGTGGCCCTGGACACGATTATCAACAGCAAGGGCAACAACCTGATTTGCATTTATTGCGCTATCGGACAGAAGCGCTCTTCCATTGCGCAGGTGGTCAAGATCCTGGAAGATTACGGCGCCATGGAATACACCATCGTGGTGGCGGCTTCGGCCTCTGAACCGGCGCCGATGCTTTACCTCTCGCCCTACGCCGCGTGCGCCATGGGCGAATACTTCCGCGATTCCGGCAAGCACGCGCTGGTGATCTATGACGATCTTTCCAAGCACGCAGCGTCATATCGCGAAATTTCGTTGTTGCTGCGCCGCCCGCCGGGACGCGAAGCCTATCCTGGAGACGTTTTTTATCTCCACTCGCGTTTGCTGGAGCGCGCGGCAAAAATGTCAGACAAGATGGGCGGTGGATCACTCACGGCGCTGCC
>Ga0137395_10000086_pt1 | contig 29182 bp, 24 predicted proteins | sample czobulk216metaG_FD_108283 | JGI IMG/M metagenome (GOLD analysis project Ga0137395, IMG submission 108283) | Vadose zone soil microbial communities from Angelo Coast Range Reserve, California, USA - czobulk2.16 metaG | ecosystem: Environmental > Terrestrial > Soil > Vadose zone | place: USA...
ACGATGCCGAGCCAGGACATGACTTTCAGCGTGTAGTAGGTGATGTCGATCTCCCACCAGAAGAAGCCCTGGCGCGCCGAAGCCATAAAGTGATGATGGTTGTTGTGCCAGCCTTCGCCGAGAGTGAGGAGCGCCAGCAGCCAATTGTTGCGGCTGGTGTCCGTGGTCTCGTAGCGGCGCGAACCGAAGAGGTGCGAGAGAGAATTGATGGTGAAGGTGTCATGCCACAAAAGCACCGTGCTCAGGCAGAAGCCCCACACAAAGAGATGCCATCCGCCGATAAGCCACAGCGCCGCGCCGAGTATGACAGGCGGCCCCATATGGTATTTGTTCAGCCAGCGAAGCTCGGGGAACTTCGCAAAGTCGCCGATGTATTCGAGCCGCGTGTCATTGTATTTGTCGGAGATGATCCAGCCGACGTGCGACCAGAAAAACCCGAAGAGCGTGGGCGAATGCAAATCCAATTCCTGGTCCGAATGCCGGTGATGGTGGCGGTGATGTGCCGCCCACCACAGCACGCCCTTCTGCGAAGAGGTCATGGCAATAAACGCCATTACGAACTGAAACACCCGGCTGGTCTTGAACGAGCGGTGCGAAAAGTAGCGGTGGTAACCCGCGGTCACGAAGAACATGCGCACAACCAGCAGGACCAGGCAAGTCACCAGGTAATACCAGTGGAACGGAATGAAAAAAATCAGCAGCGCGGCAACGTGAATGAGCGCAAAAGGCAAAGAGAGAAGGAGGGAAATCCGCGAGCCATTCGGGAGCGGTATCGACAAATATCGAGAAGCAGAAGCCATCCGGCAAAATCCTCCGCGTCCAGATGCGGACGCTTTCAAAGCATCTATCGTAACGCAAGAGATCCAGCCGGAACTTCGCGCCACGAACCTACAATTTCAGTGTACGGTTGCGTTGAAGTGCGGTCAAGCGCAGTAAAGTACAGGTCGCCTTTACTGAGATGCCCGGGAGTACAGGTTGGTTGTGAAAAATCCCATTTAACTTTCTCCGACAGGGTTCGCGGTGTTGTGACGATGCTCACAAGAATTCTTTCCGGGGAGTGTGCTATCGTCCCTGTGCACCAATAAAATCAGGAGCGGCGGCCCCGGAGCGGCATCGGGGCGCAAGGAAAAAATGGCTGAACGTCCCGTACTCGTTGGACTCGTTCCGCAAGTTGTCGTACTCGATGAAGGCGACCAGGTCTCCTGGATTTCCGACGCAGGAAATTTGCGCGTCGAATTCGACGCAAACCGCTGCCCGTTTTCCTCCAATGTTTTTCAAGCTCCCGCGGGCATGCGGCTGCTCAGCGGCCCGCCACGCCCCGGAAGCAAGGCGGCCACCTATAAGTACCGCCTGTGGCTAAACGACCAGCTGGTAGGCCAAGGCGAAGTGATTCTCCGCGAAAAATAAATCTGCCGACAATCAAGACGCCTGATGGCCATGAATCCTTTCGGCGTTCTTTCGCTGTCTATTTCTGCTTACTGGCCCGCCGCCAGTCCCCTCATTAGTTGGGTAAGCGCTCCGCTTTCTGGAACCTCGCCGCTTGGTGTGAGCTTGTCCACGATGTGCGGGAGCAAGGTAGACATCATCAAAGTGAGCTGGCTCGGATCAATGCCCGCCTTGGCAGCAACCTGCTCCAAAGCGCCGCTGTGCAGGACGCTTTGCAACTGCTCGGCGGAAACAGGCAGGTTCTGACCCGTTCCAGTCCAAGAGCTCATTACCCCGCCGAGACCTTTCTCCTGAAACTTCTGTTGCAGCCCGGATAAGCCTCCGACCTGCGGACTGTTGACGTACTCCATGATCGCGGAGAGAGCACCGGCATGCTGGCTGGACTGTGCCGAACCAGTGAGTCCGGTGACTGCCATTACTTCATCGAAAAGTCCCATGGGATGCTCCTTAGAATCAGAAACTGCAGGTGGCCCCAAAGCCACCCCTCCTATTTATGTGGATACTTCTACTTCTTTTTCGGCGTGGCCGCACCGGACTGCTTCGCAATCACGAGTGCGGATATTTTCTTATAGGTCGCCGCGGGAATGATTTTCTTACGAGTCAGATCAGTTTTCATTTTGTAAGGCCGGCCGTCGATGACTTTTTGAGCATAGACGTCGCCGATACCGGGCAGGGCCTTCAACTGATCCAAGGTTGCTGTGTTCAGGTCGACGAGATCGGCGGCCGCAGCTTTCGATTCGGACTTCGGGGGAGGGGTCTTCGCAGCGGTCTGGGCGTTCGAAACGGAGACACTCAGCATCAGAGCAAGAGCAGCGAGCAATACCCGGATGATTTGTCTCTTCATGTGGTTCTCTCCTTATTTTCGCTTTCAAAAAAACGCGCGGACTATTCTTTTGCGGCTGCGCGGAAGCCAGCTTTTTGGGCGTCCGCCTCAGTCATGTATTTGCCCTGTTTCGTCTTGCCATACCAGCGCGTCCCGGGCTTGTGGTAGACGCCGGAGTCCGTGTTCACCCAGACCATCCCGGCGCTGTTTGCCGGAGGCGTCTGCGGAGGACTGGCTGTCTTTGCTGCGGGAGCTTTCGAAGGAGCCGCAGGCGTCGCGGCGGGCTCGCTGGCTGGCGCAGCGGAAGCCGCCGGAGTGGAGGCCGGCGAAGGGGTCGTTGATTTTGCCGACGTTGCTGCCGGTGCTGCCGACGCGCTAGTGGGAGCCGCCGATGTAGTGGACTTTTTCGAACGGCTCTTCTTGGGCGTGACACTGTCCGCACTTGCGGCAGCCGAAGCGGGCGCCGCGGAAGCAGAGGCGTCAGTCGAAGCGGTACCTTTCTTCGAGCGGGACTTTTTAGGGGCCGCCGAGTTATCCGAAGCAGCACTCTTGTCTGCGACATCGGCCTTTTTCGACGTACTCTTCTTCTTGGAAGACACCGCGCCGGAATCAGACGCGGCCTGGACACCGGTAGCGTCGGCATCTGTCTTCTTCTTTTTCTTACTCTTCTTGGCGCTCCCGGCGTCAGTCTGGCTCTTGTCAGCGGGCTGCTGGGCCGCTTGCGCCCAGACGGTAACGCTACCGGCAAGCAGCAAAAAAGCCCCAAACAGGGCGATGTGTGTACTCTTGGTCGATTTCATTTGAAGTTATCCCTTCGCCCGCGGCGGCTGATCCATTTCGCCAAACAGTCGCAAGAGTGCGGCTGGGTGGGGGTAGGCGATCTCAGTTGTGCGTCGCGAGTCTTCCAGGCGGAATGGGCGCATGATGCCGGAGAACAACTACAGAGTCAAGAAAAAAGAAATGGCGGGAGGTACAAATGCACGGCTCACAAGTCAGCGTCTCGCCAGGACGAATTCGAATGGGAACTTCAGGGCTACTTTTGGGGAAATCAAGAAGTGGTGATGTTGCTGCTGTCCAGGAGACTTGGCAGCGTTACTTTGGGGCTGGGATTTACGTCTTTAAGGCATACGAAGGGCTTCTATGGAGATAGTCATGAGGATGCACGGGAAACGGCTGTTGCCCTGGAGCTTGCTGTTCTTCCTTGCAGTGACGGCTGTCGGAGCGCAGACGCCCGCGTCCCCCGCTCCAGTTCAGGAGCAGGGGGCGCCACCGGCAGCCGGCCAGTGGCGAATAACAAATGACGGGCCAGGCCAGCCGCTTCTGGGAAAGATAACGGCTATCAACAAAGGATCCTTGCAATTAGCCAAGCCAGACGGGACAACGGCTACCGTGAAGCTTACGGATAAAACGGAATACCGCAAAGACCGGCAAAGCGCGAAACTGGCCGATTTCAAGGTCGGCGACATGGTGTTCGTGCGCGGGGAGGAGAACGCGGATCACAGCGTGACGGCACAGTTGATCGGTGGGCGCTCCGGCGGCGGTGCGGGAGGCGGCCGAGGATTCGGCGGCGGCGCGGGGTTCGAACTCGGAAAGGATTTTGTTGTGGGCGAAGTGAAGTCGGTGGATGCGCCGAAGCTCACGGTGTTACGGCCCGACAACGTCACACAAACGCTGGAGTTGAACGAGGATACTTCGCTGCGCAGAGGGCGTGAAAGCATCACGATGGCAGACATCCAGCCAGGCGATCACCTAATGGTGCGCGGCGCCGTGGAGAATAATGTCTTTGTGCCCAAGAACCTCATGCTCTTTTCTCCCGAGCAATGGAAGCAGATGGAGGAGATGCGCAAGATGGCTGGAGTTGGACCTGCCGGAAGTGCGGCAGACACGAATAAGCCCGCGACCGCACCAAAAAGCAATCCGCCTCAGCAATAGATCACTCAGGAGACCAGGATTTGAAGTCGATCGCTCGCGACATCTTCATAGTCCATTTTGTCGTGCTTCTTCTTGCGTCGAGCATCCGTGCGCAGGAACCGAAACCGCCTGAGACCGCCCCAGCGCCGCAGTCTGCGGCGACTCCCGCCGCAGCTCCTGCGTATGAAATCAATGGTTCCGCGAAAAGCGGCAAGACTCCGCTGCCCGGAGTGAGCGTTACGGCGGCGAACACGTTGACGGGGAAAAAATACTCTGGGGCGACAAATTCCGAAGGCAAATTTGCGTTGTCAGGCATGACGCGCGGGAGATACGTCGTGCGCGTCGAGTTCATGGGATTCGCAACGTTCACGCAGGAAGTGGTGCTGAATCCGGAGAACCCATCGGCGAAAGTGGATGCTGAGCTGATTTTGGCTTCCCGGCAGCAGGAACAATCGAACGGCAACCTTGCGGCCATTGCCGCGGCAGGCCGGGGATTTCAAAGCTTGGCGATGGACAGCGCGCTTTCCGCGCTTGCCGGTGGAAACTCCGGCTTCGGCGGAGGAGGCGGCAACGGAGGCGGCCAAAGCAACAGCGATCTTTCCAGCCTTCCCCTGAACGGAGCGGGAGCGGAAGGGCCAACGGAGTCGGTAAGCATCAGCGGGGCGCAGGGACGGACGCAGGACTTCGGCGGCGGGACCGAGCAGGATCTGCAGGAACGGATCCAGGAGTTTCGCGATCGCATGCAACGCGAAGGCGGCGGTGGCTTTGGAGGCGGGGGTGGCGGCGGTTTTGGCGGGCCCGGCGGAGGGATGCTCGTCATTGGAAGGATGCCGAAAGGCTTCAACATCAATCAGCCGCATGGAGTGCTCTATTTCTCCGACGACAACGCGGGATTGGACGCCCGGCCGTATTCGCTGACCGGCATTCAGTCGGTTAAGGCAGATTACAACCAGGCGCGTTTCGGCGCTAATGTGGGCGGGCCTCTGAACATTCCCAAGATTTTCAATGGCGGCAACAAGTGGTTCTTTTTCGGCGGATGGAATGGCTCGCGCGGGAGTTCGCCATACGACGCGTTTTCCACGGTGCCGACGCAGGACGAACGCGGCGGGAATTTCTCCGCGGCGACTTACAATGACGGCAAGCCGGTGCAGATTTTCGATCCTAAGACCGGACAGCAATATCAATTCAACGGTGTTGCGAACGCGATCGATCCTTCCTTGATAAGCTCAGCCTCAACCGCGCTGCTGCAGTACATCCCTTTGCCGAATATTGCAATGACGGCTTCCGGCCAGAATTTTCATTACGTGACGTCGGCTGCAAGCAATTCAGACACGGTGATGCTGAGGCTGATTCACAATTTTGGGCAAGCCGGCGGACCGGGCTCCGGCCCCTTCTTCGTGGGGGGCCCCGGCGGGGGCGGAGGCGGGGGGGGCAGAGGGCACGCGCACAACAACATCAATTTTGGGCTGAATTGGTCGCGGAGTTCGAGCAATATTGTGAACCCGTTCCCGTCGCTCGCGGGGGGAACGGGAGCCCAAGGGCTAAACGCCAGCGCAGGGTGGACCTACGGTAAGGGCCGCATCACAAATATTTTCCGCGTGAACTACAACCACAATCATGTTTCCACGACCAACCTTTATTCGAACGTCCTGGACGTTTCCGGGCCTGGCGGAGCGGGGATAATTGGGATTTCGAACGATCCGTTTGACTGGGGACTGCCGGGAATCAGCTTCACATCGTTTGGGGGACTGAATGATCCGATCGCGAGGCGCGAACTGGATCAGACCTACTCCATCTCGGAGACAGTTGCTTGGAACCGCGGAAAACACAACTGGCGCTTCGGCGGGGACTACCGCCGGATTTTGCAAAGTTTCCACTCTGCGAGGAATGCGGAGGGCAGTTTTGTTTTTACGGGGTTCGCGACGTCGCAGTACGCGACCGGGAGCACGCAACCTGTAACCGACACGGGGTACGATTTCGCGGACTTCCTGGTAGGTTTTCCCCAACAAACGTCGCTGCAATCCGGCGCGAATTCCTACAACTTCCGCGCCAACGCATTTGATTTCTACACGCAGGACGATTGGCGGTTTCGTTCGAATTTGTCGTTCAATCTGGGGCTGCGCTACGAGTACAACGGGCCGTATACCGAGGCGGAGAATCGCATCGCCAATCTGGACGTGGCGCCAGGTTTTGGGGCGGCCATGCGAGTACTTCCCGGCCAAGCTGGGTCCTTCAACGGGATATTCCCGGCCTCGCTGGTGCGGCCAGACCGCAATAACTTCGCCCCACGCGCCGGGATTGCATGGAAACTGCAGAAGCAAACCGCGGTGAGGGCGGGCTACGGAATCAACTACAATCTGGCGCAATACGGCATTATGATCCAAGACTTCGCGTTTCAACCGCCCTTTGCGAACGCAGCGACGAATACCACGGACGTAAACGGCCTCAGAGCCGCGAGCCCGCTCACGATCGCAAATGGATTCCCGGCCGTTTCGAGCAGCACGGTGACCAACAATTTCGCTGTTAACCCGGACTATCGCCTGGGCTACGTGCAGATTTGGAACCTTGACTTGCAGCGGGAATTGCCTGGTGGAGTCGTGATGAACGCAGCCTATAACGGGGCCAAGGGAACACGGCTGGATACGGAACGCGCGCTGGTAGTCTCTGGCGGCCAGCCATTTATTTACGAATCGTCGGAAGGAAATTCGATCCTGCATGCAGCCTCGGTGCGCGTCCGAAAGCGCATGGCGAAGGGGCTGGGGCTAAGCGCGCAGTATGTGTTTTCGAAGTCCATCGACGACGCGTCGTCGATTGGAGGCGGTGGAAGCGTTGTGGCGCAAGATCCATTCGACATCTCGACAGATCGGGGACTTTCCAGCTTCGATCAGCGGCAGAGGTTCACGGGAAACTGGATTTATGACTTGCCATTCGGAGAAAACCGTCGTTTTGCTCCCAAAGGAGCATGGAACCATATTTTGGGAGGATGGCAGTGGGGCGGCGACTTCACGATTGGATCCGGGCTGTATTTCACGCCGCGGGTTCTGGGTGGGGGGCTGGACATCGGGCGCGGCGTAAGCGGCTCGCTGCGCGCAAACGCGGTCGCGGGGCAATCGATTTCCATCAGCGACCCGACCACGCTCAAGTGGTTCAATACGGCGGCGTTTTGCGCGCCTAGCGCCACCTGCGTCAACCCCAGAGGCTCCGGCTTTGGCGATGCCGGACGAAATGTCATCGAGGGGCCGGGGCAAGTTTCCATGAACATGTCGCTCAACAGGACGATCCAGGTGAAAGAATCCCGGGCGCTGGACCTGCGCATCTCCGCGAACAATGTTTTTAATACCGTGCGCTTCACGTCCATCAATACGGTGGTGAATTCCTTTACCTATGGGGAGGTCACGGGGACGGGTGGCATGCGGCGGGTGACCATGACCGCGCGTTTCCGCTTTTGAAAGATGATGAATATGCGGCTTCCGAGAAAAGCATTTTCGATCTTTAGCGCAGCAGGGCTGCTCGTACAAGCAGGGGCGCCGTCGATGGCGCAGCAGACCGGGCAAGCTGAGTCGCGCATTCAGGTGACGAGCGAACTCGTGCTGGTGAACGTGGTCGCACACGACAAAAAGGGCAACCTCGTGCGCGACCTGAAAAAGGGAGACTTCACGCTCTTTGAGGATGGGAGGAAGCAGGAGATTTCCACTTTTGATTTCGAGAATGTGGACGAGCTGGCAACGGCGGGCGCAGCGGAGGCGACCGTATCGGGCGCAACAGGCGGGACTGTGCTGCGTTCTGGGAAGCAGACCGCGCCATCACTGGACGCGCGAGACCGGCGAATGATTTTGCTCTTTTTTGATTTTTCTGCGATGGAGCCGGAACAAATTGATCGGTCCGTCGAAGCTGCGAAGAAGTTCGTGAGCACAAAGATGCAGCCGGCCGATTTGATGGCGCTAGTATCGCTCGCCACGAATATGCACGTGGACCTGGATTTCACGGACGACAAGCCCAAATTGCTGGCGGCCCTGACCGCGTACAATTCCGGGCAAGGGCAGGGATTCGAAAACGGGGATACGGGAAGCGCAGAGGGCGCTGGGGAAACGAGCGGAGCTTTTTCAGCCGATGATACGGATTTCAACACCTTCAGCGCCGACCGCAAACTACTTGCGCTGCAGTCGCTGATGCAGGCGCTGGGCAAACTCCCACAGAAAAAGAGCCTCATCTACTTCAGCAATGGAATCACCCAGACGGGGGCGGACAACCAGTCCGCCCTTCGCGCCGCGACCGCAGCGGCGGTGAAGGCCAACGTATCCATCTATTCGATGGACATACGAGGCTTGCAGGCGTTCCCGCCGGGGGGAGAAGCGCAATCGGCCAGCTTGCATGGGCAATCTGCCTATTCGGGCGCGGCGGTGCTGAACGATCTGAACGGGAACGCCGCGTCGCAGGAAACGCTGGCAACGCTCTCGTCAGACACGGGCGGGAAGGCGTTTTTCGATTCCAATGATTTCGGCGCGGTATTTTCCCAGGTTCAAAAGGACAGTTCGGCGTATTACGTTCTAGGCTTTACCAGCAACAACCGGCTAAAGGACGGGAGATTCCGGCGCTTGAAAGTGCAGGTCAACCGGCCCGACCTGAAGCTTGATTTCCGCTCGGGCTATTACGCCGGACGGGATTTCGAGCACTTGAACCGCGCCGACCGCGAGCAGCAGCTCGAGGACGAGCTGACCGCGCAGTTGCCTCGCATGGACGTGCCTCTTTATGCGGGAACAGCATTTTTCCGCCAGGATGATTCGCATTACTACTTGGCGGTTTCTCTGGTGGTGCCGGGTTCCCAGATTCCGTTCGTCACGGAAAAAGAGAAGGACAACGCGACCATCGACATCATCGGAGAGGCTCGCGAAGGGGGAAAATTCCCCGTCGGGCAGTTGCGCGACACCGTGAAGCTGGCCGTTGAAAGCACGCGAGAGGTCCGCCGCAAGAACGTACAGTACAACACGGGCTTTGTACTCGCTCCGGGCAGCTACCACCTGAAGTTTATCATCCGCGAGAATCAAACGGGCCGGATGGGTTCCTTCGAGACGGATGTGCAGATCCCGGACCTCCGCAAGACACCGCTAAAGATGAGCTCGGTGGTGCTGAGCAGCCTGCGCGCTCCCTTCACCGGCAAGAAAAACGGAGCGAATCCGCTTGTGCGGGACCAGATGGAACTGGTACCGAACATTACGCATGTTTTCGCGCCCGACCAGCATCTTTATTTGCAGTACGAAGTGTACGAAGCGGCGAAGGGAAAGAATTCGGCACCCGTAGCTGCGAACGGCCAAAACGGGACTGCCAAGGATGCCCCGACAGCCAAGCCAGCGAAGGATAGTATCCGGGTTTTCACGAGCATTGAGTTCCTGCAAGGCGCTACAAAGATTTACGAATCAAAGCCAGTGGTCGCGAACGAAGTGACAGCTCCGGAGCGCAAGGCGGTCATTTTCCAAATGGATTTGCCGCTGCAGGCTCTGAAACCGGGGCTGTACCTTTGCCAGGTGAACGTGATTGACGACGTGGCGGGAAGCTTTTCCTTCCCGAGATTTCCCCTGCTGATCCGCGAACCCGCGCCGGCTCTGCCGACCAAGGCGGCGGATTGAAGCCGCTGGCAAGCGGCGACTTAGAAACGGCCCAAAACAAGAGAGTTACTATCAGTCGCCGACGGCTGCGGCACTTCGAGTCGTTTCCACAGATTCGGCCAAGCCCCGGCGCATCGGTCCCAGAACGAAGGCGGGTACTTCGCGCTCCGGGGCCAATGAGATACTCGTAGCTTTTCGTGGGAACTCGTTGCGGCGGTCCAGATACAACCCCGCTTCTTTCAGAAATTCAGCCGAAAAACCCATGTCCTCGGCGCGGTCCACGCCCCAAAACCATAGCTTCTCTTCCTGCCGCTGGAGGAAATCCAGAGCGTCTTCGAGCCGTTTCATCGCGCGATCGAAGGATGAAGCGAGAAAGAAGACGCCCAGCGTCCAGGCATGGCGGGGGTAGCGCGCCTGAATGCGGACACAGTATTTGCCAGACTGATTGCGGTCGATCGTGCAGCGGTAGTCGTTGCGAACAGAAGAAGTGCGTGCTGCCATGTTGGTATCACCGATCTTTGGATTGCTGGCGCTGGGTGGCCATAATTGCTTCTGCTCCGAATTCCGAGGGCCTTCGTGGGAACTTCGAGAAACCTAAACAACGGCGTAAGGCTTGCAATTCGGCTTCAGGGAAAGCACCAATAGCCTAGCGAGACGCACGAGGAAACGCAAGTACGTCATTGTGAACATATAAGCCTTTTATTTTGTTATACTTAGACTAGCCGAACGTCCCGAAGCTTTTTAGTTTGTCGGGCATAAGTTTGAGCTTGCCTTCTTGTTTCAGGCGATTGTCCAAAGTCTTCTGGAAGGCTTCGAATGCCAGGCTCCGCTTGGATTGGAGGAGTTCTTCGGTCAACTGCTTCTTTTGCTTGTCAAAATCGGACGGGTTTGCTTCCGTTTTTTCCGCTAGGCGGTAGACCAGCCAGTTCTGTCCCAGGCTCAAGGGAGCACCCACGTCACCAGTCTTCAGGTTAAAGGCCGCGCCAAGTTGCTTGCCACTGGCCGCGCTGGGGATAGAGCCGTCGCGCGCGACGAGATCGCTTGTTTTCGGCTCCAGGGCAAGCGCATGGGCCGCAGCTTCGAATTTTTCGCCGGCTTTGACGCGCTTGATCAGCTCATCGGCTTTGCTCTTAGCCAAGTCGGTGGACTTTGCGCGTTTGAGGTCAGTGATCACGCGGTCGCGAACCTCTTCGAGCGATCCCTGGTGCGCTGGCAGGATCGATTTCAAGGACAGGACGACGTAGCCGCGATCGGTGCGAACTGGAAGGCTGGTTTCGTCCGGCCTCGCCCGAAAGATAGCATCCTTGGCTTCCTGAGAATTGGCGAGCTCCAGCAAGGGGTCGGATGCGGTAACGGGACGCGTCTCGCCTATCGTCAGGTGAAACTGTTTTGCCAGATCGTCCAGGGATATTCTTGGCGACTGCCGGATTGCCGTAGTCATCTGGTCCGCGATGGCGCTGGCTTGCTTGTCGGCCTGCGTGGGCACGAAGTTCGCCCGCAGGGAGTCCTTGACCTCTTGGAACGGCTTGGTGTGGGCGGTTTCCTTCTCCACGACCTTGATGATGTGGAAGCCATACTGCGACTTGACAAGATCCGAAACCTGGCCCGGGCTGAGGCTGAACGCGGCCTTTTCGAATTCCGGGACGGTCTGCCCTTGCGTGATCCAGCCCAAGTCACCACCTTTATCTTTCGACCCGGGATCCTCGGAGTACTTCTTCGCAAGATCCTCGAACTTTCCGCCCCTCTTGACCTGCTTTAGAACGTCGTCAGCCTTTTTCTTGATTTCCTCGACTTCTGCGTCCGTCTTTCCGACGGTCATAAGGAGAATGTGCTCGACGTGCACCCGGTTGGGCACCTGGTACTGCTGAATACTGGCCATGTATTGCTGTTTGAGCAGGTCATCGGAGATCTGCAAGCTCTGGCGGATTTGGTTTACGTCCACAACCGCGTAGCGCACCACACGACGCTCGGGCACTTGGTATTTCGCCTTGTTCTTCTCGTATGCAGAGTGGATTTCGGCCTCGTCCGGTGAAATCCTCGCTTCCAGGTCTTCAGGCTTGCTGAGCGCGTAGTCCAGCTTCACCTTTTCATTCTTGTAGCGAAATTCGTCCTGAAGTTCGGCGGGGCCCACGCTGATCCCGTCGGTCACCAACTTACGGAATTTCTCCTCGAGCAGGCCCTGGCGGATAAGCTCCTCAAAAACAGGCACGGTTAGCTGGAAACGCGCCTGGACTTCGGCGGAATAGCGGTCCATGCCAACAAACGCGCCGGCATTGAACGCCGTCGGAACGTACTGGCGGATTCGATCGGCCCGCTCCTGATCCGAAACGGTGATTCCGAGCCGCTTGGCCTCGTATTCGATCTCCTTCTGAAATACCAACTGCTTCAGGATCTGCTGGGCATAAAGGGCCTCAAGGGGCTTCATGTTGGGATTTCGCTGCTCGATCTGGTTGAGTTGCTGGCGCACGTCCTGCACGCTGACTGATTCATCACCGATCCTGGCTACCGTGTCTGTAGAAACCTCGCCGCTGACTGGCGACTGAGGAACGAGGTAGAGCAGCATGCTGCCCCCCAGGACCAGTACGACGGCCCCCAGAAGGATGCGGTACCCTAGTTTGCTTTTATCTGCGCCAGCCATCCAATGAGTCTCCCACGTCAGTAGACAAACTTCAGATTATAGAAGATATAGGCACGCGTCTCAAACACAATCATAATCCCGGGGGCATCAGGGAGATTCTGCAGCTGCAGTAGCAGCACTTTTTCATCCGAAAAAAGAGCAACCGCAAGTTCGCTGAGAAACCTGCACCAAGGTACAGGCCAAGGTCAGCTGGTCGTGACACGGCCGTGCTATTTGCTGTTTGACTACGCGAAGCCGCGCAATTCCTGCATACGGAGACCGCTGTGCTACATTGAAAAATTGGAGCGTTTCGCAGCACACTCAACCGTGACGACACAAACACCCATCGATCCAAGATTCTCTCAGGACCACCAAAGGACACCGCGCGTCGAGGTGTACTGGAAAGCGGTCACCTATAAGACGGTGATCGTCTATGTGCTCTTGGCCCTGACGATCATTACCGCCGGTATTTTCGCGATCAAACCCGATTTATACCAGATTGTGATCAAGAAACTCGACAAGGCCGTGAGCGACCCTGAAATGGAAACGCAGGCCGCTGACCTGAAACACGCGAAATTCGTCAACCTCGACGGCAAAGTGCAAGTGAAAAAAGTGAATTCGGTGCAATGGGTGGAAGCAGACTACCGCACCTCCCTCGATAAGGGCGATCTCGTCCAAACCGGATCCGACGCCAACGCGCGCATCACCTTCGCGGACGGCACGACTTACACGGTGAAACCAGATACGCTAGTCACGGTCGAGGAAAATTCCACGGAGAACGACAAGCCCACTAGCGTGGCCATGCAAATCAATCACGGCCAAGTCGACCTGGCAACGCCAAACTGGAGTTCGCCGGATTCTAGGGCCGGGGTCAGCGCGGAAGATGCGCATGCCCAACTGCGCTCCAACAGCCGCGCGGCAGTTAAGTCTGATCCTGAGAAGAAGGAAAGCGAGATCGTGGTTTCAAGCGGCAGCGCGCAAGTGCAACGAGGCCAGGAGAAGATTGACCTGGCGCAGTACGAAAAACTCACGATTCCCAAGGGCGGTCCGGTTCAGAAAACCATGGTGCTAGCACCCCCCGATCTCGTCGAACCGCTGAATCTCTCGCCGATCACCGCAGAGAATCCGCGTGTCTACCCCGTTCATTTTGAGTGGAAGCCCGTTCCGGATGCCGTATCCTATACGCTGCGAATCAGCACGACCGCGATGTTCACTAAAACGGTAAAAGAACCGACGACCAAGGGCACGGGCATAGACGTCACAGGCTTGGACCCCGGCGACTATTTTTGGAGTGTCACGGCGACGGATGGAAAGAAGCAGACCAGCGAAGTAAGCACGATTTTCAAGTTCACGCTCGTAGCGCAAGGCAAGTCCCAGGACATGGTCCTGGAGATTACCAGCACGCAGGTTGTTGGACAGTCGGCGGAGATCGTGGGCCGGACGGAACCGGGCGCGGCTCTGATTGTCAATGGACAATCCGTGCCTAACATCGCCCCGGATGGCAATTTCCGGCATTTCACCGATAAGCTTGCTCCGGGTCAGCACACGATTTCGATTATCGGTTCGAATCGCCGGGGCGGGACGGCGATGAAGCAGGTGTCCATCGTGGTTCCGAAGTAAGATTTCCGAAGCAAGACCCAAGCGCTTTTGCGCTGGTCGTAGTGTCCGGAGACAATAGGAGTTGGGAGCTGGCCGCCGTAAGGCCAGCGCTATTGCCGGTCGGACAGCGGAGAGTCTTTCTCCGCAGGGGGATGGGGGATGAACAAGAACGGTTACAACATGAGGTCGGTGTTCAGTCTGTTTTCTTCCGACCTCGCCATCGATCTTGGCACTGCAAACACGCTGGTGTTCGCGCACAGCAAAGGCATTGTCGTCAACGAGCCCTCCATCGTGGCCATCAATAAGGCCAGCGGAGAAGTCGTGGCTGTCGGCCGCGAAGCAAAAGAGATGCTCGGACGCACGCCGGGCAACGTTGTGGCCATCAAGCCGATGAAAGACGGGGTCATCGCGGACTTCAAAGTCACCGAAAAGATGCTGACCTATTTCATCCAGAAGGCCCACAACCGGCGCGTGCTGGTGCATCCGCGAATTGTCATCGGTGTCCCGAGCGAGATCACTCCTGTGGAAAAACGCGCCGTGCAAGACTCCGCGTATCGCGCGAGAGCCAGCGAAGTTTTCCTCGTCGAGCAGGCCATGGCTGCGGCCATCGGCGCTGGACTGCCGATCGAAGAACCTTCCGGCAACATGGTGGTGGACATTGGCGGCGGCACCACGGATATCGCAGTCATCTCCATGAGCGGCATCGTTTACTCGCGGTCCGTGCGCGTGGCGGGCAACGAGATGGACGAAGCCGTCATGCAGTATTTGAAGCGCAAGTACAACTTGCTCGTCGGAGAACGCACGGCGGAACAGATCAAGATGGAGATTGGTTCCGCGTATCCCCTGGAAAAGCCGCTTACGATGGAAGTGAAAGGCCGCAACCTCATCGAAGGCGTCCCGCGAACAGTCACTATCGACGACAGCGAAATTCGTGAAGCACTCAGTGAATGCGTCGCGACCATTCTCAACGCCGTGCGGGTCGCGCTCGAACGCACGCCACCGGAGCTTTCCGCCGACATCAGCGACCGCGGCATCGTCCTGACAGGTGGCGGCGCTCTGCTAAAGAATCTCGACAAGCGAATTCGTGAGGAAACCGGATTGCCGGTTTCGATTGCGGATGATCCGCTGGCGTCAGTCGTGCTTGGCACGGGAAAAATGCTGAGCGATTTCAAACTCCTGCGCCAGGTTTGTATCGATTGAGAAAAACGCATCTAGCTTTTGAATTTGGAGTGTGGCTCTGGTTTCCGAATGACACGATTGCCGGATGATTCGCGGCCGTTCATGCGAACCGAGCACTGGGGATTGATCACGGACATCTCGAGCCACCGGTTACAAGTCAGCGGCCACCAGTCACCGGTCGCTCCAGCGAATACGAAGAGAATATCACCCAATGGTTGCCATTCCTTCTCGCCATAAGTCACTGGTCCTGCTCGCAGGCATCATTCTCTTGCAGGTACTAATGCTGGCCGTGCAAATCAAGCGGGAATCCCAGGGGCGGCTTATTCGCGTCTGGACCGTTGGAGCGGTTTCACCCTTTGAACGCGCTGGCTCCTCGGGCTTCGGCTGGTTTCGCGATGCGTGGCGTAAGTACTTCGCGCTGCAAAACACGACGAAGGAAAACGAGCAGATTCGCCGCGAGAACGATGCGCTGAAACTGCAAGTCGCGCAGCTTCAGGGCAAAGCGGCGGAAGCCGACCGCCTGGCGATACTGCTGAACTTCCGGAAATCGCACGCCGACGTTCCGATGATTACCGCGCGGGTGATTGGCACGGGCGCGGGAACCGCGAGCCTCATGATTCAACTGGACCGCGGCGAACGCGACGGCATTCGCAAGAATATGGGGGTGATCACTCCCGACGGCGTGGTCGGCAAAGTCGTTGAAGCTTATCCGAATGCTTCCCAGGTGTTACTGCTCACTGACAAGGAGAGCGGCGTCGGCGCGATGCTGGCGGATTCCCGCATCCAGAGCCCCGTTGGGGGACAGGGTGAGCCTCTTTTGGTTATGAAATACGTCCCGAACGACGACGAAGTCAATCTGGGGGAACGCGTCATTACCAGTGGTATGGACCGCATCTTCCCGCGTGATCTTCCCGTGGGCACCGTCGCGGAAATCAAGTCCGGCAATCCTTTCAAGCAAATTCGCGTCAAGCCGTCCGCAAATCTCGAGCGCCTGGAGGAAGTGCTGGTTCTTACATCACTCCGTCCCCTCGAGGCGAAAAGTGAAGAGCGTCCCGCCAATGCCCAGCCGTCCGCGCCAATCGCATCTGCTCCTCCGCCGGCGGTAAGACGATGAACGACGCATTCGATTTCCGCAATGAATCGCACATCGAAGTTCACAAGTTTCGCGCAGGCGCCATCGTCATCGCCACGCTCCTGGCGCTGGTGATCCAGGCTTCGTTCCCGATTCATTTTGCGAAGGCCGCCCTGCTTGATTTCCCTCTTCTCGTGACGATTTATTTCGGCCTCAGCCGGCGCAATCCTTCGACGGGACTTCTCCTAGGCATGGTCATTGGTCTCTTGCAGGACAGCCTTAGCGGCCCTAGCGTTCCCCTCGGGCTTTACGGCATTGCGAAAACCATCGTGGGATATCTTGCTTCCTCGATCGGCGCAAGGCTCGATACAGAGCATCCCGCTGCGCGTTTCGCGCTCACCTTTGCATTCTTCGTGGTACACCAGGGCCTGATCGTGGTTACGCGCGGGATTCTCTTGGGGCAACCTGAGCCCTGGTTTAACATGCGCCTCATCGTCGCGGCGCTCGTCAACGGTGTGGTCGCCGTGTTCCTCTTCTTACTTCTGGACCGCCTCCGCAGGAACTAGGGATTCGATGCACTCTGGTCACCGTTGGATGTTGATTTGGTTTTTTGGGTCTAGTTGGCCAGAAGAAACTGTTTGAACTCGTCGTAGGAACTCGAAATCGGCAGCGAAAGTTTTTTGCGTTTCAGGTAAGCGGCGAGACGATCCGGCAAAGGAGGCGCAGTGCCGATCGCTTTCATAACTACATCCGCAAATTTCGCAGGATGCGCTGTAGCCAGCACTAAACCCTGCGCCGGCTGCGCATGCTCGAACTTGTATGCCTCCCATCCGAGAACGCCCACGGCAGTGTGGGGATCGGTGATATAGCCAAAGCGATCGTAGATGGTGCTCATCTCCCGCAGCGTCTCTTCGTCCGTCACCCCGTGACCCCAGACCTCCTTCTGCACGTACGCGAGCCGGTTACGGCACAAATCGAGTAATCGCGGAAAATTGTTTGGATTGCCCACATCCATGGCATTCGAATAGGTGGCCTGCGCCGCGCGTGGATGAAATTCTCCGGTGCGCAGGTATTCCGGCACGACGTCATTGGCATTTGTCGAGGCCACATATTTGGCTACCGGCAAGCCGACGCGTTTGGCAAAAATTCCCGCCGTGAGATTGCCAAAGTTTCCGCTGGGCACGGAGACGATCAACGGCACAGAAGCCACTGGCAACTGCCGGTAAGCCGCCACGTGATAAAACATCTGTGGCAGCAGCCGGCCGATATTGATGGAATTCGCGGAAGTCAAAAAGGCGCGCTTGTTCAGCTCGGCATCGGAAAACGCCTGCTTCACCAGCCTCTGGCAATCGTCGAATGTGCCCGCCACTTCCAGCGCGACGATGTTTTCGCCAAGCGTGGTGAACTGCTTCTCCTGCGCCTCGCTGATACGCTTCGAAGGATAGAGAATCACCACGTGGATTCCGGGCACGTTCAGGAAGCCGTGCGCCACGGCGCTGCCGGTGTCGCCCGACGTTGCTACCAGAACAGTAAGCGGCCGCGTTTCCCCGCGTACAAAATATCCCATCAGCCGCGCCATGAAGCGCGCGCCGAAATCCTTGAACGCCAGCGTCGGCCCGTGAAACAGTTCCAGGATGTGCAGGCCGGGCGATAGCGACACCAGCTTTACGGGAAAGTTGATCGCTTCGCTCACGATTTGCCAGAGCACTTCTTCCGGAATATCCGGCGTGGCAAATGGGCGCACGACACGAAAGCAAACTTCCGTGAACGGCAGCCTGCGAAATTCCTCGAGTTCCTCCGGCGAATGCCGCGCAATCTCCACGGGCATGTAGAGGCCACCGTCGGGCGCAAGCCCGCGCAGCACCGCGCCGCGAAGCGAAGTGAGCGGAGCTTTGCGCGATGTGCTCCGATATCTCAACGAATTTCTCTGTTCGTTAGCCCGCCGTCTTGTCTTGAATCATTTTCAGAAATGACGGCGCATCCAGCAACCCATCGCGCAGCGCCGCGACTTGCAGCGTGCCATGCGCGAGGGTTTCGTAGCTTTGACGCCGCGCGGCAATCAGCACTGGATAACAGCGCGCCACCGTCTCGCGCGGTTTTTCGCCTGGCTTCGGTTGAAACGCGCCGCGCCACAACACCGGTTTGGGATCGTTCAAATATCTTTCGATTAAGAGTTGTTGCTCTTCGGCGGACGCCGCGAGATGCACAATCCTCATTTGCCGCCGCAGGCGCATCAGCAGATTGTTCCCGCTATAAATGACGCTTCCCGTGGTATCAAGCACCAGGGATTTCAGCGGCTGCTGCTCGAGTTCCGTCAAAACCTCGTCCAGCGTGTGAATCTCCTCGGCCAGGTACTCGGACTCTCGCTGAGCGTAGGTCGCGGTATCGGGCCACCCCATCCAAGCGGCGACACCATGGATGCCGGAGTACCCGCCGGCGGCCAGGCGCGACGCAAGCTTTTGCTCGATGCGGTCGTCGCAAGAAACAGCAGGACACCCATTTGCGGCTAACTTCTTTGTCCAGAAAGTCTTCCCGGCGCCGGACATGCCGATCAGCGCCAGTCGCAACGGGTTTTTCCTGTTCGTTTCAGCAGTCATAGGTGAACTGCCTACGATAGCGTGATATCCGCAGCCACGGCAACACGGGTACGACGCGCCTGGGCAAAAAATTGTAATGCATTTCTGGAACCTGTCCTCCAAGACGGCTTGCGGCCCATGGATGCAGGTGGTAGGTTTAGAAAGACTCTTGCTGCTTCACGCAGCTTCAGTCCGGCGGTGATTCGGGAGTCCCGGGAGATTTTTTCGGTTCCCAGGTTCGAGGAAATTTTCGACGGACATTTTCGGCGTGACCCTGCTCGTTTTCAGGGTCAACTCGAAACCCACGCTGTGCATTTTTTCGTGACGCGAGTTTAGTCCGGCCAGGGTAGTCAAATTGGGCCGGAGCGGGCGGAAAGCCCTGAGATAAAAGTGCTCGCGCGCGGGGTTTTCGTGTCGTACTGGTTCCGCAACGACAATCGATTGCCGCAGGCGCGGCTGGCCATAGCCTCCTACATCATCGTGGGAATGATCGGCGTGTTGCTGCTCGGTTTCTGGAAGCTTCAGGTCATCGACGCGGACAAGTACAGTTCGTTGGCCGAGCGCAACCGCGTGCGCTACATTCCCGTGATTGCCCCGCGCGGCCGCATGCTGGACCGCGAAGGCCGTGTGCTCGTGGACAATCGGCCTTCCTTCAGCGTGCTCCTCCTCCGCGATGAACCGGCCCAAGTCGAAAAGCACCTCGCGGGAATTTCAGAGGGCCTGGGAATGCCCTTGGATGATCTGCGCGACCAGCTCAACAACACAAAGAATCTCCCGAAATTCCAGCCCATCATTATCAAGCCCGACGCCTCGCCCGCGGACGTGGCTTTCATCGAATCGCACCGGTCCGACATTCCCGTCCTCGAAATGATCCCCGTTCAACGGCGGCGCTATCTGCCGGGCGGGTTCCTCGCTCACGCTGCGGGGTACGTCGGTGAAGTCAGCGAACAGCAGATCGAGGCCAGCAATGGAAAGCTCCGCCCCGGCGACTTCGCGGGAAAGACCGGTTTGGAGCGCCAATACAACGACCTGCTTCAAGGGACGGACGGCATGCGACGCGTGGTCGTGAACAGTATCGGCAAAGAAGTTGACCGCCTATCCACGCAAGAGGCTATTTCCGGCAAACAGATTCTGTTGACCATCGATTACGATTTGCAGCAAGTTGCCGAGCAATCTTTGGGAGCGCGCCCTGGTGCCGCGGTCGCGCTGGACCCGCGCACGGGCGAAGTCCTGGCGATGGTGAGTCACCCCGCGCTGGATCCCAACGATTTCGCGGTGCGCATCTCGGCAGATGACTGGAAGAGTCTCAACGAGGACCGGCAAAAGCCTTTGCTCAATCGTGCCATCCAGGCTCAGCTTGCGCCCGGGTCTGTTTTCAAAATTGTGACCGCCACTGCTATGTTGGAGGACAAAAATCCTCCGGAAAGCTTCACCACGTTTTGCCCCGGTTACGCCACCTTCTATGGCCGGCAGTTCAAGTGCTGGGTTTACGGGAAGAGCTCTCATGGTGTGGTGGGATTGCACAAAGCCATCCTCGAATCCTGTGATATTTTCTTCTACAACGCTGGAATGCGCTTGGGCATCGACCGCCTCTCCTACTACGGCAGCAAATTCGGGCTCGGACACAAGACTGGAATCGATCTCCCAGAGGAGTTGCCCGGGCTGATGCCTTCCGCTGAATGGGTGGAGCGGGTCTTCCATCGCAAGTGGTATGCGGGCGAAACGATCTCGGTGTCCACCGGTCAGGGAGCCGTCATCACCACTCCCCTGCAACTCGCGCGCATGATCGGCGGAATCGCCATGGGCGGCGTTTTCAAGCAGCCTCATCTCCTGAAGGACTTACCAAACGTCGGTGAGGAACGGGTTGCGCTTTCCGAGCAGACCGTCGAGAAAATAACCGACGCGATGTACGGCGTTGTGAATGAGGGTGGCACCGGGGCCGCGCTCAAATTGGCCGGCGTTGAGCTTAGTGGAAAATCGGGGACTGCGCAGGTGATTGGTTACGCCACTCGCGAGCGGGTAGGAAAACAAAAGAAGTTTGAAGACAACGCCTGGTTCGTTGGCTACGCGCCGCGCCGCAACCCGGAAATTGTCGTATGCGTGCTGGTACAGGAAAGCGGAAAACACGGCGGTGAAGCAGCCGGGCCGGTGGTCAAGGAAGTCATCAAGGCCTATTACGACAAGAAGAATAAGAAGACCCAGGGTCAGGAAACCGCCAAATCCAAACGGCCTGATTCACGGAATGCGCCGGCTCGCGTTGCTGTGGTTGCTCGACGGGCAGCCTTGAAGCCTGAAGAGAGCGCCGCAGTTGTGCCGGCACGCGCCAGCGCGGAGCCACAGCGCTAAAGGACTCTATGATTTTGTCTCGCGAAGTTCGAACGCCACAAAGCGCTCACGACAGCACCAGCCTGGGTCTTGGCTTTCAACTTTCCCTATGAAAGACGCACCCGGAACCCGCGATTACGACTGGTGGCTCCTGGCCATCCTTGCCGCCATCTGTGCCCTCGGCGTAATCGAAATCTATTCCGCCACGCACGGCAGCGCGCTGGCAGGCATGCACATGAAGCAGGTGCGCTGGCTGGTCATCGGCTTCGCGCTGATGTTCGCGCTCTCGCGGCTGGACTATCACCTGATTCTGGATCAAGCCCCTATCCTGTATCTGCTGGGCATTACGGCGCTTATCGCAGTTCTCCTCGTCGGGCACACCCGCTTCGGCGCCAAGCGCTGGATCAACGTCCCCGGCATCGGGGAACTTCTTCAGGTGTCAGAATTGGTCAAATTGATTATAATCATAGTGTTGGCACGCTTCTTCGCGGAAGTGCGCTCCGATCAGCTTGATCTGCGTGATCTGATCAAGGCAGGATTATTGGTAGGTGTTCCTCTGGTTTTGATACTCAAGCAGCCCGATTTGGGGACAGCCCTCGTATTGATCCCCTTGCTGGTGGTTGGCGCATTTCTGGCGGGTTTGCAGTGGCAACACGCGGCGGCGTTTTCGCTTGCGGGGATCTTGCTGGTGAGCGCAGTTTTCTATCCTCCCGTTAGCCGGCGAATCCTCAAGCCGTATCAGCGCGAAAGAATTACTTCTTTCCTGCACCCTGAAGAGGACGCCAAAGGCTCCGGCTATCAGTTATTGCAATCGAAGATTGCCGTGGGCTCGGGTGGCTTTTGGGGCAAAGGGTTCAGTAATGGCAGTCAGAATCAACTGGGCTACATCCCCGTGCGGTATTCGGATTTCATTATGTCGGCGTGGGCTGAAGAACAGGGATTCAAGGGCGTGCTTTTGGCCCTCGGGTTGTATATGGCGCTTCTGTTGCGTTTGGTGCAGAATGCTCAACGCGCGAAAGATCGCGCGGGAATGTTTCTGGTCATGGGCGTAGCAGCGGCGCTTGGGTTCCATGTGCTGGTAAACGTGGCAATGGTCATCGGGGCTATGCCGGTGACCGGCATCCCGTTGCCGTTGATGAGTTACGGAGGGTCCGCCACATTGTTTGTGTTCCTGGCGATTGGCCTGGTGATGAATGTCCGGCTTCGCCGCTTCGTCAACTGACCAAGCCGCCAGTGCCGAGTGACGTCTCCGCTTCCGCGGAGCGCACCGGAGAAAGAATTGGATTTGTTGATCCCGGCTCGGCCGGGGTCGCAAGTAAGAAGGATTTTAGAGTGAGGACAGCATCGTCCGCCGATCGCCCGGCTCGTTTCCGGCGACGGACCAGCCTCGACAGACTGAGGAATCATCTTGTAAGTGGCCCCGACCTCGTCGGGACCAAACCCTCTGGCTTCGAACGCCAAGCCACTTCCCTATTCGTGTGGCCAACGTGCTTCCCGGCATTGCTGGGAGCGGCTCCGATTTTTGGAAACTCCGACGGGCATAAGCTCGCGGCGATGCGTCCTGGCGGTCCCGGCCAAGCCGGGGCTGCACAGAAGGGTGATTCCGGCTGCGCCGGAGTCACGCATAAGGAGTTTTCATGTCGAAAGAATTGGTTATTTCCGCGGCCTCCCACGAACGGAGAGTCGCGATTCTTGAAGAAGGTCAGTTAGTCGAAATCTACATCGAGCGGGAAAAAGAATTCGCGCTCGTCGGCAGCATCTACAAAGGAAAAGTTACACGCGTTCTACCCGGCATGCAGTCCGCTTTCGTGGATATTGGTTTGGACGGCGACGCTTTCCTGTATGTCAGCGACGTTTTCGAAAATCTCGAAGACTACGATCACGGGCACCCGCATGAGCAACCACAAACCTCGGTGGCATCGCTGCCTCCTGCCATTGGTTCCCCGGTGGAAGTGCTTCCAGGCGAATCCTTGGCCAGGGCCAACGAACACCACGAAGAAACGCGTCCCGAGGAGTTCCATCAACACGAAGCCCACGCTGTAGAGGAACAGCACGCTTCCCACGAGGAGGTTTCCGCCGCGGAGGTTCGGCATCTGGAACATCACGGCGCGCTTCCGTCTACTCCCGTGGAAGAGCAACACACCGAAGTGGCAGAGGAGCGCCAGCCGGATTCCAATGCCTCCGCGCCCCAGAATTTCGCGCCACATTACAACCCCACGCAGAACTATCCAGCCCGCGGCGGCAACGACCGTCCTGGACAGAGTTTTGGCCGGGGCGGTGACCGCAGCAGTGACCGCGGCGGAGACCGTGGCGGGGATCGCGGTCGCGGTGGCCGTTGGGGACGCCGTGGCGGACGCCATCGCAGCGGACGCCCACAAGGTGGTCCTGGTGGGCGCAATTTGCCTCCCTCGAAATATGCCTCGCCACAGGGCGGCGAGTCCCGCGGATACGACAATCGTGGCGCACAGTCTCGTGGTTACGACAATCGGCGCGCGGAGGCTCCGCGCACCTCGGCGCCTTCCACGACCAGCGTTCCCGAGGAAGAGATGCTCCTTCCTGGCGAATCGCTGGCAAAGTACCGCAACAAGCCTGCGGCCGCGCCGGCTCCTGTTCCCGTTGTGGAGCATGAAGCACCCGAAGAGCGCCCGGCTGTCGAAGAGATTACGCCGCGCGCAACCGCCAATTCACCTGCCGCTGCTGCGACCGGCGGCGTTCCTCGCCGGTTCTCCGGCGGATTGCCCCGCTGGCTTCTGGCAGATGCCGGCGCAGAACCAGAGGCGGCACCCTCGGGAGAAGCTGCGGACTCCGCTGAGAAGATTTCTGCCGCGAGCCTCTCTGAACCTCCAGTAGAGACAGCCGTCAACCATGTGGAAGCGGTCCGGAATGACGTTGAACTGAACGAGGATCAGGTCGCCGCGCTCGCCTCCGGCTTCGTCGAGGCCAAGCACGAAGAGACGCAGGAAGAAGCGGAAGCCGATGCTGTCGTCGGCGGCGCTGAATTTGACGAAGAAGAGGAGACCGAAGAGGTCGAAGAAACAATCGTCACGGAAGTTTCCCAACTCTCCGAGGAGGAGGCCGAGGAAGTCGAAGCCGGACGTGCGGCTAACCGCGCGGAATTCGCAGCCGACGTGGCTCAAGAACACGCCGAACACGACGCCGCTCACAGCGCCCAACAACACAGCGAGCCGGAACATCTCGAGCACGAATACGTCGAAGCGGAGCACGTCGAAGAGGAAGTGCTTTCCGCAGCTCACGGCGAATCCGTTGCGGAAACCCCGGCGGTCATCGAAGACGACGTGATTCTCCTCCCCGGCGAAACGCGTGCCCCGCGCATTGGCGGCCCTGCTGCTCCTCGGGAGGATTTCCCGCGTGACTCCGCCCGCATCGGCGGCAACCCGCGTTCACGTTTCCAGCGGCCGTTCCGCAGCGGTGGACGCGACCATGGTCGCGGAGGCCGCCCAGACAGCCGTGGCGGACGTCCCGATCGTGGCGGACGCCCTGGCGGCGGGCCACGTTTCGAACACCGCGGGCCAGGTGGCCCGAGGCACAACCGGGGTTATCAAGGAGGCCATTCTGGGCCATCGCGCCGTCCGCAGCTCATTTCCGAAATGCTGAAGGCCGGCCAGGACGTGGTCATTCAAATCGCCAAGGAACCGCTCGGCAAAAAGGGCGCGCGGATCACCAGCCACGTCGCGCTTCCGGGCCGCTTCCTGGTCTACATGCCCACGGTTCATCACACGGGCGTTTCGCGCAAAATTATCTCCGCCGAAAATCGCTCGCGTTTGCGCCGTCTGGTCAGTGAAGCCGGAAACGCCTATCCGGGCGGCTTCATCGTTCGAACTGCAGCCGGCGGCGCCACCGACGACGAGATTCGCACCGACATCGAGTTCCTCGGCAAGACCTGGAACGAAATCAAGGAGCGCAGCGAGCAACGCAAAGCCCCTGCCCTGCTCCACCGTGACCTCAATCTCGTCGAGCGCATCCTCCGCGATTACGTCAGCGACGATTTCTCCGGCATCTGGATTGACAACGAGGAGGAGTACGGCAAGATCGTCGAATTCGTCAGCCGCTTCCAGCCGAAGCTCGTCAACAAGGTCAAGCTCTACACTAAGGAGACACCGATCTTCGAAGAGTTTGGCATCCAGCACGAACTCGACAAAGCGCTGCGCGCCAAAGTCTGGCTCAAGTCCGGCGGCTACATTGTCATCAATCACACCGAAGCACTCGTGGCCATCGACGTCAATACCGGCAAATTCGTCGGCAAGGGCTCCACGCGCCTCGAAGACACCATCGTCAAGACCAACCTCGAGGCCGTCAAGGAGATCGTCCGCCAGATTCGCTTGCGTGACCTCGGCGGCATCATTGTCGTCGATTTCATTGACATGGAAGAGCGTCGCAACCGCGAGAAAGTTTTGTCCGCGCTGCAGCAGGCCCTCGAGGAAGACAAGGCTCCGTCAAAGGCGCTTTCCTTCAACGAGTTCGGCCTCGTCTGCATCACCCGCAAGCGCACCAAGCAGGCGCTCGAGCGCGTCCTCTGCCAGCCTTGCCCGTACTGCACCGGTTCCGGGATGGTTAAGTCCATCCCAACGCTGTGCTATGAAATCCAGGCCGAAGCGCGCAAGATGGCGACGCCGGATCACGAAGGCCCGAATCTCACCATCCGCGTGAATCCCGAAATCGCCAAAGCCCTGAAGACCCGCGAGTCCATGCTCATCGACGAACTCGAGCAAACCTCGCACAAGCACATCATCATTCAGTCGGACGCCACCCTCCACTGGGAGCAGTACGACATCTACTAATCTCGGTTCAACAGAAACGAGAAGGCCCGGGCGAGTTGATCGTCCGGGCCTTTTTCTTTGCTTAGCTCTTTCTGCGTGCCGCCAGTCTGGGTTTCCTCCAAGAATGGAAAGCTCAAAAAATCCAAAAAAGCTGTAACTATAGGCGCGCAGGCCAAGTAAGTAGTGATAGAGAGTGGCAGATGGAGCTGCTGGAGCGTTTCGCGTCGGGCGACTTGGAAGCCTTCGAGGCGCTGTTTCGACAGCACCAGAAGGAAGTCTATTCCTGGATTGTGCGCATCGTTCGCGACACCGGAATTGCCGAGGATCTCACCGTGGAGACTTTCTGGCGCATCTACAAGGCTCGATCGCGGTTCCGACCGGAAGGGAATTTCCGCGCTTGGACGCGTCGCATCGCCACCAACGCTGCTTTCGACCATCTCCGGCATTCGCGCCGCGAAACCGGCTTGCCCGGAGATCTTCCATGTACAACAGGCGCTGATCCCGCCGTTCGCCGCGAGGCCCGCGAGCGCATCAGAATGGCTTTCCAGGAGCTGCCTGCAAAATACCGCCTCGTGGCAACGCTGGCTCTGGTCGAAGAAGAGCCGTACAACAACATTGCCGACGCCGCGGGCATATCCGTTGCGCTCGTCAAGGTCCGCGTGTTCCGGGCGGTTCGAATGCTGCGCAAGAAACTCAACTCTTTTGACGTGGAGGTCGATACGAAATGACCACTGACGGGACCAACAAAGAGATGAAAGATCTCCTCAAGCAAGCGATCGCGCCTGCACCGGACGCCGAGCTCCGCCGCGACCTCTGGCCGCAAATGCTCCGCAAACTAGAGGAAGCGCCCCTTCCTGCGCTCCGTGTTCCTTGGTTCGATTGGGCACTCGCCGCGATTTTGAGTGCCGCCCTTGTCTTTTTCCCCGGTTCCATTCCGGCGCTGCTATATCACCTGTGAAGCTGGAGGCCTTATGAATCAGCACATTTATCTCCGCGCGTATATGTCGGGCATCGTTGTGCCCACGGTTTTTCTCCTCGTTGTCGCCACCGTTTTTACGATGGCCCGCTACGTTTACAACATTCCCCTTCCCGTGGAGCGTGTGATCGTGTTTCCCATGGCCGTGGTGCCCAACGCCTGGGGCCTTTGGAATGTTCTCTTCGTTGCGCTCCGTGATCGTTTGCAACTCTCCATCGGCCTCCACGGCGCTCTTTTGCCAATTCTGCTCGCGCCGCTCGGTATCGTTGTCGCTAGTCTTTTGAACGCCTCCATTCCCAATTTCGTTGCGCACGCCTTCCCAATCCTGGCACCTGTCGGGCTGATCGCCTACTATTTGGCCTGGAAATACCTCGTCGGCTTCCTCAATCGAGTTCAAGGGCTCGCCTGAAGCATGCCGCTTGACCTGTACCGACGGCCAGTGTTTGATTTGCGCAAGCCGCAGTTTTTCGGGTTGCCTCGTCTCCCCAACGCCACTAAAGTGATTCCACACTGCTCCCTCCCACCCGGAGCTAAACTACATTTCTGTACCAATTAAGGGAGGAAGTATGTGGACTAAGCAGCAAATCGCAACGGATGCGCCCGCCGCTCCGCCAGTTCAAGCCGCAACATCACCGGTTGTTCCGTTCAACGCCCCTTCGGCCACGCGCCTCGGCAACGCCAGCGTGCGCGAAACTGCCCGTCTGGGTGCTAGCCTGGTAATCAAGGGACATATCACCGGCACCGAAGACCTGCGCATCGACGGCAAGGTAGACGGCCCGGTCTCACTCCGCGGCCACGAACTGACCGTGGGCCCCACCGCTCAGCTCAATTCCGAGATTCAGGCGGGCGACGTGGTCGTTTACGGCAAAGTTGTCGGGAATCTCCACGCGCGCGGTCGCGTCGACATCAAGAAAGATGGTTCGATCGTAGGGGATATTTCCTCGGCGCGCATCAGCATTGAAGACGGCGCCCACTTCAAGGGCCGCATCGAAATCGACCCGACCAAGACTCAGGCCGCCGCCGACTAGTGGGTGAAAGACGCCCACTTGTAGAATTGGCGCGGGCGTCTTTCGTCAAACTTCGTTCTCTAGCTTCCTGAGTGCCGCTGCTCTTCCCACGGGTCACCGTACCCGTGATCCCCGTTGCGTTCCTGGAATCTCGACGGCGGTTTCGCCGCGCGCGCTTTAGCGATCGACAAAACCGCCTTCGCGGCATTTTAGTCTACTGTTGTCCCTGTCCCGAGCCAAAATTAAACATGTCGAACAAGTCTCCGATAGCGGGCATGTTCGATGGAACATAGGGATTATCTCGGTCAACCCGCGGATTGGGCAAAGTATCTCGGCTCCGATCGGAAACCGGAGCAAGCTGCCAGTTCCGCTCGATGAACTTCATCAGCGAAACGTGGTCGCTGTAAGAATGGCTGATGTGCCCGCCCCTCGAGAAGTTCGAGATGGCGATTAGCGGAATGCGCGGCCCATCACCGAAAAAGTCCAGCGCCTGAATGAACCCGCTGTCGTAATAACCGCCGCCTTCATCCACGGTGATGAAAATGGCCGTCTCGGCCCATTGCTGTTCGTTGCTTTGGGCCAGTTCAACGATGTTCTTCGAAAACGCCTCGAACAAGCCCAGCTTTGACGAGTTCGGGTGCCCATCCATTGCGCCGTCCGGCTTGACGAACGATACCGCCGGAAGCGTGCCGTTTTTGAGGTCGTTGAACAGGTCCATAACGTCTCTCATATGATCCGCGCGCTGCGCCGGAAAATTCGACTCATACTCGAACGGATTGCAAATCGTGCAGTAACCATTAATCGGGTTATGCGCCACGGCAAGGTTGTAACCGCCGCCATAGTAAATCCAGGGAATACCGCTGTCATTTAACGCATCGCCGATGCTCCGCAACTTCAGGGGCGGAATGTTCCTGGTTGGATCGGTCGGTGTGCCATCCGGATTGAATCCCTGCCCATGATTGACCGCCGGATAAAAGTGGCCTTGCTCGCAACTGGGTGAGACAGCGTAAGGCAAGGAATTCAAATAGCGGAGAATCGCCTGTGAACCGGGAGCTGCAGGATCCGAGCAATTGAAGTATGTGGCTCGCTTGGTGTAGAGGTTCAGAGTGCCGGTCTGCGGATCGGGATTGTAAATATCGCTCGCGGGAGGTGTGGCGGCATTGCCGTTGGCATCGGTGAAGAAAGGATACTGCCCAAAGCCGATCAAAAAGCTGTCCGGACCAGTGCCGCCCATTACCGGCTGATGATAGTTGTCGCTCATGGAGAACTC
>Ga0137395_10000087_pt1 | contig 29127 bp, 28 predicted proteins | sample czobulk216metaG_FD_108283 | JGI IMG/M metagenome (GOLD analysis project Ga0137395, IMG submission 108283) | Vadose zone soil microbial communities from Angelo Coast Range Reserve, California, USA - czobulk2.16 metaG | ecosystem: Environmental > Terrestrial > Soil > Vadose zone | place: USA...
CATCCGGGCAATCTGAACGAGTCCCGCTTTCGTTACTTGGGGCATCAGGTTATGAATGGTCATTCCACGGCCGTTGTAGGGTTTGCGCAGATTCCTGGCAAAGCGAAATTTCCTGGAAATGTGACATTCGAGGGAACGACGATTCCGATTCTCTTTCAGGGGATTGCGTGGATTGACGAATCCAATTTTAGAATCGTTCGATTACGAACTGACATGCTAGCGTCGCGTCCCGACATTTATCTGCAAACGCTTACCAAGGAAGTTCTCTTCTCTGAGGTTCGGATCCAGGCAGGTGAAACTCCTGAATCATTTTGGTTGCCGGAAGAGGTAGAGGTCGTTTGGGACTTCCGGGGGCAGATCGTCCGACAATTTCATCGGTATTCTGACTACCACCTTTACCATGCCAAATCCAAAATCATAATGTAAATGTGCTGTAACGGACACTCATAGTCTCCCTCGTGGCCCCACCAACGGCGGAGCGGGTTCTGCGAGCCGCGGCAAATCACTAAAAATCCTTTCCTTAAGAATAACGGTAAGAATGACGGCAGATCGACGTGGCCCTGCGAGCACTTCCCAAGCGGGTCTGGGCTAGTGACAAGGTTTTGACAAACGAATTCCTTGACAATCTCACTGTGAAGTAGCAGCATTCCGGGCGTTGTTTGAAACTCTCCCAGGAGGAACAAAATGATCGTCCCAGCCGTACGTGCTCTGTTTCTTGCAGCTTTGCTGGCGCTGCCTCTGGCAGCAGCGAATGATGCCACGCCAAACAACCAGTCAAACAATGTTCCAACGGACCACAACGAATGGACGGTGGCCCAGCTTCAGGCGGCCATGGCTTCCGGAACACTCACGTCCGAAAATCTGACCAAAGAGTATATCGCCCGCATTGTCGCGCTCGACCAGAATGGTCCGGGAGTCAACTCAGTGATCCAACTAAACCCGGAAGCATTGGTGATGGCGCTCAACGCCGACAACCTGCGCAAGCGCGGGATTGTGCTTGGACCTTTGCACGGAATTCCAGTGCTGCTCAAGGGCAACGTCGACACCGGCGACATGATGCAGACCACTGCGGGCTCGTTCGCGCTGCTGGGGAAGCCAGCGCTCAGTGACTCTACGGTCGCGGGCAAGTTGCGAGCGGGTGGTGCGGTAATCCTGGGTAAGACGAACCTCTCGGAGTGGGCCAACTTCCGCTCTTTCGAATCTGTTAGCGGGTGGTCGGGATGGGGCGGCCAGACCAATAACCCTTACGGTATTGATCGCAATCCCTGCGGCTCCAGTTCGGGCTCGGGCGCCGGCGTGTCGTCGAACTTCGCAGCCGTATCGTTCGGGACCGAGACTGATGGCAGCATCGTTTGCCCGGCGAACGCGAACGGAGTGGTCGGATTGAAGCCGACGGTCGGCCTCACCAGCCGCGCTGGCATCTTGCCGATTTCCCACATTCAAGACACTTTCGGTCCCCACGGCCGTACCGTGGCTGATGCAGCCGTGGCTCTCGGCGTCGTGCAGAGCCGCACGTTTGACGGTCGCGATGCGGCGACCGGTGGTGTTCCTTTGGGATGGCAGGGCCGGTTCAAGCGCCCCACCAACATTCCCACCGACTATACTCAGTTCCTTGATCCTAACGGACTGAAGGGCGCAAGACTTGGTCTAACGCGCCTAGGATTGAACGGGTTTGATCCATTCGTCCCAACACCGCAGCCGGTGGTGGACGCGTTCGAGGCCGCCTTCAAGGCGCTCACCAATGCGGGCGCGACCGTCATTGACCTGGATGCCGCAGGCTTCGCGTTTCCCAACGGCGGCTCGGGCCCCGGTGAGTTCCTGATCTTGTGCTTCGATTTCAGGAATGACGTGCAAGCTTACTTCGCCACGCGTGTCGGGGTTCCCATGGCCGGCAAGACTTTGAACGACGCCATCGCGTTCAATAACGCTCACGCGAATGAGGAGATGCCATTTTTCAATCAGGATATTTGGGATCTCATTGCAACCATGCCGACGGGACGCAGCGATCCTCAGCCGGCCTTCGGCGGAATGACATACAACCAGGCGCTCGCCGCTGACAAGGCCTTTGGGGTGAACGGCATCGACGCCGCGCTAAGCCAGTTCAATCTCGACGCAGTCGTCACCGCTACCGACAACCCGCCGTGGGCCACCGACTTGATCTTTGGAGACCACTTTATTTTTGGTTCATCGGGCCTGGCGGCGCCAGAAGGTTATCCGATCGTGCAAGTGCCGGCGGCCATGGTGTTCGGAGCACCGATGGGGCTCAGCTTCTTCGGGACGGCTTTTAGCGAGCCTACCTTGATCAAACTCGCTTCCGGTTTCGAGGCGGCCACCCAGGTGCGCGCTCACAACCTGCCTACGTTCGCAGCGACGGTGCCCTTCAAACATATTGCTGGAACGACATTGAGACCGCCGCAACAACGCGCGGGGCATGCAGGAGGCTCGCCGGCATCGCCCTCCAATGCAAATCCGAAAACAGGGAAGGAGCTCAAGCGGCCTCACGCCTTGTGATTCTTGTCTAGGTTTGCCCACGATTGGTAGATCTCAAATGCCCTCCTAGCCATTTTTTGCGCAGACTTTGCGCAGTAAGGGATAGGAGGGTTCAACTTTTGGCACTCTGCTAAGTGGGGCCTTTTTGTGGATGAATCACGCGGAGTGCTTTCACCGCAACTGAAATTTCAGCAGGGGTCTCGCACACAAACTCTCCATCAGCGTAAATCTCCAGCGGAGGTTCGGTCTCTACCCGTACCCGCTCTGCCTTCGAGTATCCCACCTTCGGCGAAAGTAAATGGCGACCGGAATAAACTGTGGGAAACATGCAGAATAGTTCAAAGGGATTCATCGTGGCGATGCGGCAGATATCGAGCTTTCCGTCGGTGAAATCGGCGTCCGGTGCGATACGCATGCCATCGCCGAAGAACTGGGTATTCGCGAAGGCCGCCAGTAAGGTTAATTCTTTCGAATCGATGTCATCTCTGGTTTCGCCACTGCCGCCATTGCTATTGAACTTGGTCATCTGCATAGAGAACGCAGGCAACTTTAGCAACAGCGGCAACAGCGCCAGAACGTAGCCCCCGTGTCCGCGCAGCCAGCGCGGCATTTGATTGGCGCGTCGAGCGGCCGCAGAGTCCAGGCCGCATCCCGCAACGCAGCAAAAATAATGGAGGTGATTCGGTGAAGAGGACGGAACGACGACCCCGAGATCAATGGCCTGCGCCTGAATTTTTCCCGCCTCGAAATCGCGCCAAACGTTCAAAGACTCCCGCATCGACCGCAATTTCAGCGCCCTCGCAAAATCGTTCCCACTACCCGATGGGACGATCAGAACAGGAAGTTGAAGTCGCACCAGCGCCGCGAGATGGCGATGTATGGTGCCGTCGCCGCCAAAAATTACAATCGCATCGGCGTCGACTGTTGCGGAAGGCAGTCCTTGCATCCATTCGGTTTGGGAGCTGGCTTGAAATGGCTTCAAGTCTGCGGGGGAAGTTCCTAATCCGAAGATGGCGGCGGCTCGCATGGCCTCACATCTAGCATCTGTCGACACACTGAGTTAATGTGAGCGCAGGCAACTGACCGAGATGCGCTCCGGGTTGGACGGGGCGAAGCCCCGTCACCACACGATCTTCACTACCAACATCTCCGACGACCACAACTATTTCTGCAGGCATTTCTGCATGAAGCCGACGAGATCTTTTTTCATCTTGTCATGTTCGGCGCGATCGATGTACACCATGTGGCCGGCATTATATGTGGCGTACGAGATGTTTTGTCGGAACGGCGAGCCGAGGTCGAGATGATCCATGGTCCAGTTGGCAGCGGCGAAGGGTGTGGCCAAGTCGTAATAGCCTTCCATTACCAGCACCTTCATGTACGGATTTTTGATCATGGCCGAGCGCAAGCCGCCTGCGGTGCTGGGGAAGCCTTGCTCGGCGTTGCCCCACTCCCAGTTTCGGAAGCCGGGTTCGTCAAAGGCGAAAACACGATACGGCATGTCGGACTTGTAATTTAATTCTGTGCGCAGATAGTTATTAAATGCGGATGTATAAGGCGGAAGGATGGCAGCGCTGGTCGGATCGTAAAAATGGTCTTCGCCAGGATCAGGGCTGGTGAACCTTCCATCGAGGCGGCCCGCTATCAGCTTTTGGTCAAGCAGCAGTTCTTTGGTGAAGGTGGGAACGTCGATACGCATGTCATTTGCTGCTATCACCTCCGGCCGTAGCCCGAGATAGTGCGACAGTTGCTCAACGATCTTGCGGTGGTCTTCGGGCGTGATGGCGTCGCCTTTGCCAAGTGCAATTGCGTAATCGTTCAGCGACCAGCGGATGACTTCTTCCCGTGTTTTCGCCATATCCTGCGCGAGATCGGCAGACAGCCTGTGATGGTAGGCGGCGATCATATTAAACGTCGGCACCAGCAGAAAATAGGGCAGGTCGTTGGACTTGTTCCACTCGAGCGTCTGGAAATCCACCGCCATCGAGAGCAATGTCACGCCATTAAAAGAGATGCCATGATCGGCCAAATATCCGGCGATGCCTGCGGCGCGCGTTGTGCCATAACTTTCCCCTAGCAGGAAGAGTGGCGAACTCCAACGATCATAGCGGGAGAGGTAAAGGCGGATGAATTCTCCGAAAGCTTGAACGTCGCCTTTCAGCCCCAGAAATTTCTTAGTCAATTCGGCGGTGGCAGCGCGCGAATAGCCAGTCGCCATCGCGTCTACCATTACGATGTCGCTGCGGTCGAGCAATGTGTCAGGATTTTCTTCCAGGCGATAGGGAGCGGCGGGCATGAAGCCGTTCGGTTGCAGCACCACACGCTTCGGTCCGAGTGCACCCATGTGTAGCCACACCGAGGCGGAGCCCGGACCGCCATTGAATGCAAAGGTCAGTGGACGGCTTGCGACATCCTGCCCATCGAGAGTGTAGGCGACGAAAAACATTTCGGCTTCAATCTTCCCGTCGCCACGCTTGATCGGCAGCCTTCCGGTGGTCGCGGTGTAGCTGAGAGTCTTTCCGTTCAGAGCAAACTGATGGTGGGTGATGATGGGCGCAACTTCGGAGACGTCGAAGTGCTCTTCCTTATCCTTCTCTTTATCCTTATCAGTCGTTTCAGTTGCGTCGGGTTTGGACGGCTCCGTCGGCTTATTAGTTTCCGCCACGCGCTTATCTGGATTCGATGAGCTGGCAGGTTCCTTCTTGCTCTTTTCCTTCTTTGCGGCAGCGGGCTTCGAGCTCTCGGTAGGGGTGTCCTGAGTTTGCTGCGCCACCGTAAATGGAATCGTTAACATGGCGCAAAGAAGGGCGGCCGACATTCTCATGCTTTATCTCCGGAAGAAAAGATTTGGAAGAGCATTATAGCGTTTTTGCCAAACGCACCTGGCAGCCGGTTATCGCATCTTAGGCAACTCCAGACGTGCTAGAATTTGGTGCGCCTTAACAGGCTTCCAGCGGCCTCGGGCGACCGAGCGCTCTCCATACAACCAATGACGGACTTAAAAGTGGCCCAAAACCCCAAGTCCCAAATCGGCTCAGTCACCTACGCCGACGCTGGTGTAAATATCGATCGCGGCAATCGCACCAAGCAGCGCATTAAATATCTTGCGCACAAAACCTTCACCAAGGGCGTATTGAGCGAGATCGGTGGGTTTGGCGGATTATTTTCGGTGGACAAGAAATATTTGGACCCCGTTTTAGTGTCGAGCGTGGATGGCGTGGGCACCAAGTTGAAAGTGGCTTTCGAAATGAAAGTGCATCACACAATTGGCGCTGATCTGGTGAACCACTGCGTGAACGATATTGCGGTGCAGGGCGCGGCTCCGTTGTTCTTTATGGACTACCTGGCCACCGGCAGGTTGGACCCGGAAGTGGCCGAGAAAGTTATTGGCGGGCTGGCCGAAGCCTGCAAGCATAATGGCTGCGCTTTAATCGGCGGCGAAACCGCCGAAATGCCAGGGTTCTATCCTGAGGGCGAGTACGACATTGCCGGATTCATTGTTGGCGTGGTCGAGCGCGAGCGTATTATCAGCGGGAAAGATGTGCAAGTTGGCGATTGTGTGTTGGGCCTTCCCTCCAACGGGTTGCATACCAACGGATATTCGCTGGCTCGCAAACTGCTCTTTGAGGTGGCCGGCTATTCGCCTGAAACTTTTGTCAGCGAGATGAAGAATAAAGTCGGCAACGAACTCATGCGCACCCATCGCAGCTACTGGTCAATTATCCGAAAGATGATTGCTGGCGAATGTGTGGGCGCGCTCGCACATATTACAGGTGGCGGCATCACGGAGAATCTGCCGCGAGTTCTGCCCAAGGGAACGTCGGCTGTTATCGAACTTGGCACTTGGCCTGTGCTGCCGATCTTTGAACATCTGCAAAAACTTGGCAACGTATCTGAGGAAGAAATGCTCCGCACGTTCAATATGGGTCTCGGCATGCTGATCGTGGTTCCCGCCAAGAAATTCAAAAAGGCGCAGACGCTGCTGGAGCGGGCGGGAGAGAAGTTCTACAGCGTCGGGCGCATCGTCAAGGGTGATCGCAAAGTGATGTACAGCTAGTCACTCGTGGTCGGAGCTTCTGCACGAACGACGTTTTTATAATTTGTCATCCCGAGCGAAGCGAGGGATCTGCATTTCGCCGCAAAACTGCAGATCCCTCGCTTCGCTCGGGATGACAAATTAGAGGGCTTTTCTCCGGTTCTCAGAGGTCAATAAATAATAATAATGTTGTCTTATGAGGAACCTTGGCATCTTGCTATCCGGACGCGGGTCGAATTTTGTGGCCATTGCCGACAGCGTCGCGGCCGAAAAGATCCCTGACGCCCGCATTGCGATTGTCATCTCGAATCGTTCCGACGCCCCCGGCATCGAAATCGCCCGCCAGCGAGGTCTTCCGACCCTGGTTATTCCTTCAAAAGGAAAGCCGCGCGAAGAGCACGACCGCGCCATCGTGTCGGCGCTACAGGAGAAAAAAGTCGATCTCATCTGCCTGGCCGGGTACATGCGCCTGCTTTCGCCCTGGTTCGTGCAACAGTTTCCGCTCAAGATTGTGAACATTCATCCGTCTTTGCTGCCGGCGTTTCCAGGGCTTGAGGCGCAGGAACAGGCTTTTGCTTTTGGCGTGAAAGTTACGGGATGCACCGTGCACTTCGTCGATGAGGAGCTCGATCATGGCGCCATCATCATTCAGAAAACCGTTGCGGTGCTGGACTCGGACGATGAGCGCACGCTATCCGCGCGTATCTTGGAACAAGAGCACATCGCATACACCGAAGCGATCAGAATTGTATTGGAAGGCAAATTTAAAATTGTGGGCAGGCGGATGGTGCAACCTTGAACTCCTGTAGTGGACGAGCGAAAAGCAGGTGCTTCGCTTTGCTCAGGATGACAATTTCGTTGCCGACAATTCCGCCAGGCTGGCCAGAGACGCGGCTAGCCGCGTCTCTACATTAGAAATTCTTTTGGACCTCTAATGACCGGGTGCTGCATCACTTCAAGTTCATTTTTTACCAGATTCAATCCGTAGACACACTGCTCGAATGTGGCAGAGAGTTGCGCGAATAGCGGCGCCACCTTGGCGTATTCGAAATTCTCGAACTTCGAGACGATATAGTAGCTTTCCTTTCCCGCCTTAACCCACTCCACAAAATTTTCAACACGCTGACGGCGGAGGCGGTAGTGGTTGATGCTCTCTGGAAACATTCCGGCGTAAAACAAGGTGTAGTCGCCGATATGCTTGCGCACCTGCCGTTCCCGGTCGAACGAGGGCGCGGGGCCATACACGGGGTCGGATTCGATTAGCATCTCGCCCACATCGTTTAACGGTTTTCCGTCGGCATTGCGGATCTTCATCAACTGCTCGACATCGCAAAACTCTGAGAGCAGTTGAGCGACGTAGTTCACTACTTGCGGATCGCGAATTCCGATCTCCTGCGCATAGTGGCGACCGACCAGTTCAAGAAAAAGCTGCTGCAGCGGATGCGACTCCGGAATCATATTTTTGGCCCTCTTTTTCAAACCCTGCTCGTAACTGTAGCTGCCCTAAGTTAGTTATCGGAACAAACTGCCGTGCGGATTAGATACCGCGAATCCTGGTCCAATGCAAGTAACCATCGAGCGACTACTGACATTAGACGTTGGGTGGCGGCGCGACAGTTGCAACGCCACTTTTGCGGCCTATTGTTAGCAGTCTATGCCGGTGATTGCTAACTTCAATCTTGCGCAACGTATGTAGGGGCGCGGGCCGCATCTCTTCTACAGTAAGAGCATCAGTTATAGCGAGGAAGAAACTGGAGGTCTAAGTGGAACGTATCAACATTTCGAGCGGAACACCGTGGGAGCCTGTAGTAGGTTACTCTCGTGCGGTCCGGGTAGGCGCGAATGTCCACGTGGCAGGCACAACTGCGACTGGAGTTGACGGCAAAATTATCGCCGGCGATGCGTACGCACAAGCGGTTCAGTGTCTCAAAAACATAGACCGCGCGTTGCAGCAGGCTGGAGCTTCACTCCAGGATGTGGTCCGAACGCGGGTGTTTCTGACGAATATTGCAGACTGGGAAAAGGTAGGAAAAGCGCACGGAGAAGTTTTTCGCGACATTCGGCCAGCGTCTACGATGATGGCGGTTACTGCCTTGGTATCTCCAGAGATGTTGCTGGAGATCGAAGCTGATGCAACCGTGGCCGACGAAAAAAGGGCGCCGTAAATAAAATTAAGAGAGGCGGAAGCCCGAGATCGTGTTGGACTTCCGCCATCTTGATGGTGTGCTCGTTAGCGGCTAACGTAGGCGGCCAACGTTAGCGGCTAACGGCGACGCCCGCCTTTCTTGCGGGACGCCTTTTTGCGTGCTGCTTTCCGGGCTGGCTTCTTCGCCGATTTTTTCTTAGCCGACTTGGACTTCTTCTTGGAAGTCCGCCGCTTAGCGGCCTTCTTCGCCGACTTTTTCTTTGCAGAGGCTTTTTTAGCAGGTGCTTTTTTGGCACGCGCTTTTTTTGCCGGCGCCTTCGGAGGCCCACCACTCTCACCACCGCCGCCACCTGCGGGAGTTAAACGCGACAGCTCGCCGACAGGCTCGCGAAGAGCCGGTACGGAAGCCTCGTCGTCGTCCTCTATCACCGTGGGCTCTTCTTCTTCCTCTTCTTCCTCTTCCAAATCCTCTTCCAGCGATTCGCCATAGGCGCTGCTGTCGCTGTATTCATCCGTCTCATCATCCCGACCGTAGAGCGTCGGATCATCGAAGCGCATATCTCCTCCTGTTATTTATGGCCACCCGCACGCAATCGCGCCCAGGGCCAGGGATTAGGACAACTAGCTGCGAAACGGTTCTGCTTTTCCTAACGGCGCGTGATTATAGCACGCACCGTTTCAAGGGGCAGTATCGTGCATTCGCCATCGATTTGCGAGAGAAATTATCGAGAAGAAAAATGTTAAAAGAATCAGCGAATGAAAGACGAATTCTCTGTGACGATCTAGATGATGGTAATGGAGCGCCGGGCGTCCCCGCCCGGCCACCGCAGGGCTGTGGGAATGCCGGGCGGGGACACCCGGGGCGCTCCATTATTTATTTATTGTCCTTATTCGTAAGCCAGGGCGTCGATGGGATCCTTCTGCGCTGCCTTAAAGGCCGGGTACAGGGCGCCCGCGATTGCTCCCGCGATAGCGATGAGGGTGGCGCGCACGATCCAGCCGCCGTCCACCACGACTTGAAGAAGAGGGAACTTGTGCGCCAATGCCGCCCGCGCCGCCATGCTCACTACGATTCCCAGAATTACGCCGCTGAGGGCCAGCACCACCGTTTCCCGTAAAACCACATTCACAACGTAGAGCTTGGAGGCGCCCATGGACTTCAAGATGCCGATTTCGCGGGTCCGCTCCATGACCGCCGTGTACATGGCCTGGAAAATTACGATAAAACCAATGATCACCGAGATACCGACCACGACGTCAATGAACGTTGAAAGCCCCGGATAATTGCTGGTAGTCATCATGGCCAGGTAGGAGGCCATCGAGGTCGCCACGTAGCGCTCCATGCCCGGTACCTGCTTGATCTCATCGACCACCGCGTCCGCACTCGCCGGGTCGTCGAGCTTTAGATAGAAGATCGTGGCCTTGTCCTTGGCGCCGATGAGGTCCTGCAAAGTGGCCAGCGGAATAAACTTGCGGGCACCCTTGCCCCGTTCCACGATTCCGGAGATGCGAAACTTGTTGTTCAGAATCTCAATCGTGTCCCCCACCTTGGCATGATTGGATTTGGCAAAAAGATCGTCGACCAAAACGTCGTGCGGCCCCTGGAATGGCCGGCCTTCCAGATAGCGAAAGCCCGCCGACATGCTCTCATAGCTGGGCAAATCGATACCCGCGATAATCTCGAGGGTGCCGGTCGACGCGACCTGTGTAATCACCGGGGCCACACTCTTCACATGAGGAAGTTTGGCCAGCACGTCTCCGACCTTGATGGGCATGGGCGCACCCGAAAACGCGCTGATGAACGAAGACCCCGGTGGTCGCACCAGAACATCGGCCCCGATACCGGCGGTCCGGTTGCGGGCATCCTGTAGCATCCCCAGTGACAGGCCCACGATCAGAAGAATCAGCGTTACCTCGAGAGCGATGGCTACAACGCTGATCAGGGAGCGCAGTGGGCGGTATACGAGGTTCCCGACGATCATTCGATTCATCATGGAGTTTTAATATGGCCTCAGCCCCTCATCGACTACTTGTTTTTGCTGTTCGACGCTTTTGCCGTGCTGGGACTAGGCTGATCGAGGCGCACCACATCCGCGCCAGGCGGTTGTTCGAGCAAAAACTGGTCATCGGTCAAGCTTCGATTAATCTCCATTTTGACCATATTCAGGGTGATATCGTAATCTTCTCGCGGCCGCTCGATCTCAATCGTGCTCGGGAATGTAACACCCGAATACTCTTTGTACTTCTGATAGTGCGCATCGGTGGCAACATTGCCCTGCTGGTCATAGATTCGTTGCCGGTAGGGCAGCAGGTCGATTCGGCTGAAGTCTATCTTTCGCGCCAAATAGGCGCCCTGAGGCCCCTTCCGTATCACAAGCAAGCTATAGTTCGGCTGTTCCACTTGATGCCGCTTCGAATCCAGAACAGTTTCGTAACCATTTTCCAGCACGGCATCGTCTTGCCCGATCTCCGGTACCAGCAATGCGTCATAGATGTACTGCGGACGCATATTCTCCAGTCGCTTATCTGGCTGGTAGTTGTCATTGTTATTCGAACCAAGCACGAATTTGTTTCGCGGCGGAATCCAAAGCTTAAAATGCTGACCATCACTGACCATATCGAAGGCCGTGTTCCGTACTAGTGGTAGCAGGCCCTTCATCCGAAGCATGGCTGGTTTGCGCAGGAGTACGTAGCCACGAATTTCCTTGTAATCGGTGATCCGCCCATTTTTGGTGTCCAGGGCGGAAGCGTCGATGTCCACCGTCGCTTGCATGGACTGAATCTTGGCTGCCTGGGTGTTGACGTAGTCGATTAAATCCTGCTGGGTCGCGGACTTAAGCGGCTGATTGGAGAACTGGCGATCCAGCGGACGAGTACGGAACAGGCATCCGCCCAGCGGGAAGGTGGCTATGGATAACGCGCACAGCAATAACCAGCGCAGATGAGGACGATACATTCCTATGCCAATACCAGATAAGACTTTAGCCACATGGGTATCAGATTAGTATAAGGCAGTGTAGGGTTCATCTATTAGATAGATTAGACGCGTTTATTAGGACGACGTTTATCTTTTTGGGTAGCCGCGCTTAACGCAAGCCGAGGGTGTGCCGATAAGCGACAACGTTCCGGTTGTGCTCTTCCAGGGTGCGAGCAAAGCGATGGTGGCCGTTGCCATCTGCTACAAAATACAAAAAGTCCGTCGTTTCAGGATGTAAAGCCGCTTGCAGCGCGCTTTTTCCCGGATTGCCGATTGGTCCGGGCGGCAATCCGGGGAAGCGATACGTATTATAGGGCGAATTCACAGCCAGGTCGGCATGATGCAGGGCCCCTTGATAGGTGCCAGCCAGCAACTCCGCATAAATCACGCTGGGATCGGCATCAAGCGCCACCTTTTGTGCCAGACGGTTGTAGTACACGCTTGCCACCAGCGGCCGTTCCTCTGGGGCGGCAGTCTCTTTTTCCACGATTGAGGCCATGGTGACGACTTTGTTTACATCTGAATCGGGAGCCGAGGACAGGCCAATCTGCTGTGCCACCTGCCGAAACTGGCGAACCATGGCCGCCACCATATCCATTTGGCTTTGAGTCCGCGTGAACTGGTAGGTGTTAGGGAAGAGATAGCCTTCGAGCGACTTTGCATGTGGCGCAAGATCGGAAATCATCACGGTTTGGGTCTGAAAAATGTTCAGAAAGTCAGCTGAAGACCCCAGTTTCGCGTCCTCCATCGCCTTGGCGATGTCGAACATGGTGTAGCCCTCGGGAATGGTCACGACGTGGAAGTAAATGTCCCCGCGCGCGATCCGTCGATAGACCTTGGGCATTCTCTCGCTCCGCTCGAAGCGATACTCACCGGCCTTTAAAGTGAGCTTGGGGTGCAACAACTGAAAGACTCGAAAAGCAACTTCGCTGCGAATCACCCCCGCCTTTTTTAACTCGCTGGCGATCCGCCGTGTCGAATATCCAGGACGCAGCAACAAGGAGCTATCAGGAGGAGGCGTGACCGGGACATAAAACTGCCACCCCACCCAGCCGCCGGCGGCGAGAACCGCAAGCAAAAATAATGTGATCAGAATGCGCAAGGCTATAGTGTAGGGCTTCTTCAGATTGCCACAAAATGGCGGTAGTACAAGTACGGAAGGTGGCTATCGCTCCGTGCGTCCCCCGCCCGGCCCTGACCGAACTTGTGACGAGCAAGGGCTCCCCTCGCCCCACTTAAGGGTTTGGTTGCTGCTTGCGTAGCCAATCCGCATACGGGCCCTACAGCAAACACTGTAAATAGGAACGAATTTTTTTTAAAAAACGCGTTTTCGCCTCGACCCGACGTTCTATCATGAAAGACTACCTTCCCTAGGGGGGACAACCTTAACCAGTAACGCTGTATGGAGACTGAAGGAGGTCCCTATGAAGTTGAACGATAGCATCACGACCTATGACATTGCCGAGGCTTTACAGGGCGAGCAAGGCAAGTTTGAAGTAACCAGCCCAACTGGAGAACGCTATTTCGTCACCTGCCAACCCGGACACTCAATCAGCAGCATAGAGTGGGTTGGCAATGAAGCGAATCTTCAGCCCTTCCTGGTGCGCAAGGTCGCGCAGCCTGTGACCACGGAGGGACGCTCCAAGAGATCCGCGGCCGCCTAACGTTTGGCGACCCCAAAGACCGAGGGCCCGGCCAGTTTGGCCGGTCTTTCGATTTTCTGCGGTTACCCTCTATTCCCCCAGCCAATCCGCATAGGGCTTCATCGACTCGACGTGGTCGAACACAATCTTGATCGCGCCTGTGATCGGAATGGCTAGCACCAGCCCGATTGCGCCCCAGACTGCTCCCCAGAACAGCAGGGCGATGGTGACCGCAAGCGGGTTAATTCTTAGGCGGCTCCCCAGTAGCTTGGGATAGAGAACGTTCAGCGACAGGAGATGCATCCCGATTACGCAGAGAACAACGATGAGGAGTTCTCCAGTTTCGAGTTGTCCAAAGCCGACCAGGACCGGTGGCACCATCGCCAGCACCACCCCCAGGTAAGGAACCAGGCTAAGGAACCCGCTGAGAAAACCGACGAAGTAAAAGAAGGGCACGTGCAGCAAGCCGAAAACTCCAACGCTTACGGCCGAAATCAGCAGTCCGATCAGGAGGTTCCCTACGATGAAGCTCTGCAACATCTTCCCGATCAGCCCCAGAGTGACGAAGGCGGTATGGCGGTGATGCAGCGGAAACAGCATTACGGTGGCCGACCGCGCATGGCTCTGCCAGGTCAATAGAAAATAAGCGAGGAACGGGATGAACGACGCTGCTAGCACTGTGTCAGTGACGGTCCCGGCTCCGTGGGTAAGGACATCTGACCAGCTCTGGACCTGGCGCACCGGCACAACATCTGGGGACTCAGGATCGGCTACCGCCTCGCGCGTCTTCCGGAGCTTTTCAGCGTCCTGCTGAAATGGCTGCACCATGGAGCGGAGCTTCTGCGAATACTTAGGAAGGTTGTCGGTGAAAATGACGGCTTGATTATAGGACGCAACCGTGACGCCATAGAGCACTGCCAGCAGCACAACCATACTGAGTAGCGCGGCTAACGCTCGTGGCAGGTGCATGTACTCCAGCGCCTGAACTACTGGCGAGAGTGTGAAGCTGAGCAAAATGGCAAAGAACAGCACGGCCAGCACCGCCTCGCCGTAGTACGCGAACATGACGATGAGACCCATCCCCAGCAGGGTGAGGGACCAGTGATGCCCGCTCTGTTTTTCGGTGGTATCCATGCTTTATGGGTTGATCATCTGGGTAGATCGCCTGGCTTTGCTAAGCCGCCAGACTGGGCCAACATTCTGCCTTACTGCCACCGGAATTGCACCATTGGAATTGAGACCCAAAGGATTCGCTTGCGATTAACTGCAGATTGAGAAAAATCTTGACGACAGGCGGCACGGGATTCACAGGGCCCTCTTTGACCGGGTCGGGGTGATTTGGAACTGGAGCCGTCTACAATTGAGCGATGCCAGCACCTGGTACACCTGGCCACAGCCGGATCCTTGGTCTCGATGTGGGTTCGAAAAGAATCGGAGTAGCCATCTCTGACGCCCTCGGCATTACCGCTCAGGGGCTGGACACGATTCAACGCCAGAACAAACGCCGCGATCTTGAGGCCCTCAGAGTGCTGCTGGCAAAATACGAGGTGCGGGAGATTGTCGTTGGCTTGCCTCTGCGCTTAAGCGGCGCGGAGGGCACGCAATCGGAGAAGATGCGCCGTTTTGCCGAGGATTTGCAGGCTCACTTCGGGGTGACCGTCCACCTATGGGATGAGCGCTGGACTTCGACCGAAGCCAACCGGCTGTTGCGCACGACCGATCTCTCGATCAAAAAGCGGGGACAGGCGGTCGATCGCATGGCAGCGATATTAATTCTGCAATCCTGGATGGAAGCTCACGCCGCAAGATGAAAACTTCTCGGTGGAGACGGGGCTTGCCTAGTCTCTTTCGGCCGAAAGTCGGAGCCGCGGCAAGCCGCGTCTCTACAGATAAACCGGTGGGCTGCTACGAGGCGAGTTCCGAAATTTCAGGGAAGCGCAGATTACACTTCGTGAGGGCCTTGGTCAGCGCCTCTTCGATGACGCTTTCATCGCAGTTGCGCGAGATGGCGATTTCGCTCACCAACAAATAGCGGGCGCGTTCCAGCATCTTTTTCTCGCGGAAGGACAAAGACTTCTCCTGTCCCAGGACTAGCAGGCTCTTCAGGACCGCAGCCACATCGGTAAGCGTGCCGCTCCGCATACGATCTGAATTTTCTTTAAACCGGTCTTTCCAGTCGGCGGCATTAATGCATTCGCCCGAGGAAAGGTACTCCACGATCTTCTGGATTTCGCCATTGCGCACCACGGGACGCATACCCACGTTGCCGACATTGGCGCAAGGGATCATCACCTTCAAGCTGCTGGCTGCGATCTTCAGTAGATAAAATTTTTCAATCGTCGCGCCCATCGTCCGGCTGCTGATTTGTTCGATAATTCCTACGCCATGGTTAGGGTAAACGACTTTATCGCCGATGTGGAAAACCTGGACGCCGTTCATGGAGTGGAGGGCCCTCGCCCGAGGGTGCAGGAACTTGTACTAGTCTATCGGAGCACCGCACCTAAGGCAACTGGACCGGACGATAGCCGGGCATTCGACTGGCAGGTAGCATTAAGTCCTTATATCTTAGTAAGTTTGAGGGGAAGCGATTGGAGCCTGGGCTTTCGGCCGAGTATCCGCTTCCGGCAGGCGAGGGTTATAATTCGAATGAATGACGGAAGAGATTAAAAAGAAGTTGCGTGACGAATTAAACACCCTCGAACATGAACTCGCCTTCGATATTCCCAGAGAACTAAAAAAGGCCGTGGCGTTAGGTGATCTCAGCGAGAATGCCGAGTACCACACCGCTAAGCAGCGGCAGGAATATTTGAAGGCGCGCGTCCGTCAACTCGGTCAGCGGCTAGCCGACCTGTCCCTGGTCAACATGAACAATATCCCCAAGGACAAAGTCGGCCTGGGATCGACGGTAACCATCTTCGATTCCACCAAGAATGAAGAAATGAAATATGAGTTGGTCGCCAGCGAACAATCCGACGTGGCCGCCGGCAGAATCTCTACTACCTCGCCCATCGGCCGCGCTTTGCTCAATAAAAAAGTTGGCGACACGGCCACGGTTGTAACTCCCGGCGGAAGCCGTGAAATGGAAATCCTGCAACTCTCCACTATGCACGACCTTGCGGAAGCCAAGATCGAAGCCGACGAACAAGCGAAGACAAAAGCAAAATGAACTGTACTGTTGGTACCGGCTCCAGAAGTTACGCTCCCATAAAGGGCCCACTAATATGAGTTGGACACGCGGTTTCGGTCGGGCCTGCGGCGTTCTGCTCGATGCCATCGTCCGCCTGCTCGCCCTCGCTCGTATAAATCCGAATGTCCTTACCGTGATGGGGCTGGTGGTTAATACTTACGCCGCATTTTTATTTGGATATGCTAACGGCGAAAATCAGCGCCGCATGTTTTTTTATGCAGGCCTCGTGATCATTGGTTCGGGATTCTTCGACCTAGTCGATGGCCGCGTCGCGCGGCTCTCAAACCGGGTTACCCGCTTTGGAGCGTTTTTCGATTCGGTTGTTGACCGCTACAGCGATGCGTCGCTCTTTTTCGGGTTATTGGTCTTTTATTCGCGAGGCAATCGTTTCTTCTATGTCGTACTTACTGCTCTGGTCATGATCAGTGCCATCATGGTGAGTTATGCCCGCGCCCGCGCCGAGTCATTGATCGGCACCTGCCGAGTCGGCTTTATGGAGCGTCCCGAGCGTCTCGTTCTGCTAATCATCGGCGCCCTGTTTAACGTGATGGCCCCGGCGTTGTGGGTAATTGCTGTGTTATCGACGATCACCGTTGTCCACCGCATCATCTTCACTTGGCAACGCACAACCGCAATGGACGCACCGGCCAAGGCCGCATAATGACTCGGCCAAGCTTCACGTCCTCATTCGAATCTGTCTCTCCCGAGATCTCGCCTACACTGAACATCTCTTGCAAATCACACGCACCCGCAGCCTGCTAGACTAATTCACGCAACTTCCCGCAAGGACTGAAAGTGCCAAACAATCCCGTTTTAGTCGTTCATGGCGGTGCGTGGGACATTCCTGATGACATGGTCGACGCGCATCTCAACGGCGTGCGCAATGCCTCCGCTGCGGGATGGCGCGTGCTGGAACGCGGCGGTTCCGCTCTCGACGCGGTTGAAGAAGCCGTCGTTGTTCTCGAGGACGACGAGACCTTCGACGCCGGCCGCGGCAGTTTTCTGAACCGTGATGGCAAAGTGCAACTCGACGCTTTCATTATGGACGGCGCGACCCTGCGCGGGGGCGGCGTCGGTTGCGTCGAGCGCCTGTGCAACCCGGTGCGCGCCGCCAGAAAAATTCTTAGTGACAGCCCGCACGTTTATTTTGTCGCGGAAGGCGCGGAACGCTTTGCCCAGGAGCACGGCATCACCCTTTGCCGAAACGAAGATTTAGTCATTCCCCGCGAGGTCAAACGCCTGCGCGAATATCAATCCCAAGCTTCGGGCGACGGTAACGACCTGTTTGCGCCCGCCATTTCCCCCGATCTGCTTTCTCATGACACCGTCGGAGCCGTGGCACTCGACCGCGACGGAAATATTGCCGCTTCGACATCGACTGGAGGCACGCTCAACAAGGCTCCCGGCCGTCTCGGTGATTCTTCGCTAATCGGCTGCGGCTGCTACGCGGACAATCTCAGCGCGGCCGCGTCCACCACGGGATGGGGCGAACCAATCATGAAGTTAGTGCTTGCGAAGTGGGCTGCCGATCGCGTGGAATCGGGCAGTTTGCCGGAGTGGGTAGCGCAGGAAGCCATGAACCATCTCAAGCAGCGCCTCAATGGCCACGGCGGAATTATTCTGTTGGATGCCCGAGGCCGCGTCGGCATCGCGCACAATACGCCGCGTATGGCATGGGCGCTCCGCGCCGTCCAAAAGCAAGAAGCGGGAATTCAGCGAAACAGTTAACCATTCGGTAAGAGCCACACGTTAGAGAGGGAGTTTCCTGTGTGTACCTCTGTGCTCCCTGTGGTTAAGCCTTTGCATTTTGACCGAGAGCTGTCTTCAAAACTCCACATGCGCCCGCAAAGTAGGCACGACAACCGGCCCTCGGTCACGGTTGTAACCGGGATTATTAATATGTTGAATTCCGGGAGCGATATAAACTCCACGCCAGACATGAGCCGTGTAATACGATTCGACGATATTTTCCCGCCCGTAATTCAGCCGTCCATCGCCTAAAAGAAAGCCATAGCCGCCATCGGCGAGATATACCTGGTGATCTTTCTTGATCCCATTTGACACGAAGGCAATGCCCGCCAAATCTTGTTTGCGATGCCAGAGCGCGCCCTTCGCGCCTATTCCCTGATCGAATGTCGAATCAATTTCGGTGTAAGCGAAGGATTCGGTTTTTCCATTGTCCCAACCCCAGCGGGCGAAGGCGGTGAAGTTGCGCGTGAGATTCTGTTCCAGGTTTACTCCAAAGCCATATTTGCGCGTGACATGCCAAGGGTGATTCGTGATGTCAGGGATCGGAACCAGGCCTTTAGCGAATGCGGTATTCGCCTCGCGGTAGATGCCCATATTGGCGTAGTTTGTGTAAGCCAGCAGCCGGATCACGCCTGATTTTTTAGGAAGCACTCCATGCCGCAGTTCGTATTCCCAGTTCTCGGCGTGCACCTGCCACGGCCGCCACACCAGGTCGATTCCGTTCGCGACCTTTGGCATGAGAGCTTCGGCGAAGCGGAAACCCCAGTTGCGATCCTCATAATCGGCCACCAGGCCCACGGTGTAGCCGCGCGTGTCGGCGGCGTAATCCCAAGTTCCGTTGTTGTCCACCGACCAGTTCATAAATCGAAGATGCGTATCGGTGCCAACGGAATTCACATCAAAAAAATCCGGCATGCTGAATTTGCCGAAGCGAATTTCCAGGCGGCGTCGCGGCAGTTCGTCGAATAGCGACAGAAAGCTGCGTTCGTTCTCAACCTTATCCTTGCTCACCGCGAAGACTTTGTGGATCATGCCGCGTCCGAGGTACGGTGCTTTGCTCAGCAGCGGATTGCGCACGATGTCCAGATCTGTATTTCCGGCTAGACCAAGGCCGGTGCTAAGCGCAGCGCCCCCAGCCTCCTCGATATCAACCAGCAATTCGGTCGAATCGTTAATTCGGAAGCCGGTGTAGAGGGTCATGACCCGCGAAGTGGCTTTTTCGTAGTTGGGACTCAGGCTATTCTTGCCGCTGTAATCAGCCGGAAAATCTGGATGAGTCTGAAAAATAAAGTTTATTTGCCCGGAGAGCCAGAAGCGAGTGTTCTTGAAATGGCGAAACATCGCTTCGGGGTCGGGAGACTCATCGGCAGCGGCGTCTGCATCGAGAGAAGCCGATGCTTGGGTCTCGGCTCCGGATCGCGATTGAGCAAGGGTTATGGGCGCGGCGCACACCAATATGCAAGTCAGCAGGAGAGCACATGGGAAGGCCCTCAGAGCGCGGCCGATCTCTATGATAATGAATTTCAATATCATAAAATGACTTTGCTGGCCGCCACTCTTCGCCACGATCACATTCTCACAGTCCTTCCGGCCGTGATCAATATCGCATTGTAATTAACGTGAGCATATCACATTAAGTTAACTATGATTAATGCAACAATTTAGCGAGATTTTTCGCTTCGATCAACTGAACTTCCATTAGAAGCATGAGCGTGAATAAGATTGCCAAACCTTCTTGCCGTCCCCAGTTTGTATACCATAGCGACGTATCGCAGACGCGGAGCGCGCGGCGAGGCTTGTGCATTGATGTTTTGGACTCGCCGGAATATGCCGACCAAAATAAAAAGGACAGCCCAGAGCCCCCAAGGCCATCCTAATTAAACCCTCCCGGTTAGGAGGGCACTGGCATATAAGATAACCACGAGATGTTGCAGGAATGCTGCAAGTTCGTGAAAGTACGATGAATATTCGGCATAGGCCCCAGGACCCGTTACTCGACCTGCGAAACATCCGCGTCATGCGCGGAGAAAAAATTGTTCTCGACGATTTCAGTCTTCGCGTAAACGTCGACGAACACATCGCCGTGTTGGGGCCGAACGGTTGCGGAAAATCCACGCTGATCAAAACCATCACCCGTGAGTGCTATCCGATGGCCCGCGAAGGCTCCAGCATGAGAATCCTCGGCCAAAAGAACTGGAACGTTTTTGAGCTGCGCTCTCTGCTCGGCATCGTCTCGAACGACCTGATGTCTTCCTGCACCGGCGACGCTAGCGGCATCGACGTAGTGCTCTCCGGCTTCTTCAGCAGTACCCGCATTTTCCCGAATCACACGGTTGATCCGAAGCACCGGGAGTTGGCGGAGAAAGCGCTGGCTGATCTGGGCGTGTCGCATCTGGCGGACCGCCCTGTCGAGGCAATGTCGTCGGGCGAGGCCAAACGCGTATTAATTGCGCGGGCGCTGGTCCACAAACCGCGTGCGCTTTTGTTCGACGAACCATGCAATTCATTGGATATCCTGGCGCAGCACGGATTGCGAGAAACCATGCGCTCGCTAGCGAACTCTGGAATCGGAATTATTCTCGTCACTCATGAACTACCGGATGTCGTTCCCGAAATCGAAAGAGTCGTGCTGATGTCGAACGGCCGGATCGTAGCCGACGGGCGCAAGGAAGAAGTGTTGCAAGCGGAACCACTAGGCCAATTGTTCGGACTAAGGGTTGAGCTTGGCCGCCGCGATGGCTTTTACCACATCTGGTAAGAAGAGCCCTTGTCAACATAGTGGCTGTGTCGAGCATTACAACTTTTGGTGGTCCAATGCGCTGCCTACGCTGTCGCCATCACTGTTATATTGATCGGAGCATCGAGTGGCCGAGGTTGACACCTCTGATTCATCGCCTCGGAAAAGATCGGCGGGCATGGGTTCAACCGCCGCGAACTGCTTGCTGCATCAGTTTGGGTGGCGCAGCGGTTTACCGCGATAACCCCCAGATTGTCAGGCGGCTTTTTAGCCGCTGAGGCCCCCTGCCATGGAGGAAGTAATGCCCCGCAAAACAGATCAATCCCGAAAGCTGCAAAAACGCGCTGAACAGTTCATCCCCGGAGGCGTGAACTCTCCCGTGCGTGCCTTTCGGAGCGTTGGCTGTGATCCGGTTCACATCGTCCGGGGCCGGGGTTCGCATATTTGGGACGCCGACGGCAACGAATATGTCGATTACATCGGCTCATGGGGGCCGCTCATTTTGGGCCACGCCGCGCCTGCGGTAATTGAGGCGCTAATCGCGGCCGCGCGCAACGGCACCAGCTTCGGAGCATCCACTCCCGCCGAAGCCGATCTAGCCGAGTTGGTCATCTCCGCCTTCCCGCACATGGAGAAAGTTCGCTTCGTCAGTTCGGGGACCGAGGCGACGATGTCGGCTATTCGCCTGGCGCGCGGCTACACGAAGCGCAAATATATTGTGAAATTTGAGGGCTGCTATCACGGACATTCCGACGCGCTGCTGGTGAAGGCGGGGTCAGGGATTGCTACGCTCTGCATTCCTGGTTCGGCGGGCGTTCCGGAAGAATTCACGCAGTTCACCCTCGCGCTGCCTTATAACGACATCTGCGCCCTCGATCAGGCGTTCGAAAAATTCAAGCACCAGATTGCGTGCGTCATAGTCGAGCCGGTAGTCGGCAACATGGGATGCGTGCCTCCCGCGCGCGGATACCTCGAAGCCCTGCGCGCCGTTACCAAGCACGATAAGGCGCTGCTGATTTTCGACGAGGTCATGACAGGGTTCCGTCTAGCCTACGGCGGAGCGCAGGAACTCTACGGCATCCAGCCGGATCTCACGACGATGGGCAAAATCATCGGCGGAGGCTTGCCAGTTGGCGCCTACGGCGGCCCCAGCGAAATCATGAATCTGATCGCCCCACTTGGCCCCGTGTACCAGGCGGGCACGCTCTCGGGTAATCCTCTGGCGATGGCCGCTGGTTATGCGACGCTTAGCTACCTGCGCGAGCATAAGGATGTTTATGCGAAGCTCGATAAGCTAGCCGGCGAAGTGGTGGATGGAGTTGCGGCCGCCGCGAAAGACGCAGGCGTGACCATGTGCCACAATCGCGTCGGCTCGATGTTCACTTGGTTCTTTACTGAAGGCCCAGTCACGGATTGGGATTCAGCCGCGAAGTGCGATACCGAAGCTTTTGGGCGCTTCTTCCGGGCGATGCTGGAGGGCGGCATCTATCTGCCTCCATCACAGTTTGAGGCTGCTTTTATGGGAGCGGCGCACAGCGAGCGCGATGTGCAGCAGACTGTTGCGGCGGCTAAGCAGGCGTTCGCAGGGGTGCACGCTTAGGACAGTTGCCAGCTATCAACCGTCTGTTCCCACCACTGTCCACGTTGGAGCAGGCGCCTTTACCTGCCAATCGGAGAGAATCTCGCCAAGTTTCTCAAGGTCACTACTTCTGTTTGGCGAACACGCCTGTGAGCTGCGCAATAGTTACCGTGACGCTAAACGCCACACCAATCGCGATGCCGACTGGAATTAAGAACCGAGTAACCCAACCAGCGCGCTGGAGAAAATCCGCCGCGAAAATGACCATTGATGATCGCGAGAGCAGAATATATCCACCGAGTTGGGCTACCGACAAAATGACAAACAGAGTCCAGTGCCAGCGTTTCAAGGTGACCGTCATGTGGCAGACTATAAGCTGAGAACCGAGAACTCTAACTCACAGTCGACAGGTGAGAGCTCACAGTCTTCATCATCTCCGGCACGGTCACAAACTCATACCCCTGAGCGCGATATCGCCGAATCAAATTCTCCGTCGCTATCACCGTCTGCGCGCGATCCGCGCCCATAGCCTTATCGTCGCCGTCATGCAGCAAGATTACATCGCCGCCCCGCATCTGGCGCATCACTTTTTTCTCGATTACCGCTGCTGGCGGAGCATTCCAGTCGTATCCGGTTACGTTCCACATTATCGTTTGCAGGCCAAGCTCTCGGACAATCCGCAGCGTTGACGGGCGTCTTCCGCCATACGGCGGACGAAAGAGATTCGAATGTTCGCCGATGGCATCCTCCAATGCATGACGGCAATTAAGGAGCTGCTGGCGGGTGTGGGCGGCGGATTTGAAAATTAGCCGCGGATGGGTGAACGTGTGATTGCCGATGACGTGTCCGGCCTGCGCGACCGCGAGCGCTATATCGGGGCGTTGCCGCACGTGGCGTCCGATCATGAAGAACGTCGCGCGCACGTCGTGCTTCGCGAGTACATCCAGCAACGTCAACGTATGCGGATCGTTTGGGCCGTCGTCGAAGGTCAGCGCAATTTGTTTGCTGCCGCGCGGGCCGTGAGCAATTGTCTGTCCGTACCACTGGCCGGTCGGCGCCATCGACTGGTATCCAGCGGCAGTGGCGGCGGCAGTGGCGGTCAGTCCGATGAGAGCGGGGAGCATGATCGAATTGTAATGGAGGTCAGAGGTCAGATTGCAAAAGTTAGAGCCAGAACCCTGGCGCATTATTTTACTTCTGCAATCTGACCTCTCACCTCTCACCTTACATCACAATTGCGCAGACGCTCGAAGCCATATATTCTGCTTCCCAGTTCTTCACGACAAGCGTAATCAAAATTCATGGCCAAGCTTTTCGAGCTTCCCCGTTACATTGCGGTCGAAGGTCCCATACGAGTGGGCAAAAGCACCCTGGCGCGGGTGCTGGGGGAGCGCCTGGCTGCCCAGCGCGTCATCGAACCAGAAGACAATCCATTTCTGAAGGCGTTCTACCAGGGCGAACCCGGCGCTGCTTTCCAGACGCAATTGGCATTTCTGATTCGCCGCTTCGAGCAGCTACGCGGGCTTGACCTCGGCCCGCAATCGAATAAGACTATCGTCTCCGACTATATTTTTGAGAAAGACAAGCTCTTCGCCTGCCTCAATCTCAATGATCAGGAGCTTGATACCTACAATCGCTACTTCAATTATTTTCGAGACCAAATCCCCACGCCCGACCTGGTGATCTATCTGCAGGCCACACCGGAGGTGCTGAAGAAACGGCTGAAAAAGAAAAACGCAGCCGGCGAAAAGGCCATCAGCGAGGACTACCTGATGGAAATCGTGAAGGCTTACGAACATTTTTTCTTTCACTACACGCAATCTGATTTGCTGATCGTGAATACCTCCGAGATCGACTTCGTCGACCGCAATGAGGATTTGCAGGAGCTGCTGAAAAAAGTCTCCGCCCCAATCAAGGGCACGCAGTATTTTCTGCCCTTGGGCGGCCAGGACGCGGCTAGCGCGTAGCTGTGGAGGCTTTATTTACCTTTCATGCCGCGGAAGTGAGGAGATCGATAGAGCCTTGCCTACTCTCTGAAACTCCGCATCGGCGGTGACGAGCCATGCGCCCCGTTCAATCGCCAGTTCAGCGGCGAAGGCGTCAGCATAGCCCAATCCGTGTTTCTGTTTGAGTGCGCCTGCGCGAGAAGCGCGCTCCCGATCGGCGCTGATCACCGCAATGGGGAGTTCCTGCAACTTCGCCTCGACTTGGTGCGCATACTGCTCCCCGTAGAGCCTCCATGCGACATAGAAAACCTCGCCCCAATTTATAGCCGACATCAAAAGTGGCGAACCTTGGCGAAGAGCTTCGCTCAGGAGCCTCTCCATTCTTCCGGCTGTCCCTTCGCGATCTTCGAAGAATCCGCTGAGCGCGTTCGCGTCGAGCACATATTGCCGCGCAACCCGGTTGGACAAGTCAGCCGTCATTGGTCTTCTCGCTTGCGCTCCCGCTCGCGTTCTGCGAACAATTCATCGAACATGGTCGCCTCACCGGGCTTCGGCTTCAAAAACCCCCGAATCTCCTTAATTCGCCGCATCGTCATGGGAGTCAACACCAGCCTTCCGGCCTCTTCCGTCCACGTCGCGGGGGTGCCTTTGTCGAGCCCATACTCTTCGCGCAGTTCCACCGGAATTACTACCTGACCCTTGGTGCTAATAACTGTCCGAAAGCTTCGCATGGGAATATTCTAACACATCTTACTATAAAGTAAGATATTGAGAGTCTGTCTTACCAACTGAATTGCTTGCGCAAAAAGCCTATCGACGAGGCGACCCCCAGCAACTACAATAACCTCAGCGTCATCGAAGACCGAAGACGCGTACAGGCTCTATCCGCCCGGTTTGCGGAGGGGCACTGGAGGACATCGTGAGTCTCACGCCTATCGGCGAACCTCGCCGCAAAACCACTACTGCTACTATCCGCGAAAAGAAGTTTCAGCGTACTCCCATAACTTGCCTCACCGCCTACGACTATGCCACTGCGCGCCTGGTTGACGAGGCGGGGATCGACATTGCCCTGGTCGGCGACTCGCTTGCCATGACGATGCTTGGCTACGAGAACACGCTATCGATTACGGTCGATGAGATGCTGCATCACGTGCGCGCTGTACGCCGCGGCGTGAAAGATGCGCTGCTCATCGCCGACATGCCGTATGGCTCTTATCAGGGCGAAGCGAGCGAGGCGATTCACAATGCAACTCGCTTCGTGAAAGAAGGGGGCGCGGAAGCGGTCAAGATTGAAGGCGGCGAGAAGCGCGTCGACGTGATCCGCCGCGTGATCGATGCCGAAATCCCTGTCGCCGGACACATCGGCCTCACCCCGCAGTCGGTCAACGTGATGGGCGGATACAAAGTTCAAGGCAAAACGCTGAATGCCATCGAGCAACTCATGCGCGATGCGGTCGCGCTCGATCGCGCCGGCGTGGCGTGCATTTATCTGGAAGGCATTCCGCGCGAAGTGGGCGCGATGATTACTGCCGAAATCGAGACTCCGACCATCGGCATCGGAGCGGGCCCGGATTGCGATGGGCAGGTTCTCGTCTTCCACGACTTGGTGAACCTGACTTTCGGGCATCAGGCAAAATTCGTTCGCCGCTACGGAGACGTCGCTGCCCTGATCACGCAATCGGTACTGGCATTCAAGGCGGACGTCATCTCGCATCAGTTCCCCAACGATGCGGAGTCCTACCATTTGCCAAAAGAAACGCAGGTTGCACTGGACACAATACTGCGCCGCAAGCACGCTCTGCAGCGATAATCGCCGATGACGACCGTTCTTTTACCGCTGATCGTCTCTGGGGATAGAGACGGGGCTTGCCCCGTCTCCGCCTGCCGCGTATAACTCCGTCCATGAAAATCTGCTCGGCTATTGCTGAGGTTCGGGCTGCACGTGCCGATGCACGCGCGGACGGAAAGAGTCTTGGACTCGTGCCAACAATGGGCGCTTTGCATGAAGGGCACTTATCGTTAGTCAGCGCGGCAAAGGCGCAGTGCGACGCGGTTGCGGTTTCAATTTTTGTAAATCCCACGCAATTTGGGCCTACGGAAGATTTGGCGAAATATCCACGTCAATTTGACCGCGACTGCCAACGGCTACAGCAAGAGGGCGTGGATATTCTTTTCGCGCCGCCGGTCGAAGAGATCTACCCGCAGGGCAATGTCACTTGGGTCTTGGTGGAAGGCCTGAGCGATAAGCTTGATGGGCGATCTCGGCCGGGCCATTTTCGCGGTGTGACTACCGTGGTTGCCAAGCTGTTTCATATTATCGAGCCTCGTCGGGCATTTTTTGGGCAGAAGGATGCCGCGCAGCTGGCCGTAATCCGCCGCATGGTGCGAGACATGCACTTTCCGGTAGAGATAGTTGCCTGTCCAATCGTGCGCGAAGCCGATGGACTGGCCATGAGTTCACGCAATGCCTATCTGAATGAAGAAGAGCGCGCTTGCGCTTCGATCCTGCACCGCTCCCTTGAACGAGTGGAGCGGGACTTTCGGGGCGGAAAAAGAATCGCGGCGAAATTAATCTCCGCCACTCGAGAATTACTTGTCTCGGAGCCGCTCGTCAGAGTTGATTATCTCGAGATCGTCGATCCCAACAGTCTCGAGCCGATCGAACGAATTTCAGGCAAAGCGCTGGTTGCCATTGCCGCATATGTTGGGGCGACTCGGCTGATCGACAATGTTGTTCTGGATTCTTGACCACTAATTTGGCAAGTGGTTGACTTGCCCCATCCTCAACCGTAAGATTTCAGCCCTGCAGGGGTGAAGGATGGTTGGCGAAGTTATCTCCCATTACCGCATCGTTGAGAAGCTTGGCGGCGGCGGCATGGGAGTGGTCTACAAGGCTGAAGACACGCGCTTGAGCCGCTTCGTCGCGCTCAAATTTTTGCCTGAAAATGTGGCGCAGGACCGGCAGTCGCTGGAGCGATTTCGCCGCGAGGCGAGAGCCGCATCCGCGCTCAGCCATCCGAATATCTGCACCATTTATGACATTGGCGAGCAGGACGGCAAAGCGTTCATCGTCATGGAATACCTTGACGGCGCGACGCTGAAACATATCATCGGCAATCGTCCGATGGAGATGGAAGCGCTGCTGTCGCTGGGCATCGAGATTGCCGACGCGCTGGATGCGGCCCATTCGCAGGGGATTGTCCATCGCGACATTAAGCCGGCGAATATTTTTGTGACGAAACGCGCGCACGCGAAGATCCTCGATTTTGGTTTGGCGAAGGTCGAGGGTTCTGCCGCTACTCGATCGACGGACTCGTCGGGCGTCACGGTAGAAAGCTCGCTAGCTGAAGAGCACCTGACGAGCCCGGGCTCGGCGATTGGCACCGTCGCGTATATGTCTCCCGAGCAGGCCAAGGGAAAGGAACTGGATTCGCGCACAGACCTGTTTTCGTTTGGAGCGGTACTTTACGAGATGGCGACCGGTATGGTGCCGTTTCGCGGAGACACTTCGGCGCTGGTTTTTCAGGCGATCCTCGACCGCGCCCCCATTTCTCCAATCCGTCTGAATCCGGATTTGCCCGAAAAGCTGGAAGACATCGTCAACAAGGCTCTGGAAAAGGATCGCAATCTGCGCTACCAGCACGCCGCCGATATTCGCGCCGACCTGCAGCGCCTAAAACGCGATACCGATACAGGACGCGCAGTCGCCGCAAGTTCGGGTTCAGTGGCGGCGGCGCAGGAATCGGGAGCGCAGCCGGCGCCCGTTCAACCAACTTTGCAACCAGTGTTGCAACCAGCTACGCAACCAGTCTCATCCGGTTCCCGCCCGGCGGCTGTTGGCGGTTCTTCTTCGGGGTCCGCTACACCGGCTGTCCCGGCGAGTGGAACGAATCCGGCGGCGGCGGCGAAGGCCGTAGAGAGCAAGAAAAAACGGTGGGCGATTCCCATTGCCGCCGCTATTTTGGTTGTGGCGCTGATTGGTGGAGGCTTGTTGCTTCGCTCCCGCCGCGCCAGCGCGCTCACCGAGAAAGACACCATCGTTCTCGCTGACTTCGTGAATACTACGGGCGATCCAGTGTTTGACGGCACTTTGAAGCAGGCTCTGGCTGTGCAGTTGGAGCAATCGCCGTTCCTCAATATCATGCCCGAGTCGCGCATTAGCAAGGCGCTCGCCTTTATGGGACGGCAGCCGGGCGAACGCATTACCAGCGACGTAGCCCGTGAAATCGGCTTGCGTGAAGGAGCGAAGGCGGTTCTAGCGGGCTCGATTGCGAGCCTTGGCAATTCGTATGTAATTACGCTCGCCGCGGTCAATACGCAATCAGGAGACTCGCTCGCCCGCGAGCAGGTCGAGGCGCCCAGCAAGGAACAGGTGCTGAAAGCGCTTGACAAAGGCGCGTCTTCGCTGCGAGAAAAGCTCGGCGAGTCACTAGTCTCAGTGCAGAAGTTCGCCACGCCGCTTGAGCAAGCCACCACCTCGTCGCTCGAAGCCCTGCAGGCCTTTAGCTTGGGACAAGCCCAACATCAGGCCTCGCGCGACGATCGCGCCATTCCACACCTGAAACGCGCTGTTGAACTTGACCCAAATTTTGCCATGGCCTACGGCACCCTTGGCGTCGTGTATGACAATATGTCGG
>Ga0137395_10000089_pt1 | contig 28893 bp, 27 predicted proteins | sample czobulk216metaG_FD_108283 | JGI IMG/M metagenome (GOLD analysis project Ga0137395, IMG submission 108283) | Vadose zone soil microbial communities from Angelo Coast Range Reserve, California, USA - czobulk2.16 metaG | ecosystem: Environmental > Terrestrial > Soil > Vadose zone | place: USA...
CGGTGGGCGCCGTAGCATTGAAAAGAACACCAGGGCCGAACGACGCGGTGTTCTCTTCGTTCCTGCCTCGCATGGATCTCGACGTGCGCCTCCTGGACGATGGGGAGCGTTTTGGCCTCCGTTGCGTCTACAACCGCAGCCGCTACGAGGCGGCCGGTGTCGCCACACTTGTCTCGACGATCGCCGCGATCGCCGGGCGCATTGCGGAGAATGCCTCGGAGACACCCTCCGCGTGCATCCGTGCTGCCGCCGATGGCAGCTCCGCCTGCGGTGAGTTCACCGCGAGCATGTTCGACGTGGGCTAAGTCGTTCGCGACCCGACGTGCCTTCCCTCAACGCTGCGCGCGTTTGCGTGGGGCGGCCGCCTCGACGGCGTTCTGGAACTGTTGATACGGCAGTGCACCGCGCAATTGGGTCGTGAGTTGGATCGATCCGTCCGGCTGCACTTTCCCGATAAAGAATGTCGGCGTCGAGTTCACACCCAGGCGCCGGCCCTCGCTGACATCGGCCGTCACCTGATCAGCCGCCTCGCCAGCAAGGCATCTGGCGAAGGCCGCGTGATCGAGCCCTAAATCATCGGCGGCCTTCAGGAGGTCGGCCTCATCGAGTGCGTCCTGATGCTGGAAGAGCCGCTGATGCATCTCCCAATAATGGCGCTGCCGCGCGGCGCACTCGGCCGCTTCTCCCGCTTTGCGCGCGTGACGATGAATTGGCAGCGGAAAGCTGAAGACCACGTGCCGAACGACGCCCGACGCGACCAGCTTCGACTCAATGTCCGGATCGGTCTCGCGCGCATGTCGCCCGCAGAAGGGACATTCGTAATCCGTGAACTCGACCAGCGCGACGTCGGCGTCGCCTTTCACATGGCGTATCTTCGTGGAGTCGATGGCCACGTTTGTTAGAGACCGAACCGCGGCCGGTGGGGCCGGTTTGAACCATCGGCTTTCGACCTGCGTCCAGAGCACAAACGCTGCCGCAAGCGCCATGAGAACGGTCGATACGACATCAACGGCCTTCTTCATTTGGTCTGGATTTGTAGACGATCGCCGCCACGAGGGCAAGACACGGACAGCCGTACGAATCGTTCGGATGTCCTTCCTCGCCAGCCAGAATGGCGATTGCGGCAAGGGTCGATCTTCAAACCCCTCACTTCCGGTACGGCAGTTTGTGCATCGATTATCGATTGATCCGCTGATGCGACACGACGATGATACTCGCCGGGGCACAACCCACGTGAATCCAAACGAGCGGGAAGGGGAAATCATGAGCAACGTTAGGCGCGCTTTACAGATGACACTTTTCATGTCGATGGCGTACGGTGTGTCGAGGGAAGACGAAGTGAAGGCGGATGCATACTGCGATGGCTATATCCAAGGCTGCTATGCGTCGTTAGCGACCTGGTGCGAGGACACCTGGTACGCGGGCTGTTCAGACACGAATCACAATATCAGGCATTGCGATTGCGGCTCGTGATGCGCCTGGTGAGGTCCGTAGTTCTTAACCCGGTCTGACGTTCGAGAAGAGCAGGAGAGGAGTGCTGGCGTGATAAAACGAGCGTTTCAATTAACTTGCCTCATGTACTACGTGTTGGCTCCCCAGCAGCTGAAAGCCGATGCGTACTGTGACGACTATAGAGACGGCTGTTACGCGGGTCTGGCGGCCGGGGGGTGCAACGACGTGTACGTCTGGACCTGCAGCTCGTCGAATCACGATAACAAGTCGTGCACTTGCGGCGGCTCCTAACCTGTGGATCGAGTTCAGGCCTGTAGTCCGAGGCGCCGGCTGACTGCTGGTCCGTTGTCGTCGCGGCGATCCTTCGAGAGCATCGCGCGGGTTCGACGTTTATTGCGAACCGCATGCGGTACCGCCGGGTTGTGCCTATTGTTCTGCGGCGTAGGTGTCGCCCAAAACGCGATCAAGCCGAACTCGTTCGAAGTCGCGTCCATCAAGCCCAGTCCACCCGATGACGGAAGTTTCAGGATCGGTGTGGTGGGAAACCCACAGGCGGGGGGGCGGTGGACCTCGCGCAATGTGACCCTAGCGCAAATCATTCGTGGGGCGTACCCCGGACATCCCCTCCCAAATCAGGTCGTCGGTGGACCCGACTGGGTACGCACCACACAGTTTGACATCAGCGCCAAAGCTCCCAGTGCGAACGCGACTCGCGACGAACTCGTCGCGATGGCTAGAAATCTCTTGGCCGAACGGTTCAAGCTGGCGCTACGGACCGAAACGCGTGAGACGTCTGGCTATGCGCTTGTTCTCGAACGGCCTGGAACGCATCCAGCGCTGCGTGCTTCGGCGCTCGATTGTGAGTCTGTGCGGGCCGCCAGGGTTCGCGGAGACGCCGTTGCGCCCGCTTCCGCATCAGCATGTGTTGTCAGCGTGGGGCAGAACGGACTCCTTTGGCGATTGGTGGCTGGCGGAATCGAGTTGACGCGACTGGCGGAGCTCTTGAGCCCACGCGCGGGCGCCCCTGTCGTTGACGCCACCGGACTCAAGGGCCAATTCGACATCACGCTCGAGTTTTCAACTGATCCCACGGCTGCACCGGGGGCTGATCCGGTCTCTGTATTCACCGCGTTGAAAGAGCAACTCGGCCTTCGCCTCGAACGCCGACGTGTTCCAATGGAAGTGCTCGTGGTTGATCGAGTGGAACCGCCAACGGCCGATTAGCCAGCCGGAGCGGTCGAGAGCAATCGCTCGCGAATCTGCCGCTTGTCGACCTTGCCGACAGACGACCGCGGCAAGTCCGGCCACGTCTCGACGCTGTGAGGGGACTTGAGGTTGCCGAGGCGCGCCCGACAGTGCTGGATGACGGCGGTGGGCGCGATCGCATGTCCGGGCCGGACAACGATAATGGCTTTGATCGTTTCGCCGCGAACGGCGTCGGGCACCGCGACGACGGCGCATTCCTGCACCGCTTCGAGTTCCATGACGATGCGCTCGACTTCGGCCGCGGGAATCTTGAATCCGGCCATGTTGACGACATCCTTGATGCGCCCGACGACGTACAGAAATCCGTCGTCGTCGAGATAGCCGATGTCGCCGGTGCGATGCCAGCCTGACTGCTGCGCTTCGGCCGTTTGCTGCGGGTTCATGTAGTGCTTGACGCCGGTGCCGCGGACGACGATTTCTCCCTGGCCGCCAGCCGCCAGTAGATGGCCGGCCTCGTCCATGATCGCCACCCGGTTCATATAGACGCTAGTACCGCTGCTATGCAGCCGCTCGGGATGAATTCCGTCCGCGGCGTCGGTGAGGACCTTCGAGCTCAGCGCGGTCACGAAGCTCGTTTCGATCTGCCCGTAGCTGTGCTCGATACACGGGCCAAACACCCGGACGGCGCGCTTGAGCTTGTCGGGCGAGATGCCAGCCATGCCGAGCATCACGCTCGTGAGGCTGCTGAGATCGTAGGCGCGACGTTCGGCCAGTTCGACCAGCAGGTAGAGCGCCGTCGGCGGTAGCCAGAGTTCGGTCACGCCGTGGCGCTCGATCGTGCGCAGCACTTCGTGGGCGTCGAAGGTGCGGAGAATGACGACCGTGCCGCCCATCGCCAGGGTTGCGAAGCTGCTCGGGCCGCCACCATGTGTCATCGGCGCCAGCGCCAGGGAGACACTTCGCCGGCCGGCTCGCATGCCGCGCATAGTCTTCAGTATCCCGTCGAAACAGCGGCAGGTTTCGACTACCACTTTCGGTTCACCGGTCGTCCCGCTTGTCGCCCAGTAGTACACAGGCCGTTCGGCGTTGCCCGATGGATCCATCCACGACGGCTCGTATTCAGGATGCGCGCTCAGTACGTCGTCAAGGCTGCGATCGCCGTCGACGCGCCCGTCGAGGCAGATGCACTCGCGCAACGACGGAACCGCGCGCTGCATCTGACGCACTTCATCCGCGCGGCCGCGGTCGTAGAACGCACAGCGCGGTTGCGTGTGGGTGAGGAACGGCAGGCTGCTTTCGGCCGTACTCGGTGCGTGCAGCGGAACGATGACGCCGCCGGCGCGCATGACGCCCAGCATCGACGCGAGAAACTGGTAGCTGTTTCCGCCGTACAGGAGCACCGGCACCGGCCCGTCGTCCGCGCAGCCTCGGCCGACAGCCGCCGCGATCGTTCGACTCATCGCAGTCAGCTCGGCAAACGTCAGCGTGACCGTGCCGTCGACAACGGCCACGTCGTTTGCGCATCGATCGGCCGTCGTATCGTAGTGATCGATGGGCACCATCGCGGCGTCACTCCTTCGTCAAGCCGGAGAAACCGCCGCACCGGCAGCCAGCGACGAAGAGGTCGCCGTTCGTGGCCGTACGGCCGCGATGAGGCACGCCCCCGCGACAATCACCAGTCCGGCGACGGCGCAGGGCACCACCAGACTGCCGGTCCAGTCCATCAGCGCTCCCATCGCGTAGGGACCGAGGAATCCGCCGAGCGACGCGATGGAATTGACGAAGGCAATTCCTGCGGCATTGACCTCACCCTTGGCCTCGGCGCTCACAGCAGCGAAAAGAGGCGGCTGAGCTGCCGCGGCGACGGTCGACAGCGAGGCGACGGCGAGGGCAGGGAAGAGACCATACGCGATGCCGGCAGCGCCAACGCCGACTGCGCCGATCAGCAGCGGGATCACGGCGTGCCAGCGCCGCTCGTCCATGCGTGTCGAGCGCCGACCGACGACGACGATGACCACCATGCCGACGACTGAGGGGACCGCGGTGAACACTGCCGTCAGCGTGGCGCTCAAGCCCGTCATCGCCTGCAGAATCGTCGGACGGAACAGGAGTGTGGCAGAGCCGGCCGCGGTCGCGCAAAAGAATGCCGTGCCCCATGTCCAGTAGCGCGGGTTCGCGACGACGACGAGGAGCGTGTCGGTGATTCGCGGGCGCGTCTCGATGTGCGGCTCTCGCGCAGCGAGCCATTCCCGCTCGGCCGGCGTCAACCAGAGCGCGCGCTCAGGTGAATCCGGGAGGTAGCGCCAGACGGCGATCCCCACCAGGACCGCCGGAACGGCTTCGATCAGGAACAGCCACTGCCAGCCCGCAAGGCCCCCTTGCCCGTTGAGCGCCAGAAGTGCGGCAGCCAGCGGTCCGCCGACGATGGCTGAGGCCATGGTGATGCCGCCGAGCGCCGCCAGCGCGGCGGCGCGGTCGCGCGGCGTGAGCCACTGGCTCAAGCAGAACGCCATCCCTGGAAAACACCCCGCCTCGGCGATGCCGAGGAGCAGCCGCAGAGCCGCGAACGATGATGGTCCTTGCGTCCATGCTGTCGCCGCGGTCACGAGTCCCCACGTGATCATGATTCGGCCGAGCCACCGGCGCGCGCCGACGCGCGACAGGATCAGGTTGCTCGGGACTTCGAACAACGCGTAGCCGAGGAAGAATAGCCCAGACCCCAACCCGAAGATCGTCGGCGACAGGCCGAGATCCTTGTTCATCTGGAGTGCGGCGTAGCTCACGTTGAAACGGTCGATATAGGCGACAAACCAGCCTGCCATCAGCAGCGGAAGCACGCGGCGCCGCACCTTCGAGGCTATCGACGCAGTCAAGTCGTCGTTCGAAACGAGAGCCGGCATTTGCGATCCTCCGATGATCGCGCAGAGGTTACTCCTGCCGCCGGGCGGCACAAAGGGAAGAAGCACGTCGCTAGCAACGTACGGCGATTCGTGCGCTTGCAGCTCGCGGCCGAGACGCCAAGCGACGTAATAGTCGTTGACCGGATCCACAGACGACCGATCCTTCTCGGGCTCTGCACGCACGGAATCGTCGCCCGGGTTCTGCGCCATGCGGCCTGCGGCTCCGATCCGGCGCGGTTCGGCTCGATGGAAACACGATTCCGTCGCCCGGTTGTGACCGGCGACGCACTGTGGGTTTCTGGTTGGTCGAGGAAACCCGCTGCCTGTTTCGCTCGCGATGACAGCAGTGAATGATCGACCCCGCAACCAGTACCAGGTCCTCGCCGTGCAGGATGCCGCTGTGTCGTCGCGAGCACATTGTGTATGTATGTGCCCTGCAGCACCCGCCGTACGAATCGTTCGCTGCAATTGACTTGATTCTTACAGCGAACCTTGCACAGCGCCAGCCGCGGTTGCTGGTTATTCTTCGGCTTCGCGGCGCCAATGCCGTGTCTCAGGGAGAACCAACAATGGTACGTAGCACAAACTCGCTTGGCGTTCTCGCGGCGATGACGATGACTCTGTTGCCTTGTATGGCGCGCGCCGCTGACCTCGCGCCAGGGGGTTCAGGCCAGAGTTCCCTCCAGGACATCAGCGGGACCTATATCGACGCGTCTACACATGGTGAATGCGACCTACGTGCAACCAGCGGCGGGGCGTCGGACGCCGCTCGCGTCGTGACCGTCGTGTACTGGCAAGGCCTGCTGACGCTGCGCGTCCTGCCCACGCGGACGATCCGGATGCTGCACATTCAGAGGCGACCTCTCCTGACAGGCGTGTCTCGGGCCGATTACCACAACGGTCTGGCACGCTGGGAGTCGGGAGATCTTGTCGTCGAATCGGCGGTGCCGGCGTTGCCGCTCTGGTCCAGGCCGAGGGCCTTGGGTGCAGCGAGCACGCTGGTCGAGCGCTTCTCCTTCTCAGAATCGGCGCTGACCTATCGGGCGTCGTATCGACTCGCGGCGGGCGGCGCGAGCGTTGATGATCCGTTCGAGTTGACGCTCACAAAGTGCGGCGCTGTGCATCAGCCTTCTCTTCAGTGAACAAGGCGCGGGTCACAATTGGAAGCGTCGAGATTCCTCTGAGATGAAGAAATCCCAATAACAGTCAACAAAGCGGCATCTGCATTGCTCCGCCGCAGTCGCCGCCAGACTGGCGGGCGGCATGCTGATCCCCAAGGCACGACGGGCGACCAGTGCACCTCAAGGAAGTTGACGTCCATGGCGCGAGTGCTGTTGATCGACGACGACCCGGGCGTCCTTGTCACGGTCAAACTGATTCTCCAATTGGCTGGCCATGACGTATCTGCGGCCGCCACGGGAGGCGAAGCCGTTCTCACCGCGCGGAGCTTCCAGCCAGACGTCGCGTTCGTCGATCTGAGGCTTCCTGACAGCTGTGGGCTCGATGTCATTTCCGAGATGCGCGCCCACCAGCCCTCATTGCGCTGCGTGGTGGTGACAGGCTTCGGCGATCTATGCTCGGCTGTCGAAGCCATCAGGCATGGCGCCTGCGACTACCTGCAAAAGCCGGTCTTCGAAGACGACCTCGTTGCTGCCGTCAGGAAGGCCGAGGCGTCACGGCGACGAGGCGACAGCGAGTACAGAATGCCACTTGTGTCGCTGGAGTCCCACGATCTGGCGAGATGGGCGGTTGCCATCGTCCGCTTCATGTCGTCGCCACGCGACGCCAAGACCCTTGCCGCCTTCGGCCGTGTCGTTGGCATTTCGACTGGGGCCTTCAGAAACTGGTGCCGGACCGCGCGTCTGTCGTCGCGGCGCTCGCTGCAATTCGCCCGGGGCCTGCGCGCCGTCAGGCTGCGGCAGATCGACGGATCGACGAGGCCGCAGAAGTTCCTGGATATCGTAGACCTGCGAACGCTGTCCAAGTTCCTGCTCACCAGCGGAGGCACGAGCGTCCACCTGCCGCCGACGGTCGATGACTTCCTTCAACAGCAGAAGTATGTCGACGCCGAAGCGGTCGCCGCGATTCGAACGGCCTTGAACGGCAACGGTCATCCGCGTTCGACCAGCGTGTCGTCCCGATTGAACCGCGAGATGGCCGTCTAAGCCACTACTTCAGCCTGCGCGATAAGTGAAAAAAACGAGCGCTGACCCGTCACCGGTCCGTTGACGGCCGGACACGAATCGGTAGGCGGCCAGATCACCAGATCAACCAAACTTAGCGAATCTTGGTCCTGAAATACTCGAGGGTCTTGACGAGGCCTTCCGCGAGCGCGACCTTCGGCTCCCATTTGAGCAGCGTTCGGGCCAGCGTGATGTCGGGCTTGCGCTGCTTCGGATCGTCGGTGGGCAGCGGTTTGTAGACGACTTTGCTCTTCGAGGCCGTCATGCGGATGATCGTCTCGGCGATTTCATTGATCGTCATCTCGTGCGGGTTGCCGATGTTGATCGGGCCGTGCTCCTTCGACAGCATCAGCTTGATGATGCCGTCGACGAGATCCGTGATGTACGTGAAGCTGCGCGTCTGGCTGCCGTCACCGAAGATCGTGACGTCTTCGTTGCGCAGTGCTTGCGATGCGAACGCCGGGACGGCGCGGCCGTCGTTCAACCGCATCCGCGGACCGTACGTGTTGAAGATGCGGACGATCTTCGTGTCGACGCCGTGGTAGCGGTGATACGCCACCGTCATCGCCTCGGCAAATCGCTTCGCCTCGTCGTACACGCCCCTCGGCCCGATGGGGTTGACGTTGCCCCAGTAGGTCTCCTTCTGCGGGTGTTCGAGCGGATCGCCGTACACCTCTGAGGTCGACGCCAGCACGAAGACCGCTTTCTTCTCTTTCGCCAGCCCAAGCGCCTTGTGCGTGCCGAGCGCGCCGACCTTGAGCGTCTGGATCGGCAGCTCGAGGTAGTCGATGGGGCTCGCCGGGCTCGCCCAGTGCAGCACGAAGTCGACGGGGCCGTCGACGAACATGTAGTTCGTGACGTCGTGCTTGATGAACGAGAAATCGCGGTTCTGCAGGTGCGAGATGTTGGCCGTAGCGCCGGTGAGCAGGTTGTCGACGCCCACCACCGAGTAGTCGCGATCGAGAAGCGTTTCCGCGAGATGCGAGCCGATGAACCCGGCCGCGCCGGTGATGACCACTCGTCGTTTAGTAGGCATGCTTGTGGAAGAAGCCCTTCACGATCGTCAGCCACATGATTTTCAGATCGAGGCGGACCGACCAGTTCTCGATGTAGTAGAGGTCGTACTCGATGCGCTTGTCGATCGCCGTGTTGCCCCGCCAGCCGTTGACCTGGGCCCATCCGGTCAGGCCCGCCTTCACCTTGTGGCGCAGCATGTATTGAGGAATGCGATGCTTGAACTGCTCGACAAAATGCGGACGCTCGGGCCGCGGGCCGACGATGGACATGTCGCCCCGGAAGACGTTCCACAGCTGCGGCAGTTCATCGAGGTTCGAACGGCGGAGAAACCGGCCGAGCGCGGTCACGCGCGGATCGTTGCGCTGTGTCCACACGGGCCCCGAGTCTTTCTCAGCCTCGTCGTGCATCGAGCGGAACTTGACGATCGTGAACGACTTGCCGTCGAGCCCCATCCGCTCCTGATGGAAGAACGCGGGCCCTCTCGAGGTCAGCCGGACGAGCGCGGCGATGACGGCAATCGGCAGGGCGAACACGATAAGCGCTGCCGTCGAGATGACGATGTCGATGGCGCGCTTCACGAGCGCGTTCACGCCCTGCAGGCTGGGCTCGTTGATGTTGATGACGGGGATGCCGTCGAGGTCCTCGAGCCTCGCGCGGAGCGCGATCACCTGCAGGATGTCAGGTACGACCTTGACGTCGATGCACTCGCGGCTGGTGATGTCGAGGAGCTCAATCATGCGCACGTGCTGTTCCGGAGGCAGCGCGACGTACAGATGGTCGATCGCTTCGCGCGCGGCGATGTCCGCGGTGTTGTCGATGGTGCCGAGCAGCGGCAGGCCCCGATAGCCGAGATGATCGCCAGTGGCCCGGTCGTCCACGAAGCCGACGATCTGATAGCCCAGCTCGCGATGCTCGATGATCTTGTCGGCGACGATTCGCCCAAGTTCGCCCGAGCCGGCGATGAGCACCCGCCGAAGCCCGATGCCGGAGCGCCAGCGGCGCTCGAACACCTCGCGCATCAGCTGCCGGAACGCGTAGGTGAGCGGAATGTTCAGGGCCAGGAACAACACCCACACGGCCTGCGAGACCTCGTACGCGCCGCGAGCGTTGGGCGCGATGTAGATCTGCACGTACGTCGTGGCGCCGACGCCCATCAGCACCGCGAGGATGCTGCCGACGAAGACGGCAAAGAAGTCGTCGACGCGCGAGCGCCCGCGCCGGAGGCGATAGAGGCTCTGCAGGTGGAACCCGATCGGCACCAGCACCGCGATGAACGGCAGCAGGTTCAGGTACTGCCGCAGCGGGGGAATGCCCTTCGTAATCGGGATCAGGCCGGTGTGAAAGCGGATCGTGTAGGCGATGATGAACGCCGACAGGCCGAGAGCGGCATCGGCGGTCACGTAGAAAGCGACGAGCAGCCGGTTATAACGGCGAAGCATTACGCGGAGTCCTCGATGAGCGCCGAGATCTCGCGCATGAAGCGATCGCGTCCGAACTGTTCGGCGTGACGACGAATCGCTGTCCGGTCAAATCGTGTCTGTGCCGCCCGGGCAATCGCGTCGGCGAAGGCCCGGGCCGAAGGTTCCTCGACGAGGATGCCCGTCGTGCCCGGCACGACGGTTTCGAGCGCGCCGCCGCGCCCGAGCGCGACGACCGGCGTGCCGCACGCCTGTGCCTCGACCGGCACGATGCCGAAGTCTTCTTCGCCGGGCAGCAGCGCGACGGTGGCGTGACGGTACAGCTCGCGAATCGCTTCGTCCGATGGCCTGCCAAGAAACGTGACCGAGCCCGGAACCCTGGCGGCGACGCGTTCGAGCCGTGCGAGTTCAGGACCGGCGCCAGCGATCGTGAGGGGCATGCCCGCCAGCTGGCACGCCTCGATGGCGATATCCACGCGCTTGTACGGAACCAGCGCCGAAACCATGAGCGCGTAACGACGATCGCCGTCAGGTGCTGTCGCTGGAGTGAAAAAGCTGGTGTCGACGGGAGGATAAACCACTGTCGCGTCACGATTATAGTACCGCCGGATCCTGCCCGCAACATGCTGAGAGTTGGTGACATACCGGCTTGGACGGCCTGACGTGTCCCGGTCCCACCGGGCCATCCGGCGCATGACGCGCCGCATCAACGCGCTTCCCATGAATCCCAGGCGGTCGGGCCCGAAATACGCGTCGAACTGGTCCCAGGCGTACCGCATGGGCGTGTGGCAGTAACAAATGTGCGGAGCGCTCGGCCGGGAGAGCGCCGATTTCGCGACGCAGTGGCTGCTGCTGATGACCAGGTCGAAGCCGTCGAGATCGAAGTCCTCGACGAGCATCGGGAACAGCGGCAAGCACTCCCGGTAGTAGCGGCGGATGCCCGGCGCGTACTGCAGCATCGACGTGTGAATCCGGTGGCGCTCGATCGTCGGCGAGACGGAACGCCTCACGTGGACGAGCGTGAAGATCTCAGCGTCCGGAAATCGTTCGCAGAGCGCCTCGAGCAATCGCTCGCCGCCCCGCATCCCCGTCAGCCAGTCGTGGACGAGAGCGATTCGTGGTTGCGCGCGGCCCGCCGTCACGGCGCGACCTGCGCGTAGATTTCACGCACGCGCCGCACGGAGGACTCCCACGAAAACTGGGTTGCCCGTTCCAGCCCGCGCCGCCTCAGGCCGTTTCGAAGCGCTTCGTCGGTCAGCACTCGGTAGATGCCGTCGGCGATGGCCGCCGCGTCGTAGGGATCGACGAGAACCGCGGCGTCGCCGGCGACTTCCGGAAGCGAGGAGACGTTGGACGTCACCACCGGCGTGCCGCTCGCCATGGCTTCAAGCGGCGGCAGCCCGAATCCTTCGTATAGCGACGGAAACGCGAAGGCGCCGGCGAGCCGGTACATCACGGCCAGCGTGTCGAGCGGCAGGAACCCCAGAAACCGGACGTACTTATGGAGCTGGTGCCGGTGGACGGCGCGCCGCAGCGCGGTGTACCTCGAGATCTCGTCGCCGATGAGCACGAGCTTGAGCTGGTCGAGCCCTCGGCTGCGAACGAGGTGAAAGGCCTCGATGAGCCGTTCGAGATTCTTGTGCGGCTTGACGTTGCCGGCGTAGAGGACGAACTGATCCTGCAGCTGAAACCGCTCGCGCACGCGCGACACGGCCTCTTCATTCGGCTCGACGTGGAACCGCTCGTCGTACGAATTGTAGATGACGTCGATCTTGTCCGGCGGGATGTCGACGTACCGCAGGATGTCGCGTTTGGAGCTTTCCGACACCGTCAGGACGCGTGTCGATTGCCTGGCCGCCACGGAAATCGCCATCCGTGCATACGCGAGCGACCGACGGTTGGGAAGGTACTGCGGAAACATCAGATGGATGCAGTCGTGAATCGTCACGACCGACGGGCAGCGGACGAGCGGCGGCAGCACGTAGTGCGGCGCGTGAAAGAGATCCACGCGCTCGCGGCGAAGCGCCAGTGGAATCTTCACCTGCTCGGCGATCGAGTAGTTGCCCGCCGTTTCCTTCACCGCCCGAAAGTTCTCGCCGAGCGTCGCCACGGCCTCGCGGTCGTCGGGCCGGCTGAGAATCACGAACTCCGTCTCGTGATCCATACGCGCCAGCTCGTGCAGCAGGTTGCGGATGTACGTGCCGATGCCGAAATCGTGCAGCTTGCGGGCGTCGATGCCGATGCGCACGGTGCGGATGATATCAGGGCGGGACTGGGGGCTGGTGACTGGAGACTGGTGACTGGAGACTGGTGACTGGTGACTACGTAGTCATCAGTCTCCAGTCTTCAGTCACCAGTCCGGATGATCCAGCTTGTAGCGCTGGCGGAGTTCGCGGCGATGCCCGGGGAAGACGTTGCCTTGTCGGGCCGCTTCTTCCGCCGTGGCCATCTCGTGTCGAAAGCTCGCGGTCTGTTCGCGGATCTCATTCCACGAGGGCAGGCAGCCTGGAGACACGGCGCCTGGCATCGCCCGCTGCGGATTCCACACCGCGAACCACTCGCGATCGAAGGACCCGACGATGCGGCCTTCATAACAGGAGCGGCGGAAGGATTGCCATCGCGCGTCGAAAGAATCGGCCCAGCGAGCGAGCTTGGTGAGCCCCTGTTCGTACGCCCGCATCGCGTCGCCGCGCGTGGCGTCGGCCTCCGACGGCATCCGCGAGCCGAGCGTCTCGGTGAGGCTGCCGAGAGGCGTGACGCGGCTCGTGCTGATATGGAGTCCCGAGAGCAGCTCCTTCGCATGATCGATGGCGACGGCGAACGAAATACCTTGCGCCGTTCTGATGCTCATCGTGTTGATGCCGATCACGATGCCGTTCCGATCGAGCAGCGGGCCGCCGCTGTTGCCGGGGTTGATCGCCGCGTCCGTTTGTATGAGGACGACGTTGCCCGTGCGCCGGACGCCGCTGACGATGCCGCGCGTGACCGAATTCTGAAAGACGCCGAGCGACGAACCAATCGCAAGAACGTCTTCGCCGGAACGAACGCTGCTGATGGCGCCAAGCGCAACCGTGGTCCTGTCGGGCGCGGCGGGCAGCTTCAGCACGGCGAGGTCGAGGTCGGAGGCCACCTTGTCGACGCGCGCGGTCAGCGTGCCGCCAGACGCGAGGTGGACGCGGACCGACGAGTCCGAGCCGGCGACGTGCGCGTTCGTCACGATTGTGTCGGGCTGGACGAAGAAGCCGCTGCCGCGACCAGTCGACGTCTCGATGGCGACCACGGCCGGGCTCACGCGGGCGACGAGGTCTTCGATCGAGGACGTGGGCGTGCGATCCGGAACAGCGGCGAGTTCGGGCGCCGGCGAATCGGCCGGCGATGTCTCGAGCGCCTTCGCCGCGTTGGCAGGGGACTCCGGGCCGGGATCGGGCGAGGTCGATGGATCGGACGCCGTCCGCGCCAACACCGGCAGCGACAGCGCTCTCGCAGTCGATCGTGCCGAAGGCGTTGTCGTGCGGCTTCGCACGTACCAGATGCCGCCGAAAAAGCCGGCGCCGGCGAGCGCGAGCACCAGGATCAACTCGACGACAAGCGGCCGGCTGATGGGCCGGGCCGGAGCAGCCACGGGCAGTTCCGCCACCGCAGGCAGCGGCCCATCCTGTACGAACCCGCAGCGGCACGAAGTGACCCTGTTTGGCACACGGCGGCCGCATTTTGGACAGCTCCAGCTGAGCGGCGCGGGCGAGGTCTCCACGGATCACCTATCGGCTTGGCGGACCCTCAGATACAGCCGAAGCAGGGGAGCCCAGCCGGGGTGATGTTTTTCGTAAAAGGCGATCTGGCTGCGGCGATAGGCGCGCCCTGTCTGGGCGGGCTCCGACGCGCGGGATCCGCCGCGGACATGTGTGATTTCCACCGACGGCGTGAACAGGACGCGGCGGCCGCGTGCGCGAATGGCCGCGCAGAAGTCGACGTCCTCCAGGTACATGAAGAAGCGCTCGTCGAGCAGGCCGACGGCTTCGGCGTCGGCGCGACGCACGAGCAGGCACGCGCCGCTCACCCAGTCGGGAAAGTGCTCACGCCGCGCGAGCTCTTCCGCCCGCGCCGGCATCAACAGCTTCTGCCGGAGCTCGTTCCACGGTCCGACCATACGGCCGACCGACAGTTCCGCGCGTCCGCCCGCGTCCACGAGGCGCGGGCCGGCCACTGCGACGCTCGGATCGCGTTCGAGCGCGGCGAGCAGCGTGTCGACTGCGCCCGCCGGCACGATCGTGTCGCTGTTGAGCAGCAGCAGACAACTGCCGGCACTCGCGCGGATGCCCGCGTTGTTCCCACCGGCAAACCCGAGGTTTGTGCCGCTCTCGATCACGCGAACGCCCGGCCAGCGTCTCGCCGCCTCGGCGCTTCCGTCGGTCGAGGCGTTGTCGACGACGATGATCTCGTGCGGGCGGGTAGGTGGTGCGTCGTGGAGCGATTGGAGGCAGCGCAGAAGATGCGTCCGCGCGTTGAACGACACGATGATGATCGAGACGTCTAGCATCGTTCGAGGACCTGAAGCGTCTCGCGTGCCGCGCGCGGCCAGTCGAACCGCGCCAGCACGCCGGGCGCCGCCGCCAGCAGCGCCGACCGCACGTCTTCATCGAAGAGCGCTCGTTCGATCGCGGGCCGGACGTCCTGCGGGCGGTCGCGCCGCACATAGATCGCCGCGTCGCCGCAGGTCTCGCGGCTCACGGGAGTGTCAAGCAGCACCGGCGGAACACCGGCGGCGAGCGCCTCGAGCGGCGTGAGGCCCAGTCCTTCGTAGTCGGACAGGAACACGAACGCACGCGCGCGGCCGTACAGGTCGGCGAGCTGCTCGTCGGTCGCGTAGCGATGCCATGTGATCTGCCGTCCCAGCTGCTCCTGCTCGATCGCCGCGGTCACGTCTTCGCGGGGATAGCTCCGGTTGTCGCCGACGATGTCGAGGGTGACGGAGGGGCGTTCGCGGATGATGGCCGCCACGGCGGCGATGAGCTCGGGAACGTGGCGGCGGTTGAAGATCGATCCCGCAAACAACACCTTTGGCTCGCGGACGGAACCCGCCACGGTCCTTCGCATGGGCACGCCCGGCGGGATGACATGGATGCTCGACTCGGGGACGTTCAGGTGCTCGACGATCTCCGAGCGTGAAAACCGCGAGATGGTGATGACAGCGCAGGCGCGTGCCGCGGCCGCGCGCGACAGCCAGCGTAAGCGCATGCCTTCGCGGAAACGAAACCATTCGGGATGCGCGGCGAACGACACGTCGTAGATCACGACCGCCGTCTTTGTTTTCAGCCGCAGGGGCGCCGTGTACTGGGGGGAGAAGAACACGTCCAGGCCGTCGCGTCGAACGGCGCGCGGCAGCTGGATCTGCTGCCACCACGTACCCGGAGTGCCCGGCACGATCCTCGTGACGAAGCCCTCCGGCACGCCGGGAATCGCCTCGTGCGCGTACAGCACGAACTGATGAACGCGAGCCGCGCCGCTTGCACTCCACTCCGCCAGCAGACCCGACAGATGCCGGCCGACGCCCGTCTGAGCACCCACGATCTCGCGAGCGTCTATGCCGATGCGCACTTGTTTAAGTCTTTCCGTCTCAGTATCTTATTGTGAAATGAGAATCGCCGTCGTAGGAACAGGGTACGTCGGGCTCGTTCTGGGCGCGTGTCTCGCGGAAAACGGGAACACGGTTGCCTGTGTCGATAAGGACGCGTCGAAGGTCGCCACGCTGGGCGCGGGAAAGATGCCGATCTACGAGCCGGGACTCGAGGAGATCGTGCGGCGCAACGTGGTCGAAGAACGATTGAGCTTCACGACGGAGCTGGAAGCGTCCGTGAAGGCGTCCACAATCGTCTTCATCGCGGTCGGCACGCCGCAAGGCGAGGATGGCGCAGCCGATTTGCGTCATGTGCTCGACGTGGCTCGCTCGGTCGGACGCGCGATGGACAAGTACACAGTGGTCGTGGACAAGAGCACGGTGCCGGTCGGCACGGCGAAGGAAGTCCACAAGGCCATTGCCGCCGAGACCTCGCAGCCATTCAGCGTCGTCAGCAACCCCGAGTTTCTGAAGCAGGGCGCCGCCGTCGACGACTTCATGAAGCCCGATCGCGTCGTCGTCGGTGTCGAGCCGGGCGACACGCGCGCCGAGCGGGCGATGCGCGAGCTGTATGCTCCGTTCACGCGAACCGGCGCGCCGGTGATGTTGATGGACACGGCCAGCGCCGAGCTCTGCAAGTACGCCGCGAACTCCATTCTCGCCACGCGGATTTCGTTCATGAACGAGATCGCGAACATGTGCGAGCTCGTCGGCGCAGACGTCGATCAGGTGCGCCGCGCGATTGGCGCCGACGTGCGCATCGGCAAGTCCTTTCTGTTTCCCGGCGTCGGATACGGCGGCAGCTGCTTTCCGAAAGACGTCAAGGCGATCCTCAAGTCGGCCGGCGACCGCGGCTACGACTTCAAGATCCTGCGGGCCGTCGAAGCCGTCAACGACCGGCAGAAGCTCAGGCTCGTGGACAAGATGATCGACCACTTCAACGGCGAGAAGGGCGTTGCGGGCCGGACGATCGCGCTGTGGGGCCTCGCGTTCAAGCCGCGGACCGACGACATGCGGGAGGCGCCGGCCATCGTGATCATCGAGAGGCTGCTCTCGCTCGGCGCGAAGGTGCGGGCGTACGATCCGGAAGCCGACGACACGGCCCGGCGGATTTTCGGCGATCGCATCACGATCTGCGAGAAGAGCTACGAAGCGCTCGACGGCGCCGACGCGCTCGCCCTCGTCACCGAATGGAACACGTTTCGCGAGCCGGACTTCGAGAAGATGAAGCGCCTGATGCGCGCGCCGGTGGTGTTCGACGGCCGCAACGTGTATTCGCCCGAGCAGATGCGGAACCTCGGCTTCACCTATTTCTCCATTGGCCGTTAAGGCGCTGACCGTCCTGGTCACCGGGGGCGCCGGCTACATCGGCAGCCACGCGAGCAAGGCTCTCGCGCGGGCGGGCCACAAGGTCGTCGTCTTCGACAATCTTGTCGCCGGACACCGCGACGCGGTCAAGTACGGGGATTTCGTCGAAGGCGACATCACCGACACGGCCGCGGTGCGGGCGGCGCTCTCTCGCTATCGTGTCGACGCCGTGATGCACTTTGCGGCGTATCTCGACGTCGGCGAGTCGGTCCGCGAGCCGGTGAAGTACTACCGGAACAACGTCGGCGGCGCGATGGGCGTGCTCGACGCGATGGCCGCACAGTCGGTGCAGTTGTTCGTGTTCTCGTCCACGTGCGCCACGTACGGCGAGCACTCGGAGATGCCGATTCTCGAGACGCATCTCCAGCGTCCGATCAATTCCTACGGCGAATCGAAACTGGCTGTCGAGCGGGCGCTTCCACATGTCGAGCGGGCCCACGCGATTCGCTCGGTGACGCTTCGCTACTTCAACGCGGCCGGCGCCGATCCCGACTGCGAGAGCGGCGAGGGCCACGCGCCGGAGATTCACGTGATCCCGCGGGCGATCGAGGCGACGTCCGGCGGTCCGGGACTTCAGGTGTTCGGCGACGACTACCCGACGCCGGACGGCACCTGCCAGCGCGACTACATCCACGTCAGCGATCTGGCCGACGCGCACGTGATGGCCCTCGATTCGCTTTCACGTTCGAGCCGCTCGGCTGTGTACAACCTCGGGACGGGCCGGCCTCATTCGGTGCGCGAGGTCATTGCCGCGGTCGAGGAAGTCTCCGGCCGTGCCGTTCCGTGGACGCTGGCGCCGCGGCGGCCCGGAGATCCCGCGGTGCTGTACGCGTCGGCGCAGAAGGCCGAGGCCGAGCTTGGCTGGAAGCCGCGGTTTCCTGCGCTGCCGGCGATTGTCAGAACGGCGTGGGCATGGCATCAGGCGCATCCGCGCGGGTACCGTACGTGAATCACCGGACGGCGCTCGCTATTCAGAACCCGCTGGTCTCGGTGGTGATGCCTGCGTATAACGAGCGGCACACCATCGACGAGATCGTCCGTCGCGTCCTCGCCGTACCGCTGAGGGTCGAGTTGATCGTCGTCGACGATCGATCGACCGATGGCACGCGGGAGCTTCTCGAGGAGCTGCAGCGCGAGCTCGGGTTCACATTGCTGCAGCAATCGGAAAATGCCGGCAAGGGCGCGGCCCTGCGAGCCGGGTTCGCGCGCGTGACGGGCGACATCGTCATCATTCAGGATGCCGACCTCGAGTACTCGCCGGAGGAGTATCCGGGGCTGATCGAGCTCATCTGCGCGGGTCTCGCCGATGTCGTGTACGGCTCACGATTCCTGGGCCGCCACCGCGTGTTCCTGTTCACGCACTACGTCGGCAATCGCGCGCTCACGTTATTGACGAATGTCCTGTACAACACCATGCTGACCGACATGGAAACCTGCTTCAAGGCCATGCGGATTGACGTCGTGCGGTCGATGAGGCTCAGGTCGAACCGGTTCGGCATCGAGCCGGAGCTGACCGCGAAGATCTTCAAGCGCGGCTACCGCGTCTACGAGATTCCCATCACCTACAGCGGGCGTGGCTACGGCGAAGGCAAGAAGATCACCTGGGTCGACGGCATCGAAGCCGTGTGGACGCTTCTCAAGTATCGATTCATCGAGTGAAGCCGCATCCCCTGAAGCGTCTGTTCGGTTACGCGAAGCCGTATCGCGGCCGTCTCGTGACGGCCAGCACCGCGATGGTGTTGTACGCGGCTGGCGATGCCGCCCAGGCGTGGCTGATCAAGCCGATTGTCGACAGGAAGCTGGTATTCGACGGCGGGATCGCGCTGATGGCCTGGGGGATTGTCGGCGTGTACTTCATCAAGGGCATCGGATCGTACATCTCGTCGTACCTGATGGCGGGTGTTGGCCAGCGCGTCGTCATGGATCTGCGCAACCAGCTCTACCGGCACATCCTCGGACAATCCGCCGGATTCTTCGCGCAGCGCACCACGGGCCAGCTGATGTCGAGGCTGGGCAACGATGTCAACCAGGTGCAGCAGGCCGTGTCCGAAACCATTGGCGATCTCGCACGGGAGTCGCTCGTCGCGGTCCTTCTGGCCGGCTACCTCTTCTTCATTGATCCACGCCTAACGCTTGTCTGTCTGACGGGGGCGCCTCTGATCGTGTATCCACTGGTCCGCCTCGGGTGGCGGGTGCGCCGCACGACCCGGCGCAGTCAGGAAGCGCTCGAGCATCTCTCGCACCTCGGCGTGGAAGCGTTTACCGGCCATCGCATCGTCAAGGCATTCGGGACGGAAGCGCAGGAGACGGTGAAGTTCAGCCAGGCCGCCTACGGACTGTTCCGCACGAACATGAAGGTGACGGCGGCGCTGTCGAGCCTGCCGCCGCTGATGGAGCTCATCGGCGGCATCGGCATGGCGCTCGCGCTCGTCTACGGCGCGATTCAGGTGTCGGCGAAGCTGATGACACCGGGCGAGTTCTTCTCGTTCATGGCCGCGTTGCTCCTGATGTACGGCCCGGCGAAGAAGCTGAGCCGCGTCAACGCGAACCTCCAGCAGACGATCGCCGCGTCGGAGCGGATCTTCGACATGCTCGACACGCACACCGAGGTGACAGAGCAGCCCGGCGCGCTGCCGCTCGAGCCGTTCCGGCGCGCGATCGAGTTTGCCGACGTGTCCTTCGGGTACGCGGACGGCCACGACAAGATCCTGCGCAGCGTGTCGTTCCGCGTCGACGCCGGGCAGATGATCGCCATCGTCGGGCGCAGCGGCGCGGGCAAGACGACGCTCGTCAACATGCTGCCGCGGTTTTACGACGTGACGTCTGGCGCGATTCTGATCGACGGCGTGGACATCCGTCACGTGACGCTCGCGTCGCTGCGCGCGCAGGTCGGCATCGTCACGCAGGAGACGGTGCTGTTCGACGACACGATCGCGAGCAACATCGCCTACGGATCCGGCCAGGCGTCGCTCGCGTCCATCGAAGCCGCGGCACGAGCGGCGAACGCCCACGACTTCATTGCCGCGCTGCCGGGCGGCTACGACACGACCATCGGCGAACGAGGACAGCGGCTGTCCGGGGGGCAGCGTCAGCGGGTGGCCATCGCCCGGGCGCTGCTCAAGAACGCGCCGATTCTCGTGCTCGACGAGGCCACGTCCGCGCTCGATTCGGAGTCGGAGCTCCTCGTGCAGGAGGCGCTGGCCAATCTGATGATGAACCGGACGTCGTTCGTCATCGCGCATCGGCTGTCGACGATTCGCCGCGCCGACGCGATCATCGTGCTCGAGAACGGGCGCATCGCCGAAGTGGGCCGGCACGACGATCTGCTCGCGAGGGCCGACGGCACGTACGCGGCCCTGTATCAGATGCAGCTGCTCGAAGGCCGGAAGGCCGATCGCCGGATGGTGCCATCGTGATCAAATCGATGACCGGGTTTGCGTCGGTGAACAGCGAAGACGACAGGGCGACCGTGGCGGTGACGGTCCGTTCCCTGAATCATCGACATCTTGACCTGCAGCTGCGCATCCCGCAGTCGCTGGTCGCGATCGAAAGCGACGTGCGCGCGCTGGCGGCGAAGTTCGTCTCGCGCGGGCGCGTCGAGCTCGGCCTGTCGGTGCAGCTGCGCCAGGCGCCGGGGATCGAAGTGGAATTCAACGACGTCTTCGGTGCCGCGCTCGAGAAGGCGCTCGATCAGGCCAGGAGCAGGGGGCTCGTATCCGGCGCGCTGCAGCCGGGCGATCTGCTGCGCCTTCCGCAGGCGCTGACGATCCGTGAGCGCCCGGCTGATGCCGACGACGAGGCGCGCCAGGCGGTGGCGGTCGCGGCGCGCGCGGCCATCGAGCGCGCGCTGGCCGATCTCGATGCGATGCGCGTCGTCGAAGGCGGTCACCTGAAGGCCGATCTCGACGAGCGGCGGGGTATCGTCGCCGACCTGGTGGAGCGCGTTGCCGTGGCGGCCGACGAAGGACGCGCCGCGATGGAAGAGCGGCTTCGCGTGCGCGTGCGCGAGCTGCGCGAGGAGCTGCAGGCCGACGAAACGGCCGTCGCGCAGGAGATCGTGCGCAGCGCTTCACGTTCCGACATCAGCGAGGAGGTCGCGCGCTTCCGCGCGCATGTGTCGCACTGGGTGACGCTCGCCGACAGTGCGGAGCCGTGCGGCCGGAAGCTCGATTTCCTGCTGCAGGAGATGAACCGCGAAGTGAACACGATGGGCAGCAAGGCCGACGGCCTGCGCGTGTCAGAGCTCATCATCTCGGCGAAGGCGGAGCTCGAGAAGATGCGCGAGCAGGTCCAGAATGTCGAGTAAAATAGGGACATCTTCAACCAGGCAAGGGACTTATACATGATTGACCGCAGCAAGCTCTCCAACTCGTTCGAGTTCGTCGTCACCGCCGGCCAGCGCGCCAGGCAGCTGCTCGCCGGCTCCACGCCGCGCGTGGTCGCCGCCGATCACAAGAAGACCACCGTCGCGCAGAAGGAAGTGATGGCGCGGGCCGTGGAAAAGATCGAGAAAGAGACGGAGAAATCTGGTGAGTGAGTGTTGATCGCACTCGGCGTGACCGGCGGCATCGGCGCCTACAAGGCGGTGGAGGTCGTGCGTGGCCTTCAGAAACGCGGTCACGATGTCGTGGCCGTGATGACGGCCACCGCGACGCGGTTTGTCGGCCCGATCACGTTCGAAGCCATCACGCGCCGCCCGGTCATCACCGATCAGTTCGCGCCGGGCACGAACGCCGACATCGAGCACATCGCGCTCGCGTCGAGCATCGATCTGCTGCTCGTGGCGCCCGCAACCGCCAACATTCTCGGCAAGTTCGCGAACGGCATCGCCGACGACTTCCTGTCGACGCTGTACATCGCCACGCGCGCACCGGTGCTCGTGGCGCCGGCGATGAACACGCAGATGTTCGCCCACGAGGCCGTGCGGCGGAATCTCGACACGCTCGCCGCGCGAGGCGTCAGGTTCGTGGAGCCGGGCGAGGGGTATCTGGCGTGCGGGTGGATCGGCAAGGGACGGCTGGCGGAGCCTGACGAAATCGTCGCCGCGGCGGAAGCGGTGCTCAGGCCTGAAGGACCGCTTCGTGGCCAGCGCGTGCTCGTCACCGCGGGCCCGACCTATGAAGATTTCGACCCGGTTCGTTATCTCGGGAACCGGTCGAGCGGCCGCATGGGCTTTGCGATTGCCGCCGAGGCGATGCGCCGCGGCGCCGACGTCACGCTCGTCGCCGGCCCGACGGCCGTCGAGGCGCCCGCGGTCCGCGAGCTCGTGCGCGTCCGCAGCGCCGCCGAAATGCACGAGGCTGTCCTCGCGCGTGCCGACCAGATGGCCGTTGTGGTCATGGCCGCCGCCGTCGCCGACTACGCGCCCGAGCGGCGCGCTCCGCAGAAAGTGGCGAAGCAGGGCGACACCGTGACGCTCACGCTCAAGAAGACACCGGATGTGCTGGCGGACCTCGGCAAGCGCCGGCTCGCGGCCGGAAGCGGCCCGCTGCTCGTCGGGTTTGCCGCCGAGACCGAGAACGTTGTCTCCCGCGCGGAAGCCAAGCGCGCACGGAAGCACGTCGATCTCATCGTGGCTAACGACGTCTCGCGTGCCGATGCGGGCTTTGAAGTCGACACCAACGCCGTGACGATCGTCGGCGCCGGAGGCGCGGACGAAGTGCCGCTGCAAAGCAAATCCGGCGTTGCCGCGGCCATCCTCAATCGTGTCGAGCAGCTGCTGGCCGCGCGCCCAATCGCCAGAACGTCTTCGTAGTGTCCAACGATCAACTCGCCGAACATCTTCGATTCGCGCGGGAGCTCGGCGTTGCCGGCGTCAGCCGGGATCCCGCCTGGCGGGAACGCGCGGGCGATCGTAGTGTCCACCCTCAGGCGGACCGGCCTGACGGGCCCATCACCATTCCGCTGACACAAGTCGATGCGCTCGCCGCCGTCCGCGCCGATATCGGCGACTGCACCCGCTGCAAGCTGCACACGCTTGGACGGACGCAGGTCGTGTTCGGCGTGGGCAATCCGAACGCCGACCTCATGTTCGTCGGCGAAGCACCGGGCGGCGAGGAAGATATTCAGGGCATTCCGTTTGTCGGGCGCGCGGGGCAGCTCCTGACGAAGATCATCGAAGCGATCGAGATGAAGCGCGAGGATGTCTACATCGCGAACGTGATCAAGTGCCGGCCGCCGCAGAACCGCAACCCGGAGTCCGACGAAGTCGAGACCTGCGAGCCGTTCCTGTTTCGCCAGATCGACGTCATCCAGCCGAAAGTCATCGTCGCGCTCGGCAAGTTCGGCGCGCAGACGCTGCTCCGAACGCTCGAGCCGATTTCACGCCTGCGGGGCCGCATCTTCGAGTACCGCGGAGCCAAGCTCATCCCCACATTTCATCCGGCCTACCTGCTGCGCAATCCGTCCTCGAAGCGGGAAGTCTGGGACGATATGAAGTTAGTACGTAAGTTGCTGACGGAGTCGTGACCTTCCCTGTCACTCCTGGCGTCTAGGCTTATTCGAACGCCTGCACATCACGAAGTCACGAAGGACACGATGATTCTTTTTGAACGGAAGATCTTTCGTGGTCTTCGTGTCTTCGTGATAGACAAGCGTGGACTCAGGTTGTGATCGTTCACGTTGCAGTGCCGGTTCCTGGTCTCGGGCTTCTGACGTACAGCGTTCCCGACCAACTGAAGCGTCCCGTCGTCGGCGCTCGGGTCGTTGTCCCGCTCGGCTCGCGGGTTGTGACCGGCATCGTGATGGACGACGCTTCGGCTTCGACGATTGCCGATGCGTCGGTCAAGCCCATCAGGGAAGTGCTCGACGCCGACGCGTTCGTGCCGCCCGGCGTGGTCGATCTGGCGCGGTGGACGGCCGAGTACTACGCGGCCGGTCCCGGCGACACGATTACAGCTGTGCTGCCCCCGAAGGCTCGAGGCGCCCGTGCCGACGCGCACAAGACGATGCGCGTCGTGTCCATTACCGCGACGGGACTCGAAGTGATCGCGCTTGTAGCGCGGCCCTTTCAGGGCCGCGAAGGCGGGGCTGAAAGCCCCGCCCTACACCTGACCGCCAAACAACGTGACGCGCTCGAAGCGCTCACCGCCGCGCCCGACGGGATTCCGGCCGCGCAGCTCGCAGCCCGCGGCATCGCGGCTGACGTCGTCGCGAGGCTTGTGCGCCACGGATTCGTCAGCGTGCGGCAGGACCGCCTGGATCGCGATCCGTTCCAGGCCGCTACCGTGCAATCGCCACCCGTGGATCCGAACCGGCGGCTGACGACGGAGCAGGCAGCGGCGTTCGACCGGCTGCGAGCGATGGCCGAGTCGCGACGGTTCCAGGTCGCGTTGCTGCACGGCGTCACCGGCAGCGGCAAGACAGAGCTGTATGTACGGCTGGCGGCGGCGGTCCGCGACTCAGGCCGTGGCACGCTGATGCTCGTGCCAGAGATCGCGCTGACGCCTGTCGTCGCCTCGGTGTTCCGGCAGGCGTTCGGCGAGCGCGTGGCCGTTCAGCACAGCGGCCTCTCCGACGGTGAACGGCACGATCAGTGGCAGCGCATCCGCCGTGGCGACGTCGACGTTGTCGTCGGCACGCGATCGGCGGTGTTCGCGCCGCTCGAGCGCGTCGGCCTCATCGTTGTCGACGAGGAGCACGACGCGTCGTACAAGCAGGAGGAGAGCCCGCGCTATCACGGACGCGACGTCGCGATCATTCGGGGTCAACGGGCGAATGCGCTGGTGGTGCTTGGTTCCGCGACGCCGTCGATGGAGAGCTACCACAACGCGACGACGGGACGGTACGAGCGGGTCGTTCTCGAAAAGCGCGTGTTCGATCGTCCGCTGGCAACCGTTACCGTCGTCGACATGCGCGAGGAGTACGCCAAACGGGGCCCTGACGTCGTCCTGAGCGGAGCGCTGAGCGCCGCGATTGTCGCCCGGATCGAGCGGCGCGAGCAGGCGCTCGTCCTGCTCAACCGGCGCGGGTTTGCGACGGCGGTGTTCTGCCGTCAGTGCGCGGGCACGATGGACTGTCCCAACTGCAGTGTGTCGCTGGTCGTCCATGGGGAGGGCGTGTCGCGACGCGCGCGCTGCCACTACTGCAACTACGCGATGCGGGTGCCGACCGCGTGCCCGCATTGTGCCGGCCCTTACCTCGAGCAGGCGGGTTTCGGCACTGAGCGCGTCGAGGCGGAGGTGCGGCGTTTGTGTCCGGGGGCGCGCGTGGCTCGGCTCGACCGCGACTCGATCCGGCGCAAAGGCGCGCTGGTGGAGATTCTTTCGCGCTTTCAGGCCGGAGATATCGACGTGCTCGTCGGGACGCAGATGATCGCCAAGGGTCACGACTTCCCGCGCGTCACGCTGGTCGGCGTCGTGTCGGCTGACGTGGGTCTCGGGCTCGCCGACTTTCGCGCGTCGGAGCGGACCTTTCAGTTGCTGACTCAAGTGGTGGGGCGCGCCGGCCGCGGCGAGGAGCCAGGCGAGGCGATCGTGCAGACGATCTATCCCGATCACTACAGCGTCCAGCTCGCTCGACGCCAGGACTACCGCGCCTTCTTCGACTGCGAGATCAAGTTCCGGCAGCAGATGCGGTACCCGCCGTTTCAGTCGCTCGTCAATATGATCGTGCGGTCGCGGACGTTCGCCGGAGCGATGGACGATGCGGCCGATGTTGCGAGGAGGGTGCGTGAAGGCGCGGACGCGGCCGGCGTGCGGGTGCTGGGCCCGGCCCCCGCGCCGCTGGGGAAGCTGCGCGGCGAGTACCGCGCGCAACTCCTGACGAAAGGATCGAATCGCACCAGGATGCGCGCGCTCTTGATGTCGGGCATCGCGGCGCGCCCCGATCTGGAACGCCGCGTCATCGTGGACGTCGATCCGGTGAGTGTCCTGTAGCTGTACAAGAATGAGGCTTCGTGAGTCTTCTGTTCTTCGTGCCTTCGTGATGCATAGGCGTTCGATTGTGCGAGTTGTTGTGAAAGCAGATTATCGTCCGATTAGATCGAAGGGCGAGATCGGCGCGGGCGTGAAGCACAGCACGAAGATGGCGAGCGCGGCGAGCGCCATCCATCGCCGCGCCCGGTCGAGCGGCACATCCTCATCGAACGTCCTGGGATGGCGCGGGCCGAACACGAACAGCATCGTCACCATCAGCCCGGTCCACACGATCCAGCTGGCGGACACGAAGCTCAGTCCGATCGCGACCGTGACCATGACCATCGTCACGTAGGTCGAGCGGCGGCCGAGGACGGCGTACGAGATGTGGCCGCCGTCAAGCTGTCCGACGGGAAACAGGTTCAAGGCGGTCGCGAGCAGGCCGAACCACGCGGCAAACGCGATGGGATGCAGGTTGAGCGAGTAGCCGTCTGGAACCGCTCCCCACGTGAGCCACGAGACCATCTTGAAGAGGAGCGGCTCGCCGAGCTCGAAGCCGCTGAAGTCCGCCGGCAGCTTCACCACGTGCGACATCGAGATGCCGAGGATCAGCGCGGGCACCGCGACGGCAAATCCCGCGAGCGGACCGGCAATGCCGATGTCGAACAGCATGCGCTTGGTTGGGATCGGCTCCCGGATGCGAATGAACGCGCCCAGCGTGCCGGTGAGTGGCGTCGGGACGGGCAGGAAGTAGGGCAGCGAGGCGTCGACGTCATAATAGCGGCACGCGAAGTAGTGCCCGAGCTCATGACAACCGAGAATCGCGAGAATCGTGACGCTGTAATAAAGTCCGGGTCCGATCAGGCGCACGCTCAACTCGCCAGGTCCGGGCAGGAAGTCTGCGCGGAACGCGAGATAGTGACCCATCCCGGCGATCGTCGTCGTCGCAACCGTGAGGACGAGCAGGAGCACGTGCAGCCAGACGCGATCCTGGAACTTCGGACGCGGGCGCCACACGAATTCGGGCGGATGAAGATGCTGGGTCTGAAACTGTGCGGCGGGATCCACGGCTGGATCCAAACTTAACCGATGTTTTGCAGATCTTTGCCTGGCTTGAAACGAATTGTGCGGCCCGGAGGAATGCGAACTTCTTTCCCTGTTCGAGGATTGCGGCCGATGCCGCGCTTGCGCGGCTTCACCTGGAAGACGCCGAACCCGCGAAGCTCGATACGCTCGCCGCGCTGCATTGAGGTTCGCATCGCATCGAAGACCGCATCCACTGCCACCTCAGCTTTAACCTTGGTGATGTCGGCAATCTTCGACACTTCGTTGACGATGTCGACCTTGATCATGCTTAGGGTTTCCTGACCGGCAGTAAATACTATAGGTACCGAGACTTACACTGTCAAGGCAAAGGCTAAGTGACGATCCGTAAAGCTCCGTCTGTCGTCCTCGTCGGCCGGCCCAACGTTGGGAAGTCGACGCTCTTCAACCGAATGACCGGTTCGCGCCGCGCGATCGTCGCCCCGCTGGCGGGGACGACGCGTGATTCGCTCGAGCGCCCCGTGGTGTGGCGTGGCGTGGCCTTTCGGCTCTTCGATACAGGCGGGATGTACGGCGCCAGCGAGGATCCGCTGCGCGAACTCGTGGTCAAGCAGGGGCAGCGCGCCATCGAGGGCGCCGATCTGGTGGTGATCGTCGTCGATGGCCGCGAAGGCCTGGTAGGAGGCGACGAGACCATTGCCCGCGAGCTGCGGGAAACCGGCAAACCGCTGCTCATGGCCGTGAACAAAACGGACGACAAGCGGGCACGCGACTCGTCGATGGAGTTTTATCAGCTGGGCATCGATCCCGTGCTGGAGATCTCGGCAGAACACGGAACGGGTGTGGCGGAGCTGTTGGATGCGATGGTCGACACGCTGGAGGCTAGAGGTTTGAGGTCAGGGGTTAGGGAAGAACACGAAGAACTTTCCCAACCTCCAACCTCTAACCCCCGGCCTCCCGACGAGACTACCGTGGCAATTGTGGGCCGCCCCAATGTGGGAAAGTCGTCGCTCGTGAATCGGCTGCTGCATGCCGAGCGTGTGCTCGTGAGTGAGATGCCGGGCACGACGCGCGATGCGATCGACGCGCCGCTCACCTGGCACAGGCGCCGGTTTCGCATCGTCGACACGGCCGGGATGCGGCGGCCGGGCCGCGTGTCGCGGGGCGGCAAGGTGGAAATGGTCAGCGTCGCGGGAGCGAAGAAAGCCATCGGCGACGCGGACGTCGTCGTACTGGTCGTCGATGCGAGTACCGGCGCTGCCGAGCAGGACGCGGCGATCGGCGGCGAAGCCGACCGCGCCGGCCGCGGCATCGTGATCGTCGCGAACAAGTGGGACCTCGTGAAAGACCGCGGTCCGAAGTACTCGCAGGTCTTCGACGAGGAGACGCGAAACCGGATGCGGTTTCTGGACTATGCGCCCATCCTGCACGTCTCGGCGATCACGGGCGAGCGGGCGCCGAAAATTCTGGAGACGATCGACAAGATCGGCGAAACGCGGCGCAAGAAGATCCCGACGCCGGTCCTGAACAAGTTCATCGCGTCGATCACGGCCGCAAATCCTCCGGTCAGTCCGGGGCGCAAGCACGTCCGCATTCTTTACGCCGCGCAGATCGGCGTCGCGCCGCCTTCTTTTGTACTTTTTAGTAATGTGGCGACGGAATTTCATTTTTCGTACGAGCGCTTTCTCGTCAACAAGATACGGGACCACTTCGGGCTGACCGGAACGCCCATCAGGATCCAAGTGCGCCGCCGCGCAAAAAAAGGCGTAAAGTAAAAGACGGCCTAAGTTCCGCGCCACTCGCGGAACGCGGGGGACCCAAAGGTTCTGGGGCTTA
>Ga0137395_10000090_pt1 | contig 28889 bp, 24 predicted proteins | sample czobulk216metaG_FD_108283 | JGI IMG/M metagenome (GOLD analysis project Ga0137395, IMG submission 108283) | Vadose zone soil microbial communities from Angelo Coast Range Reserve, California, USA - czobulk2.16 metaG | ecosystem: Environmental > Terrestrial > Soil > Vadose zone | place: USA...
CTGAGTTCCAATCCGGTAGGAGGCGTTATTTTTGCCGGGCCTTCCATGTGGATTCGCAGGCAAAAGATCATGCTCGCGCCACCATGGCCGTCCTGCTCGAAAGAGGGCCCTCCGGATTGGTCCCCTTGTCTCGAGTGTCCCAGCGTTTCAAGCTTACGCAACGCGAGCGAGAAACGTTGGAGTGTCTGTTGCACGGCCTGAGCAGCAGGGAGATTGCGAATCGGATGAACGTCAGCCCCAACACAGTGAAGGCCTTTCTACGAATGATCATGGCCAAGATGCGTGTTTCGTCCCGGTCGGCAGTTATGAGAAAAATCATCATGACGCAACCGCAGTGACGACTCAGTCTTCCTTCCAGTTCTTTCTCCACTGCTGGGCTCCGGACTAACCCATTCGACTAATTGACTCAAACTTGTGACCGCGGGATTATCCGCAAATGAGGCAGGGGGAACGTCAGCCGCAAAGACGTCATCTTCGATTCCTGTGCAACTTGGAACTGCGAGGGAGAAAGCTCGCGCCACTCGGAAATCCCCAGGAAGCCGAGACCATCATCCGCGGCGAGATTCAGAACATCAGTCAGGGTGGCATTTGCGTCCTAAGCACTCGGCCAATTCCAACGTCGTCGCTCATCCGCTGCGCGATCGAAGTTTCTGAGACTCGCGCGGCCATTCCAACACTGACGCAAGTTCGGTGGACTCAGAAAACTTCAAACAATGGACGATGCAAAATCGGACTGCAATTTCTTCTGTGAATCAATTACCTTTCAGTCGAATCTATTGCTAAAGAGGGCCACTAGCTAGCGCGATCTCCTAGCCCACAGGGACTAGTCCAATCGGTTAATCCGGACGGCTAAACCTTTTGTACTCGGTACTTGCCCCTGTATTTAATTGGAGCAACCACCCGATTGGCCAGCGATCCGACGTTGGCTAACGTCACCGCACGTTTACGGGACACTGCAGATTCGTACTGGGGCTTGGGGTCACGGGACCGAAAGGGCGGTAGCTTGGGTTGAACAGATATGGAGACTGAAAACATAAGCTATCCCTGGTACGCGCTGCGGGTTAGAAGCCGGTACGAACATACGGTTGCCACACATTTGCAAGGGAGAGGCTACGAATCCTTTCTGCCCCTATACAAGTGCAGGCGCCGCTGGTCTGACCGGTTTAAGGAAATCGAGCTTCCACTTTTTCCCGGGTACGTGTTTGGTCGGTTTAGCCAACTGAATCGGCTGCCAATTCTTTCGATCCCTGGCGTTGTTCATGTCGTGGGATTTGGCAAAACTCCTGTCCCCATTGATGAAAGCGAAATTACCGCCATTCAGGCCGCTGTCAAGTCCGGGCTGCCCAGTCTACCTTGGCCTTTCCTCGAGATTGGACATAGGGTCAGAATAGAGTACGGCCCGCTTTGCGGCGTCCAGGGAATCTTGCTTGGTTTTAGAGGGCATCAGCGTCTGGTGTTGTCTATAACACTTTTGATGCGGTCAGTCGCCGTTCACGTTGATGAAGCTTGGGTTCAGCCCATGGCCCAGGAGCACGGAGCTTGTGCTAGCCCTCTGACTTCTCAACGCGGTTTGTTGCGGCCGGGCGCCTAGCTGCGCCTTACATCCCTCTTTGCATCCACAGCGAGCGGCGACCGGCGCCGCTAGCAACTTCGCGAAATCGGCGCAAGAACAAGTCGTCACCAGGAATGAAGTTTGTGAGTCGCTTCTACGAAGCTCTCAAGGCAGCAGAGTTGGACAGAGCAATCTGCCTGGAAAAGAGCGCTCCTTGTGCCGGACCGCCGGTAGCCGCGGCCATGCTCGACCCGCATGCAAAACTGCGAAACCACAGCTCAGAGGGCGTGGAAATTTCCATATTCGTTAGTTCCGAGATCATAGAGAAGCTACGCCGATTGGTAAGGGCTGCGCTAAATCCTGCAGAAAAAACGATACCCTCTCAAATGGAACACATACAACGCCAATCACTGCCTCCCCGTCATTGCCGTACGTGCGGGGCGCCTGTGCCTTCGACAAGTCTGTTTTGCGCAATATGCGGCTCGTTTCAGGGCTCCATCGCGAAACAACAATGCGACGATGGCGAATCGCGCGCTCAGTCGGAGAACCTCGCGCTTCCCGTCCCCGGCATTCTCAAAGCACCCGCTTCATTGCCACGAAAGCTGGCGCAAATGTCCATTGTAATAGCGATGGCGTTCCTAGCTGGTCTGACGATTTTGGTTATTCACGCGCGGATCGTTAACAGGGAACGCTACCTCCATCGGCCGGGAGCAGTCGCATTACCGGACGAATCAGTCGGTTCGAGCGGTCAGGGTTCATCAAGGGTAGCTTTGAACTTGGTTGCTAGCCGCCAGCGTGCGACAGAAACGAAGGGCGACGCACCCCACGCTGATTCCGTCATCACAACGGTGCGCCGGGTCGAGGTGCTTCCAGCTACTGGGGCCTTGAGCGTGGTTATTGTTTCTAGCGTCCAATCACCCCGAGTATTACAGAATTGGAAGAACCGCCGCGCATTGTGCTCACTTTTGCAAACGCGCTGCTGCGTTCAAGCCCGATACGCATCCAAGTCGCATCTCCGGGAGTTATTGAGCTGCGCGCGAGTCAGTATCTAACTGACGCTGCGGCAACGCGGGTCGCGGTGACACTCGCGACCCGTCTCGCGTACTCAGTGGAATCGGGGGGAACAACGTGGCGTTGCGATTTAAGTCGCCAGAAGCGTCCGCCGACTATGAACAGTGATCTGAAGAGCATGTGGGTGAGTGCTGATCCTGAGGATACTCCCTCACGAACTCGGCTGCTCGGATATCCAGTTGACAGCCTGGATATGCAGGACGCCGTGTCCCAAGTAGATACGTTTGTGAAACAGGGCGGCTTTCACCACGTTGTCGCGATCAACGCAAACAAACTCTGGCTTGCAGAGCACTTGCCGGACCTCAAGAAAATCATCCGGCAAGCAGAGCTTGTCATACCCGAATACGCCGTGGTTTGGGCGTGCCGCATGCTCAGGAAACCGCTTAAAGCACACGTGGGTGGGATCATGCTTCTCAAAGCGCTGCTCCCTTGGCTGGAAAGCGAACAGATCCCGGTCTATTTCCTTGGCGCGAAGGCGCCAGTGCTCGAACGCATGAAGTCACGGCTAGGTGCGATCCATCCGCGACTCGTACTTGCAGGCATGCGCTCTGGGTACTTCGAAGCCGGTCAGGAAAAAGAGATCGTTCAGGAGATCAACCGATCAAGAGCAGCGGTCTTGTTTGTTGCGATGGGAACTCCGCGCCAGGAACTGTGGATCGAAAGGCATCGGCATATTCTCACAGTGCGAGCGGTAATGGGGGTCGGGGGCAGCTTCGACGTTCTGGCTGGGGTGAAAAAAGATGCCCCATCGTGGCTGCGGCACGGCGGAGAGTGGGTCTATCGGCTGATGCAAGACCCCAAGAACCTTTGGAGGAGGTACCTGACCACGAACCCGTGGTTTGTATACCGGGTGCTGCGCGAGCGCATTCTTCCCGAGAAAGTATATCGGCAGACGATCTGATGAACATGGCAGCGGAGGGAAACTACCAGGGAGCCCGGAATGTGCGGGATTGGCTGCGGCGTCGAGTCAAGCGCGCGATTGATCTGGTAGCCGGCATAACCTTGCTGATTTGTGCTAGTCCAGTGATGCTTGCCGCAGCGGCACTCATATGGATCTGCGAAGGGCGGCCCATCTTATATCAGTGGAAAGTCGTGGGACAACATGGGCTACCCCTGCGGAGCTGGAAGTTCCGCACCATGGTACGTGATGCGGACGAGCGCAAGCAAGAACTGCTCGGAAAAAATGAGATGCAGGGACCTGTTTTCAAAATGCGCGAGGATCCTCGCATTACCAGGAGTGGCCGCTTTCTACGGAGGTATAGCCTGGACGAACTTCCGCAGTTGTGGTCGGTGGTAGCGGGAGATATGAGCCTGGTCGGACCACGCGCGCCGCTTGCCTCCGAATTCAGCGACTTTAAACCATGGCAAAAGAGGAAGCTGTCGGTGGTTCCAGGCCTGACGTGCTTGTGGCAAGTGCAAGGGCGCGCCGACATCACCGATTTTGACGACTGGATTCGTATGGACTTGGACTACATCGATCACTGGTCTCTGATGCTCGATTTCAAAATCTTGTTCCAAACAGTCCCTGTCGTATTGCGGGGGAAAGGCGCCTACTAGGCACTCAATATGCGCGGACCTGTTCTGACCACGGGAATGACCGGAAGAGGTGAAGGGTGCGTGCGCTGGTAACGGGTGGGGCCGGCTTCATCGGCTCACACCTGGTCGACCGCTTCCTGCGGGAAGGCTACGAAGTCCGGATTGTGGATGACCTGGATCCTCGTGTCCATCCGAAAGGCTTGCCAAAGCACGTTGCCAGGAATGTCGAATTCATCCATGGCAGCGTCACCAACCGCTCCACCTGGGAACGGGGACTCGAGGGCGTGGATGTCGTGTCGCACCAGGCTGCGTATCAGGACTATATGCTGGATTTCTCGAAGTTCTTGTTGGTGAATGCCGTGAGTACGGCCTTGCTCTATGAGGTGTTGGTCGAGCGCCGCCAGCGGCCGCGAAAGGTGATCATTGCTTCCTCCCAAGCCGTTTATGGCGAGGGGCAGTACACCTGCCAAGCGCATGGCTTCCTGCTTCCAAAGACGCGCGGTCATGGGCAACTGCGACATGGTGACTGGGAAGTACGCTGTCCTCAATGCGGAAAATCCTGCACGCCCAGGCTCCTGGAGGAAGCTCATCCCAGTCCCTACAACCAATATGCCGTGTCCAAGCTGTCCGGCGAAAAAGTGGCGCTAGGTCTTGCGAGTATCCACCAAATCCCGACGGTGGCCTTGCGGTACTCCATCACGCAAGGCCCCCGCCAGTCTCTGTTCAACCAATATTCCGGGATCCTGCGCATCTTCGCCACTCGGGCCCTCGCCGGAGAGCCGCTGATCGTCTACGAAGACGGGTGCCAGACGAGGGACTTTGTGCATATCGATGATGTAGTTGAAGCAAATTTTCATGTCCTCAACCAAGAGGGCGCAAATTTTGAGGTGTTCAACGTTGGAAGCGGGAGGCGGACCACAATCCTGGAATACGCAGAGCTGATCACCCGTAAGGTGGGGAAGCCACTCCGCACCATCATTCCCCAGCAATACCGAGTGGGTGACAACCGTCATAGCGTCTCGAGCGTCGATCGCCTCGTGAAGCTGGGTTGGAGGCCCGACCGTAGTCTTCCGCAGATCCTAGACGATTTCTTCGCGTGGGTAGATGACTTTGGCGGTATCCCTTCGCACATTCCCAACGCTTACCAGGAAATGTGCAATCAAGGTGTAATCCGATCGGTGTGTTAGACCAGTGGCCCATGGTCCTCGGACGTGGCCATACCCTTCAACAGGCATCCTCATTTCTTAGCCAGCGAAAGTTCGGTCGCGCAAAGTTTTAACGAAATACCGTTTGTACAGCAGGAGTTTGACGATGAGCAGACTTTTCGTGCAACAGAAGACTCTAGGGCCCAGAGGAAGTGCGCCCTCCATTAGCACGCCACAGGGATATTTTGCGAACCTCAACCGGGTTCTGCATTGCCTACCTTGCGGAGTCGTCGATCAGATCATAAATGTCCTCGTGCGGGCGTACGAACAGAAGCGGACTGTCTTTCTGTTTGGCAATGGCGGAAGCGCTGCTCTGGCTTCCCATGCGGCGTGCGACCTGGGCAAGGGCACCGCCGTGAACGGCGGACGAAGGTTCCGGGTACTCTCTCTCACTGACAATATCCCAGTCATAACCGCTTGGGCCAATGACGCTCGCTATGAAGACATCTTCGCCGAACAACTTCGCAATTTCGTGGAAACGGGCGACATTGTCCTGGCCATCAGTGGTAGCGGCAGCTCACCCAATGTACTCAATGGCCTAAGGGTGGCCCGCGAGTTGAAGGCTTACACCATCGGACTCACGGGTTATCATGGCGGGAAAATGAAGGGCCTTTGCGATCTCTGCCTTATAGTGCCCTCGGACAACATGCAATTCATTGAAGATTTGCACGTCTGTATAAGCCACGCGATTTTCACTGCAGTCCGCCATCAGTGCGCCAACAAAGCAATTACCACCAGTATTCACACCGCGCGCCCGGCCCTGGCTTGCTCCGCCGACTAGCTCTCAAGTGACACCCCGCTTGCATGGTTCAAAACTTCCAAGACCTGCTGGCCCGATGGCCTGAGTTCCAGAGAATGGCAAATCTTCGCCCTCAGCACGTGACTAAGATGATCTTTCCGATTGCGAATCGCATCTTGGCCTTGGATATCCTCTGGCTGGTAATAGCCTCGGCTTTGAGTTATGCCTTGCGCTACGGACATCTTGTGCTCTATCCGCCCTCGTCTTATAGCGTCCTCATTCTGGCAGCGGCGGGAGTTTGGGTTCTTTTGCTCAAGAACCTGCCGTTAGACTGCTTCAATGGAGGTTGGCGGTTTCACGTAATGCTTAGCAGGATCGTCCGTGCCACGGGGCTACTGATGATTTTCGTCATTGCCTTCGCTTATCTGACAAAGCTGTACTACTCTCGCCTGCTGCTGATCTTTTTCGGCGTGCTGCTGTTCGTAGGCTTTCTCCTGATTCGTGTGGGAGTTTATCTCTTTCTGCGCAGCCAACACAGCAAGGGCCGCACAAAAAAGGTAGTTTTGGTCGGCAACGAACGTCTCACGCGCGAGTGCGCTTTCAAAGTCGCCCGACACCCCGAGCTCCTCTACCAAGTGGTTGGCATGTTGTATCCCGTGGGGGATAGCATGGCCTCGGACGCTACTCTCGCCCCCGGCGGTAAGCTTCTCAGTTCCTTCGATGCGCTTGGAGCGCTTGCAGACCGGGGGGTCGACGAACTGATCGTGTTGCTGGACGAGTTGCCGGGACCGGAATTCCATAATTTCGTTGCGCGTTGCCTGGCCCAGAGCATACGCGTCAAGGCCCTTCCACGTGCCTATGAACTTTACACCTCCAAACCGAAGCTGATCGAAATCGATGGCTTGCCGTTGGTCTCGTTGGAGGATCCCGGCACTTTACCGAGCGCAGCCGTCGTCAAGCGTGTCATGGATCTGGTGATCGGCACCCTGCTTCTACTGCCCGCGGGAGGCATTTTCATGATTGCCGCTTTGGTTCTGCTGTGCCACAAGCGACAGGTTCTCCGTCGCGAGCTGCGCATCGGAAAAGCCGGTCGCGCATTTTGGATGTACCGGCTGGACATCGACCGGAACGGGAAGAATGGGCCGAGGTACGAACGGCTCATGCGCGACCTGAGTATCTCGGAGATCCCCCAGGTCTGGAATGTCTTATCTGGAGAGATGAGCCTGGTAGGGCCAAGACCGGAATCTCCGGAACGAGTAAAGCACTATTCAGAGTGGCAGAAGGGGCGCCTGAGAGCCAAGCCCGGGCTGACAGGATTGGCCCAGGTCAATGGTTTGCGTGAACAACACGCTTCAGAAGACAAGACTCTTTTTGACCTGCAGTACATGCTCGAATGGAGTCCGCTGAACGACTTGGTGCTGGTTCTGCAGACGGTAGGAACGCTGGTGAAACGGTGTTTGCCGGCAAGGTTCCCGGCGCGAGAGCAAGAGCCGTGCACCCGCCGGAATTCATTGCCTGAGGCGGCACATGCTCATCGTGCGTAGCCCCGTGCGCGTCAGCTTCGCTGGCGGCGGAACCGATTTGCCGGCTTACTATGAGAAGCATGGCGGCGCCATTTTGAGCGCCAGCATCAACAAGTACTTCTATACGATTTTGTCGCGACGCGACGATAACTACGTTCAGATCATTTCCTCCGATCTTCGCGCGATGGAGAACCGGCAAGATATCGCGAAGATGAGCATAAAGGGGAGCAAACTGGAACTGCCCTTTGCGGTCCTGCAGTCCTTGGGACGCGACGTCGCCATAAACCTGTTTCTGGCCTCGGAGATTCCCCCGGGAACGGGGCTGGGTTCCTCAGCCACCGTTTGTGTGACTCTCCTCAAGGCGCTAACGACCTATTTGCACATTCCCGCTTCCAGATACGAGATCGCCGAGAAGGCTTTCACCATTGCAAGGGATGTGCTTGGTAAGCCTGTTGGAAAACAGGATGAGTATGCGGCTGCATTCGGAGGGCTCAATTTCATGCGGATCGACACCGATGGCACGACTCAAGTCGAGCCGCTCGATATCCCCCGTGACGTAAGACGGGAGCTGCAACAGAATCTGATGCTGTTTTTTACCGGTACCGCTCGCGATTCATGGGAGATCCTGCGGGAGCAAGAAGCATCCAGCCAAGATCAAGAAGGCCAGGCGGTTCGGGCACTGCACGAGATAAAATCGCTGGCCCAAAAGATGCGCAGAGCGCTTTGCGATGGCGACCTGAACGACTTCGGACATCTCCTCGATGAAGCGTGGATCGCCAAGAAGCGGATTTCCAATAAGATTTCCAGCTCCGGTCTCGATCAGCTATATCAGATTGCGAAGGAACAAGGTGCTTTGGGAGGAAAGGTCACGGGCGCGGGCGGGGGAGGTTTTCTGCTCCTCTATTGCGAGCAAGTCTGTCAGCAATCGGTGCGCCAGGCGCTAGCCGCGCGTGAAGTTCCGGAGATGCGATTCGCATTTGAATCCGAAGGGGCGCGTGTCATTGTGAACGACCCGTTCCTGGATGGGGATCATTCCTCGGGACTGCATTGGAACCTGGTTTGGAGCGAAGCGTTTCCGCCAAAGAGCGCGAACCTACCTGTTGCCTATCCTCGGCTCGCGTAGTTCTCGGTGCGCAAGTAGCCTTAAAACAGGACTCATGTGAAGGCGTTTCTTTTGGCGGCTGGCAACGGTACGCGCCTGAAGCCTTTGACCGAAACCACCCCCAAGTGCCTGTTGCCAATTGCGGGAGTGCCGCTTCTCGGTATCTGGCTCGAATTGTGTCGACGCCATGGTATCGAAGAAGTGCTCATCAACGTGCACGCCCACCCCGACGCCGTTCGTTGGTATGTTGCAAACAACGAAAAGGGAGTCCGCGTCAGAATATTCGAAGAGCCCACGCTGCTTGGGAGCGCTGGGACGCTCGCTGCCAACCGGGAGTGGGTATCGAGAGAGATCTTGTTCTGGATTTTCTACGCCGACGTATTAACCAATATCAACTTGCGGGAGTTGCTGGATTTCCATTTAGCTCGGCGACCAGCCGCCACACTCGCGGTCTGCCGCGTTCGAGATCCCAGCCGGTGCGGAATCGTTACTCGAGACGAAAACTGCGTGGTGAAGGAATTCGTCGAGAAGCCGTCGAATCCATCGAGCAACCTGGCGTTCTCCGGAGTGCTGATTGGAACCGAAGGATTGCTCGACGCCATTCCCAACCGCCGGCCAGCAGATATCGGTTTTGATGTCCTTCCCCGTCTCGCCGGCAGAATGTCTGCGCATGAAACACGGGACTATCTCCTGGACATAGGCACCACTCAGAATTACAAAGAGGCCCAGACCACGTGGCCGGGGCTCGGATAAGGGAGAATCGAGTGCTCACCGGAATGATTTTTGACCTTGATGGTGTGATCGCCGACACTCATCCCATTCACAGACAGGCCTGGAAACAGTTGCTGGCGGAAAGGGGACAACGCGTCTCCGAAGAGGATCTAGACTTTATTCTGGAAGGTTCGAAGCGCGAGGAAATTCTGCGTCACTTTTTGGGAAGCGTACCCGCCGTGGAAATGTTCCACTACGGTCAACGGAAAGACGAACTCTTTCATCAGTCGGTTGCCGGGCTCCGCCCTATTCCCGGCGTGGTTGATCTTCTTCGAGAGCTCGACAGTGCCGGAATCCCCATGGCAGTGGCGACATCCGGCAGCAGTGGTCGAGCCAACGAAGTAATCAGGCAACTCGGCTTGGCAGGATGCTTCTCCGCCATAGTCGCGGGAGATGACATCGCCAATGGCAAACCGGATCCTGCGATCTTCTATCTCGCGGCTAATTGCTTGCAGGTGGCTCCCCAGCAGTTGCTTGTGGCGGAGGACTCGCGAGGCGGTGTCCGTGCCGCAAAATCTGCCGGTATGAAGTGTTTAGGGATCGCCACCGGTCGACTGGCATTGCGGCTGTACCGCGAAGGGGCCGACCGCGTGGCTCCCGACTTCACAGGTGTTTCACTTCTAGACCTGCAGGGCCTGTTTGAGGATTCGAAAGCCGCAAACGAGCCGTTGAGAGCCGGTAGATGGGACGCCCCATGACTCGCAGTATAACCGGCCTTGAGCGGCCGCTCATCGTGTTCAGGATATTCCGTCGGACGATCCAGATGACCAGGAGCGCCTGCTGATGTGCGGCATCGTGGGAGTGCTTTCTTTTGACGGCAGCGCTTTCCGTGTCTCGGAGCCTTACCTGGTGAGGATGCGAGACGTGATGTCGCATCGTGGACCGGATGGAGTTGGCCTTTTTATCTCTCCCGATCGGCAGGTTGGCCTGGGCCATCGGCGGCTGTCTATTATCGATTTGTCGGAGAATGCCTTACAGCCCATGGCCAACGAGAACGGCACACTCTGGGTAGTTTTTAACGGCGAGATTTACAACCATGCCGAAATTCGGGCAGAACTGGAGAAACGAGGAGGACACAGCTGGAAGACCGACCACTCCGATACGGAAGTAATCCTGCATGCGTTCGAGGAGTGGGGCATCGATTGCGTTCATAAGTTTCGCGGGATGTTTGCCATGGCGTTGTGGGATACCAAGCAGCGACAGCTATGGTTGATCCGAGATCGCGTCGGAATCAAGCCGCTCTATTACAGTATTCACCACGGACGGATAACGTTTGCCTCCGAAATCAAGGCGCTCCTTGAGGACCAGGAGCAGGAGCGCGCCGTCAATGAGGAAGCGCTTTACTACTATCTATCATTCAGTGCAACGCCAGCACCCCGGACGCTGTTTCTCGGGATCCACAAGTTAGCTCCCGGTACCTGGTTGCGAGTCAAGGAGGATGGTCAGGTCCAGGAATACCGCTATTGGGACGTTTGGGATCACACACAACCACTCACAGGTGTTACGGAGGCAGAAATCGCCGAGCGCATCTTAGCCGAACTACGGACCGCTGTGAAACTCCGGAAAATCAGCGACGTTCCGGTTGGCGTTTTTCTCTCCGGCGGTATTGATTCAAGTACTAACGCGGCGCTGTTTTCGGAAGGGGAAAATCGACCGATAAAGACCTTCTCGATCGGATACGAAGGATCATACAAGAGCTACAAAAACGAACTTCACTATGCCCGGAGTATGGCGAGGACGGTCGGTGCGGATCATCACGAGCGGCTACTGCGGGAGAATGACCTACTCGACTTTCTTCCGCAAATGGTTCGACAACAGGATGAACCTCTGGCCGACCCGGTTTGCGTCCCCGTTTACTATGTCTCAAAACTGGCGCGTGACCTCGGCGTGATCGTTTGTCAAGTAGGAGAAGGTTCAGACGAGCTGTTCTGGGGATACCTAGGTTGGAAAATCTTATACCAGCTTCAGCGTTATAACGACTTGCCCGTTCCGACTCTGTTCAAAAAACTGGCGCTTGGTGGACTGCAGTTGGCTGGACGAGACCAAAAGATGTCTTACGAACTTCTACGCAGGGGTTCGCTGAAGCAGCCAGTGTTTTGGGGCGGGACGGAGGTGTTTACTGACTCGCAGAAGCGACGTCTGCTCTCGCCGCGGTTGCGCAAGAGATTCACCGACCTGAGTTCCTGGGAGGCCATCCGGCCGATTCGCCAGCGCTTCGAAGAAAAAGCCTGGGAGCAGTCGACACTCAATTGGATGACTTATTTGGACCTGAACCTGCGATTGCCGGAACTGCTTCTCATGCGCGTTGACAAGATGAGTATGGCGGTGGGCTTAGAAGCGCGCGTCCCATTTCTCGATCACAAGTTTGTGGAGTTAGCGATGAGCATTCCGGAAGCGGTTAAAACCAAGAACGGGATGCTCAAGTACATTCTAAAAAAAGCGGTGCGCGGTATTATTCCCGACGAGCTGATCGATCGCAAGAAGCAAGGCTTCGGTGTGCCCATCTATGAGTGGTATCACGCCACGCTTGGAAGCTATCTTTTCAGGGAGCTGAAAGAGTTCTGCGGCAAGACAGATTTCCTTGACTGGAAGGAGGTTGTGCGTTCTCTGTCAGAGACCCGTTCTCCAAAGGGATGGTCGCTGCTGAATTTTGCACTGTGGTGGAAGCAATACATTGCATCCGAGCCGGCCGAAGAGTGCCACGCCCTTTCCGATGCAGTTCTTGGACCACGGCGGCAATCTGATCCTCGAAGCGTAGCAATCTTTCAATGAGAAGTAGGAATGAGCCAAATCATTGGATGCGCAGCCGGGAGTCATAACAGCGCTACCCCCGTCGTCCTGCTGATGGCCGCGGCCGTATCTGCCGTTGTCATCGTGCCGAAGGCAGGGATCGCCGTGGCTGCCTTGCTGGGCGCTGCCGTCGTTTTATACTTCGTCTTAGCCGTCCTGGATGGAAAGGTCGAAGTTCCGCTCTTGTTCTGGGTGGTGGTTTTCCCTTTGGGCTATTACTTTCTCACGTTTCCCCGCGAGCGAGGGATCATCACCCTCGATCGGATCGCAGTGGGCGCCATGCTAGTGGCCATGTGTTTAGCCCCAGGCACCCAGACAACTACGCTGCCCCAAGCACTGCGCCGTGCAGCAGTCGTGTGGGGATGCTTCGTGTTGGTCGCATTTGTTTCCGCTGGCAAAGCAACGGACATGCTTTCCTCCGCCCGCACCGTCCTCGATGGCTTCTTCCTGCCGGCGATACTAGGATGGTGCGTTTTTCGTAACTTCGACGTACGCCGGAATCTGGTCACTCTTCATGCCTTGGTCTGCATAATGGCAGTATACGTTGCGGCTATCGGTGCGGTAGAAATGGCAACGGGAACGGACATAATGCCGCTTCCCGGCGTAGGGCTATACTTTGCCGGGTCCGTTCTGCGCCCGAATGGTCCTTTCGCAACGGACAATTCGTTCGCCTTGATCGGGCTGATAGGTTTCTTCTTCCTATTGTTCTTGCGGCGCGCTATCGGGAAGCAAATGCCTTGGTGGCAGCGACTACTGCATACGGCGGGCGTGGCTTCCGCTTTGGCTACCGGGCTGATGCCATTGTTTCGATCGGTGGGCATAACCTTAGTGATCATCTTGTTGCTGGATACGTTTTTCAAGCGGCGCTTCGACAAGTTGATAGCGTCAGTGGCAATATTACTCTGCGTCGCTGGAGCTCTGGCGATTTTCAGCGCGAAAGCACCTGACGCATATCAAGACAGGTTGGATCGCGGCAATTTCTACTCGCGCGTAGCTGAACAGCGACAGACCCTCGAGCTTTTCAAGATGCACCCGATCACCGGAGTAGGTATCCTGAACTTTTTCAACGTTGCCCAAGCGCAGACCCGATCCGTTGCCGTGTATAAAGGCTTCGAATCCGTGGACGCGCCACATAACAATCTCGGCGCCATCCTTGCCGAAACCGGTTTGATGGGTTTTGTGCCTTACGCGGCTGCCCAAGTGTTATTCATCATAGCGTGCCGGAAACTAACCCTAAAGGGGACGCCACAATCTCAGGCCGCGTGGATCTCTTTCCTGTACGTATTCCTGAGCTATTGGGTAAGCGGGTTGAGCCTGACCTCCGGATACTATTCGGATCTCAACCTTTGGTACATATTCGTGCAGGTGATTATTTGCAAGTACGCAATTACAGAAAGCCGCTACGTTTATGCTCAGCGAGCGCCCGAACTCGCAGCGCGCCGGGTGGCGGCAGTACAGTTGCAGCCTTCGCACTGAAGCTCGACACGACGCGTGAAAACACTGGATGCCAATGGAGATTTGCTCGTCGAGCAAAGCTTCATCATCGACCGCCTTTGCATCCCTATTTTGCGGACCCTGCGAGAGTTGGTCGCAGTGTTCGGGGACGCCATGCAGCGCGATACCAGAACCGAGACTTCCTCAATCCGCGTCAGAAACTTCTGATGGCGCGCGCGTGCTCAGCAAGTGGTACGTTAAGTTAATCGCGTCAGTTCTTCCAATGGGCTCTGCGAGCCAGTAACTAATTGGGTGCAGTTGCGGGCAGCAAGCCTAGCTGTTGTTTTAAGAGTTCGTGTGGTGGCCAATCCCTCTCCCTTATTCGAGTAGACAGTAGAGGATCACAATGCAGGCTCTTTTGGAAGAGGTTCGCTCAGGACAAGTGGCTAGTTACGACGTTCCACAGCCGGAGCTGCGCCCGGGCGGCATTTTGGTACGGACTGCTTTTTCGGCAATCAGCGCAGGCACAGATCGCGCACACCGGGAACAAGCCGAGAAATCTCTCCTCGGCAAAGCACTGGCTCGGCCGGACTTAGTCCGGCAGGTATTCAACTGTGCGCGAATAGAAGGCATTAAGGCGGCTTATCAGAGAGCACAATCGCGGCTGGGTATGCTTTCTCCGCTCGGATATAGCTGCGCTGGCGTCGTTATTGCCACCGGGCAAGGCGTGCAGGAATTTCAGCCAGGAGATCGTGTCGCTTGTGGAGGTACCGGCTATGCTACCCACTGCGAGGTTAACTTCATCCCCAAGAACCTAGCCGTGCGAATTCCAGACTCGGTGCCGCTGGACGTGGCTTCGTTGACCACAATCGGCGCCATTGCACTACAGGGTTTCCGGCAGAGCCAGGCAGTATTGGGCGAGACTGTGGCCGTCATTGGGGCAGGGCTTGTGGGGGTGCTAACCATTCAGCTAGCCAAAGCAGCGGGTTGCCGCGTGATCGCCATTGACGTTGATCTTGAGAGGGCGGAGCGCGCCAAACAGATGGGAGCGGATCTGGCGCTTTGCTCCGCGGACACCGATATTCACTTACGCGTTAAGGAATTTGCTAGCTGGAGAGCCGACGTCGCAATCATTACAGCCGCGACTCCATCTACGGGACCGATCGAGCTAGCTGCAAGTCTAGTCCGTGACCGTGGCCGCATCATCGTGGTTGGCGCAGTGGGACTGGGGGTTTCGCGGCAAGTCATGTACATGAAGGAGCTGTCGGTCACTTTGTCGCGCTCTTACGGCCCTGGCCGTTACGATCCACAGTACGAAGAGGACGGCATTGATTACCCGATCGGTTATGTACGTTGGACAGAGAAGCGCAATATGCAGGCGTTCTTAGAACTGCTAGCTTCCGGCGAGATTAATGTCGCAGCTCTCGTGGAGCGTCGCTGTCCGGTAGAACAAGGTGGAACGGCCTACGAAGCGCTGAAAGGCACGGGAGCATACACGATTCTAATCGAATACACTGCCGCATCATTAGAAAGAGTGCTTCCTCGGTCGAACGCCTCCCTGCAAGTCGCCAGGGCGCTGCCTGCAGGCGACCTGAAGGTAGGTTGTATTGGCGCAGGTGCTTTCGCTCGCGACGTTATTCTTCCTGCGCTGCGCAAAACCCCGGGCGTTGCTCTGCTCTCGATTGCCACTGCCTCCGGCGTAGGGTCGGAGTCTGCGCGTAGGATGTTTGGCTTTGCCCGAGCAGTGTCTCCGTCGGATTTGCTTCAGGATGTAGAAACTGGCGCGGCGTTTGTCATTTCTCGTCATGACAGCCATGCGCAATACGTGATTGCCAGCCTTTCCAACCACAAGCCCGTTTTCGTAGAAAAGCCCCTGGCAATCAACCGCGAGCAGTTGGACGAGATCCGCTGGGCTTACGAGGAAGAAAAGAAGAAGGGCCGCGCCCCATTTCTTATGGTTGGCTTTAACCGCCGCTTCGCTCCCTTCACCGAAGCGCTGCAACGATTTTTCGCGCATCGCCAAGAGCCCATGATGGTACATATTCGAGTAAACGCCGGATACATACCCCACGATCATTGGGCCCAGAGGAGCACTGAAGGGGGGAGGATCGTTGGCGAACTCTGCCACTTTGTAGACTGGGCGCGTTTCATCGTCAGTTCTCCCATTGTAGCTGTCTCCGCGAATGCGCTCCCGGATGGAACCCGCTACAACCGCGACAATGTGGTCGCCACTCTCTCCTTCAGCGACGGCTCTATTGCCAACCTTCTGTATCTCGCCAATGGTGACAAATCGATTCCCAAAGAACACTTAGAAGTGTTCTGTGAGGGCAGAGTCGGGTGCATTCGCGATTTTTGCACTTTGGAGCTAACGCGCGGCGGCAAAACAAAGCGGACCAGGGCCACGCGCGACAAGGGGCACAACAGAGAGATCCAGGCAACCGTGCAGGCCATGCGCAGTGGAGGTCAGTCTCCTATTTCGTTTGAAGAACTTGCAGAAGTGTCCGAAGCAAGCATAGCTATACTGGAATCAATCGCCACCGGAGAATCGGTCGCTCTGCAACTCGCGCATTCCACCGCATTGGCAAGCAAACCTGAACTCCAACAAAGCTCAGCCACGTGATCTATCTTGCCTTAACAGACGATTGGGAACTGCGGGGTGATGGTTCTGGCCATCCAGAAACCCTGCAGTTCCAGCCAATGCGGGAACTGGTCAGAATCTTCAATCGGCACGACGTGCGAGCCTCCTTTTACGTAGAAGTCATGCAGCAATTGGCCTTCCGGCAGTTTCAACACCGCCATCCCGAGCTGAAGACGCTGGCAGACAGATGGGACGCGGCGGTTGTGGAGACCTTTCGGCAAGGTCACGACATCCAGATGCACGTGCACCCCCAGTGGCGGAATCCGGTGTATGAAGGAGGGTGTTGGCGACTCTCGGCTCCCTGGTCGTTGTTGAATCATGATCGGGCTGATGTAAAGTGTATGCTTTCAGAAGGCAAGTCATACTTGGAAGAGCTGTTGCGGCGCGTCGACCAGAACTATCGGTGTCTGGCTTTTCGCTCCGGATATTGGTGCATTGCACCCTCCCCTTTCGCCCTACGCACGTTGGCAGCGTTGGGATTCACTCTAGATGCAAGTATCGTAGGCGGTATCCGATATGGATTAAAAGAAGTGCAACTGGATTACAGAAAGGTTGAGGAGGGCTTTTGGCCCTATTACCCATCGATGGACGATGCCCGCAAGCGCTCCGCCCACCCTGAACCCATCGTATGTGTGCCCACGCATCACCTGAACGGCCAGCGCCTCGGGTATCTAAGGCGCGATATGAAACTGGCTTGGCAATACCTAGTGAGGCGTCATCGAGCCGCGCAGCCAAGCAATGAGAGGGCAGTCAGGAACACCTTTTCGTTGCTCGCCGCTGGAAAAAAAATACTCCGTAGGTATTTAATTGGAGAAACGCACATTTCGGATATTTCCCATCTTGATCACCCCCTCCTACTTCAAGTAATCAACGACATTCGCCGGAGAGCCCGCCAGCGTGCGACGCGACATGCCGCAGTCATCCTGGCCGGGCATAGCAAGGATATCCGCACCTTTGCAGACATTGACTGTTTTCTGTGCGACATTAAGCGCGCTGATGATTTTTGCTGCGTCACTTTGACCGAGCTGGCGGGAAAACTGGCGGATGGTACGATACCCATCGGGTATGCAAACTGACTCCTAAGTCTTTCATCCTCTCGTTGTGTGACGTTCCATAACGCATTCGCCGCTACCTCTGATAACCAGGCTCTGGCTCACATGCTTGAACCTCAGCAAAACCGGCAAACCACGGAGCACGGGCTGTCCGGTGAGTCGGTTGTCTGCTTTGCCGGTGAGGATTGGTGGTATCATCATCCCCACTCCAAGAACCACATTCTTAAGCGTTTCGCGAAGCAGAACCGTGTGCTGTTCGTGAATTCGATCACCATGGGGTTGCCGTCGCTGAGCAATCCCGATCTGGTGCTGAAGATCTGCAGAAAGTTGAAGAGCTACACCCGCTGGCTGCACCGCGTGCCAGAAGGCTTGTGGGTCCTGACGCCCATTAATGTGCCCGTCTATAGCTTTCGATTGTTGCGTTCTTTGAACCGGGTTCTGCTGGTGCTCCAGGTTCGTCTGGCGATGCGGCTGTGTCGCATCAAACACCCCATTCTGTGGGTGGCGATACCGACCGCTGCCGACATTGTCGACGACCTCGGCGCCAAGCTTGTGCTTTACCAGGTGTCTGACAAGTACGAGGCCAACGAGGATAGTGCCCTCTCGGCAGAAATCATTCGCGAAATGGACAGACGACTGAAAGGTCGGGCTGCTGTGGTGATGTATTCCGGTCGCAAATTATTTGAGGAAGCGGAAGTGCCCCATCGCTATTACTTGGAACAGGCGGTTGATTTCGACCATTTTGCCAATCCCTCGGCTGGGATTGCTCGAGACATGGCGTGCATCCCGCGACCAGTATTGGGATATTTCGGCTATATGGATTACGTGATGGACACCGCTTTAGTCGAGGAGGTGGCTCGCTTGCGTCCCGACTGGCACTGGGTCTTCATCGGCCGCAAGTCAAACCTGGTGCATATTTCAGCACCCAACGTGCACTTTCTGGGCCCAAAGCAGTACGCCGATCTGCCCAAATACGTCGGACACATTGATGTTTTCGTATTGCCGTGGCGTCAGGACAATGTATTCACGAGCTATGGAAGCGCTATCAAAGTTCGCGAATACTTGGCGACTGGGAAGCCCGTCGTGATTTCCCCGCTTCATGAATACCTGAACACGCCGGGCGTGCGCATTTACCGCACCAAACAGGAGTTCCTGAGCGCTGTCGAAGATGCGCTACAGCACGACAGCGCTTCGGACTTCCAGCTTCGCCAGTCCGTCGTGCGCAACTCTACATGGGACGCGCGTGCTTTGGATCTCGGTCGACTCATAACCAAGCTCTTATGCGGTTCTTCTGGGCAACAGTTGGCAGACGAAAATATGTATGAAGCGGCCACTCCGGCCCTCCGAGAAAACTCGCGAAGAGCGTTTGCTGCTGTTGGCGCCCACGTCGAAACGGATCGAACTATGGACAACGGCCATAAAGCTCGCCCGGCAACGCCAAAGCGTCTTACAGAGTAGATGCACGTCTAACCAATGTTTTTGGGGCTACGCTAAGAGAAAGGAACCGTCCGCGCGTTGACGCCGCGCTGCAACGGCGGCACAGGAACTCAAAATGCACTCGGATAAGTTGGTGAGGCAGAGCCGTCACAGGAATTTGGAAGGCGAATTCCCCTCGATTGAGGTCTCACCCTCTTGGGTGGAAGAGAATCACCACTTCCCGAGCGAGCCCGTCTTGAAGAACTATTGGCTGCTGCTGCGCCGGAGGAAGGGGACAATAGTCCTTTTCGCAGCGGCTGTGCTCATACTCGTGGGGATAGCTTCTTTCTTAATGACTCCGCAATACGTGGCCGTGGGCCGTATTTCCGTCGGGAAGGAAAACTCAGGCCTTCTGGGTTTCAAAGAAGGAGCAGTGGATTATTCCGGCGACAATCCAGACTACAACATGTACCTGGAGGCGCAGGTACACATTCTCCAGAGCTCCGCTGTCATCCTGCAGGCTGCGAAAGAACTCGGTTGGGCGAAGGGTCGACCCCAACTCGATCCCAACGGTCACCCCGAGACACAGTCCAGCGAAGCAGATACGATACTCGTGCAACAGATTCAGCAACGTTTGGATGTATCAAGAGTTCCCCGTACTCCGATCATTGAGATTAAGTATTCGAATCCCGATCCTCGGTTGGGGGCGGCGTTTGTGAACGGGATAATGCATGCTTATGTGGACCAGAACTTTAAGACCAAGTATGAATCAGCTATGCAAGTCTCGCATTGGCTGACGGATGAACTCCAGGAATTGAAGGCCAAGGTGGAGAGTTCCCAGCAGAAACAGGTGGAGTATCAGAGACAGATGGGAATCCAAGGTGTCGATGAAAAGGAAAATATCGTCACCGCCAAGCTTGACGAACTGAATCGAGAACTCACCGCAGCGGAATCCGACCGCCTCCAAAAGCAGGCTGTCTATTCAAATGCTCTCTCAAATGATGCCGAGCTCTTGCCAGGCATAGCTGAAAACCCCGTTATACAGCATCTCAAGCAACAGCAGTCCGAGACAAAAAGCCAATATGCGAAGGCCACCACGCAACTGGGCCCGGCCCACCCAAAAGTGTTGGAGCTAAAGAACGAGCTCGACCAGGTCAACTCCGCTCTCACTAGTGAGATCAACCAAGTTGTTGAGAGGTGGCACACGGCGTATCGGATCGCGCTTAAACGGGAACAAATGCTGCATGCGGCACTGGAGGCGCAAAAGGAGGAAGCCAACCGACTCAACGAGAGCGCCATTCAATACACCATATTGAAGCATGACCTTCAGTCGAATCAGCAACTCTATGACGGATTATTGCAGAAGCTAAAAGAAGCAGGTGTTTCGGCAGGGTTAAGATCCACTAATGTTCGGGTTATAGATTACGCCCGCGTTCCGATTAGGCCCTCCAAACCAAACATCCGGCTCAATCTCGCTATTAGCCTGTTGCTTGGTTGCTTGGGAGGAGCAGCATTAGCGTTTGTGTTGGAGAAGCTTGACGATAGGTTGCATACGCCAGACGAGGTTCAGGTCATCTCTGCGCTCCCGCCGATCGCGGTGATACCTCAGATCACCTCAGCCAACGGCCGTCAGCTCAGAGGTCAACGCGTGCCAGGCATTGCCCAGTCCGCAAAAAGTGGAGAAAAGTTAGGACTCCTTACCTACTCGCAACCAAGATCTCTGTTCGCCGAGAGCTACCGCAGTCTGAGGACTTCCCTGCTGTTGTCTTGCCCAGCTCCACCCAAGGTAATTCTAATCACCAGCCCGCTCCCTAGCGAAGGTAAAACAACCATTTCGTTGAATTGTGCTTTCGTTCTGGCACAAAAGGGCGCACGTGTCCTGCTGGTCGACGCGGATCTCAGGTTCCCAAAAATCCACCAACAGTTGGGGTTGCCTTCCAGCCCAGGGCTCAGCACGCTATTGAGCAGCTCGCCTTCGGTGTCTCCCATGGACGTAATCGTTCAATCTGCACAGCTCTCTGGACTGTTTGTGTTGCCTGCCGGACCGATTCCGGACCAGCCGGCGGAATTGTTAGGTTCGTTCCAAATGAAGGAAATGCTCAGTCAATGGCGAAATCAATTTGACCATATCGTGGTGGACAGCGCACCAGTGCTATCAGCGACGGATTCGGTTGTGCTTTCCGTTGAAGCCGACTCTGTCCTCCTTGGGATCCGCTCAGGCCAAACCCCGAAAACTGCGCTGGTGCGGGCCCGAGACTTACTGCTGGGCGTGGGAGCCAGAGTGACTGGTGTGGTGGTAAACGGAATCGACCCGAGCGAACTGGGCTTCGGCGGCTACCCCTATTACGCGTATGGTAATTCCCCGAGTAAATAAAAGATCACAAAACAGTGATGTTCTTGGTTACGCTGGAAGACGAAGGTTTTATGAATGAATCGACTCTGCAAATCGACAGCTCCTTGAGGCGAGCGCAACAGGGCAGCGTCTGGTTGCAACTTTTTTTCATAACGCACCGCTAACTCAGCAAGAATGCAAGCGCCAAGCCCAGAGCGCTATCCCCTTTGGCCGATACGAAGCCAACCCTCGCGAACGACCTGACGCAGAACATAGCCGAATTGTATCGCCGGTAATTCTCGGCCCACAGGAATCGATTCTGCGAGACTCGGAGAGTTACTCGAAACAGTAGGCGAGTGTTTTGTCCAGATGGCAATATCGATACAACCTTTCGCGGTTCGCGCCGTGCTGTCGCGGCAATGGAAATTCGCGCGCTCCTCCGACTTTGTCGCAAAAATCGTCGGGACATACGTTACAAGGATTTTGCTGATGGGTGTCGCTCTGCTGAGCACAGTTGTGATGGCTCGAATCCTTGGTCCCGAGGGACGTGGCTTCTACGCGGTCGCTGCGACGGCTGGTGCGCTTGGTGTGCAATTTGGAACATTAGGACTTCACACCTCAAATACTTACTTCGCCGCGTCCAAGTCTGACTCACTGCCTGTGCTAATCGGTAACACTTTACTTGTGGGCTTTGGTTTCGGAGGGTTCCTTGCCGCAATTCTGGGGATAATCCTTATCTTGTCCCCTGGCTTACTCTCAATCCGAGGAGCGACTCTCGTATTCGCTCTTCTATGGATCCCCTTCGGTCTTACCTATTCGCTACTTCAGAACCTCATGCTCGGCGTTCAAGATATTCGTGGGTATAACGTGGTCGAGATTGCCAACAAATCTCTTCCCCTGGTCCTCATCGGAATGCTTGTGCTGGCCCGGTTTGTAAGCGTTGCTTCACTTCTTTCGACGACTGTGGTAGTGATGGCGGCCAGTTGCGTCTGGATTGTCAGACGCCTTCGCAAGTGTTACCAGATAAAGTTGCAGCTTTCCTCTACTGTTTTCTTCGGCAGCGTACAGTACGCGATTAAAGCGTACTTGGCGGGCACCTTCTGCTTCCTCGTGCTGCGTGCCGACCTCTTCATGGTTCAGCACATGCTCGGTCCCGAGCAGGCTGGCTATTATTCCATCGCTTCGACTATGGCTGATTACATTTCCGCTGTCGCGACGGTGATTGGAATCATCCTTTTTCCCAAGCTCTGCGCTCTGAACGACATTAGAAAAAAACTAGATTTAACGCGAAAGGCAACTATTGGGACAGCGGCGATTCTAGTTCCATTGTTGGCCGGAGCCTCGTTGCTGGCAAAACGCGCCGTAAGTTTGCTCCTCGGACCGGCCTTCTTGCCAGCCTCTCTTCCCTTTGTGCTCTTGCTGCCGGGAATGTTCTTTCTGGGCGTGCACGCCGTAGTGGTACAGTTCCTGAATAGCATAGGTTATCCCAAAAGTGTAGTTGTCATCTGGGGCGTATCTAGCATAGCGAATGTTGCGCTCAATGTTTGGGCGATTCCGCGGTATGGAATCGCTGGTGCGTCCCTTGTGTCTTCCTTCTCATATTTCTTGGCATTTGGTCTTATTGTATGGGTAGTCTACAACACCGATAGAGCATCCAGGCTCTCGGGACGTGCAACTGCGTAATACCATGAAATCTGAGCTGAAGACTTTGGGCAAATGTCTAATCGGTTGGCCTTTGATGTACGCCAGCAGATATGTGAAGCGATCTATCATTTTTGCAGAGCGTCGGGATCTCATGAACAGGATGGGGCATTGCGAGTCGGATCTGGCACTCGGGCTGGACTGGGACGTTCGGGGAGAAGAAAACATCTTTATTGGGAAGGACGTCTACATCGGTCCAAGTGTTCTCATGATTGCCGATAGGGGGGCTGAAATTCACATCGGAGATAAGGTAATGCTCGGACCGGGAGTCAAATTGATCGCAAGCGACCACCGGTTCGATGATCCTAGCCGTCCGATAAAGGACTCCGGATACGGTGTGCTAGCTGACATTCATATCGGGAGTGATGTCTGGATCGGATCTGCAGCGATTATCCTCAAGGGAGTGCACATCGGAAATGGCTCCGTAATTGGCGCCGGTTCTGTCGTTACAAAGAGCGTCGGAACGTGCGAGATATGGGCTGGGAACCCCGCGAGAAAAATAAAGAATCGATTTGCGGTCTATCTCACATCCGTCCGACGATGACGGCGTCGAAGGAAACAATTCTTGCGCGTTGCGTGTTCCGTGTTGCGAGCGCCGCAAGTACAAGATCCAGTTAGAGCTTTGAGCCGATGAAGAAAATAGCGTGCTAAGTAGCTGACAGGCACGCGGGTGAACTTTTCCGACCCTGATAGCAGTATCTTTGGAGTTTCGCTCAACGCGTCTGCCTAATACTTGCCTTAATGCTGACCGGAGGTGTGCTCATGTACAGATTCCTTTCTCATTCAAGGCTGAGTCTCTCCGCTTTGCTATTGGTTCTAACGTGGCCTGAGGCCAAGAGTTGTTTGGCACAAGTACGACAGGATTCGATAGAGAGAACTCAGGCCGAAAGCGTGCATGCCCTCTCCAACTCGGTCTTGACGCCCAACGACTCTGCACCGAAGGAGACCTCTCCTCCTGATTTGATGATTGGGAACGGCGACCTATTGCAGGTTGGTGTCTTCGGTTCTACTGACTTTGATAACCAAGTTCGCGTGGGGGCGACAGGAGACGTTTCACTGCCACTCATCGGTTCCGTACATGTCTCTGGATTGACCCCGGAAAAAGCACAGAAACTAATTCGCGATAAACTGGTTCAAAGTAACTTTTATAAGGATCCGCAAGTCTCGGTGTTCGTGAAAGAGTATGCATCGGGGGGCGTATACGTTCTTGGGGAAGTCCAAAAGCCGGGATTCTACCCGCTATTAAACGTCCGAAGGCTGCTCGAGGCTCTTTCGATTGCCGGGGGAACCACTCCCAAAGCAGGCAGAACTGTAACCATCACGAATCCGAATCATCCTCAGCGCGCTATATCACTGACTTTATCGAACCAGCTTAATAAGTCTGCCCAAGTAAACGTAGAAATCATGCCAGGGGACACTATTATGGTGTCCAAGGCGGAACTCGTGTATGTAGTGGGTGACGTTCGCTTGCCTACAGGAGTTGTGATGGAGAACGGTGATCTTACAATTCTGCAAGCAATCGCCATGGCGCAAGGTACCAACTCGACCGCAGCTCTCGACCGAGCAAAACTAATCCGTCGAACTGCCGCGGGACCCCAGGAAATCCCTTTTTCTCTCAAAAAGATATTGGCTGCCCAAGCTGAGGATCTTAAGTTGCAGCCGGATGACATTGTCTTTATTCCAGGCAGCGCTACCAAGAATGCCGCAAAACGGGGGATAGAGGCGGTGTTACAGGCAGCAACAGGAATCGCAATCTATCGCCACCCTTGAACTCCCACCTATGGTTTGACCCAAGGAAAAGCGAGACGCAACCATACTCATTACCGATTCGGAGCGCATTCAAAAGGAAAGCACTTACCTTGGAGTGTCCCTGTCTGACGGTTCGCGAGAACACTGAACGACCCTTTACTTTCAAGGTTGGGACCAACCCTATAGGACGAGAGCTGGACCGCCTTCGCACGGAACTGGAGTTAATTATTGAGGGCCGCAGGAAGCGCGGCCACGTTCCCCCTTTGTGGGATGGCCACGCGGCAGACCGCATTGCCGAAATACTGATCTAGCGGATTGAACGGGAAAGAAAGCTAATCCTTCAGAGATTCAGCAGTAACCATCAACCGCAAAAGAAGCAAACTAGGCCCATCTGACGAAAAATGCGTCCTCTTCGTCCTCTTCTCCGCAATGAGTCTCCCTTACGCCTGGCACGGGAGGCACTTTGGCGGGCCCGCAAATTGTGGAACCGAAAGCGAACTCTGATCACTTTGCAGAACAGGGCCTGTCCGGTTCGCCTTCGTCATGTCGGCTACTTTCAACCACATCCGCAATGGTGCAGTGCGGCAAGTCGGCACATTATAGTTGGAATCGCAGACCTGGTAGCCGACGGCAGATTCCCCTTTCTCGGTTACGATACAGTCGCTCTCGGGATCCCCCCAGCGTGGAATCGAGATTTTGTTTCTGGCAGGGACTGGCCACAGATTGCTTCCTCGCGCATCAAAATCGTTCGCCATGATGGGTCCGACGTGAAAGTACCGTGGGAGCTCTCTCGGCTTCAGTTCTTACCTGTTCTAGCCAAGGCTCATCTACTTACCGGGCAGCAGCGATACCGGGATACAGCCAGAACACTCGTGTCGCAATGGATTGATCGGAACCCGGTTGCCGTAGGCGTGAACTGGACCACTGCGATGGAGGTCTCTCTTCGAGCCATCAGCATCTGCCTCCTGGTGGATCTCCTGTGGCCGTTGGGTCAGGACGAACAGTTTTGGCTTGAAAAGGTAACTCACTCTTTGTGGCAACACTTGTTGTACATTGAGGGGAACTTGGAGTTTTCCCATATAGTTCGAGGTAATCACTATACTAGTAATATCGTTGGACTGCTTTGCCTCTCCACTTTTCTGGACGGACCGCAGATGGAAACTCGTCGGCAGTCTTACCAACGACGTGTTGAGGAGGAAATTCTTGAGCAGACGTACGAAGACGGCGGAGACTACGAATCTTCTACAGGCTACCACATTCTAGTAACGCAAATGTTCACCTGCGCGCTTTTACTGCTGAAAGCCGCCGGAACCGCCCCCGCTTCAGGATTTATCGCCCGACTTCGGAAAATGTACAGATTTGCGGCAGCCCTTGCCGGTTCGACAGACAGAATTCCCCATATAGGCGACTGTGACGACGGCCGCGTGGAACTGTCTCTCGACGACCTGGAACAAATGCTCACTGTGCCTGTTCCTCAAAGAAATTCGCTGGCTATTTCCAATTTTCTTGGAACGGGTAGCACGCTGTTCGGGGACTTTGACCAGGGCCGGTTTGAGGACGCAGCCTGGTACGGGTTTGGGGCAATCGAACGCGGGAAACCATCAACAGCTTCGTCCACTGCGCGGAGTCATCCGAGCATCATGCTTTTTCCACAGAGCGGGGTGGCAGTTGTCCGCCAGGGAGGTTGGGAAGTCCTGTTTTTTGCCATTCCCAACGGAGCGCGCGGGAAAGGTTCTCACACCCATAACGACAAGCTGAGTTTCGTGTTGCGGCTGAATGGAGAAGAGCTGTTCAACGATTCTGGCAGCGGCGTGTATTCCCGTGACTGGGTCGCGCGCAACCGCTTTCGCTGTACGGCGGCGCACAATACTGTTTTGGTTGATGGCATAGAACAAAACAGAATTTCGTTGCAAGCCGACTATCTGTTCGTGCTAGGTAACGAGGCACAAGTCACCCCCATTCAGTGGCAACGAATTCCCGACGGCTTCATTCTTAGTGCTTCACACTTCGGTTATCACGAACTCAAAGTGACTCATTCCCGTCGGATAACGCTGACTGGTGACAGCCTTGTAATCGAGGATATTCTTGAAGGCACAGGTGAGCACCAATTCGAGCTTAATCTCCATATTTCGCCCGGCTGGAAAATGGAACCTCAGAAGTTGAATGGCAAAGTTCTATCCTGCCGGCTGGAAGGTGCCTCGTCACTTCCCATGTTAGTCAGTGCCCCGGTACAGTTGCAACTTGAAGCGCAGCCAACCCCGATCTCACGGAGCTATGGATCCTCGTTCTCTGCAACACGCATGTGTGTTCGGGGGCGCTCTACCCTGCCCCTCACCATCGTGACGCAAATTGCCTGCGAGGACTCGGCCAAAAGAGATTATGTCGGTGAGGTCGAAGTTCATTCCGCTGGCAACAGCGGTCACTCAGATGATGTCCTCTAGGATTGCAAAACGAACTACCCGTGATGCGCAGTCTTGGCAGGTTGCGCTCGCTTAAGCGTTCGCTCAACAAAGAACGATGTCAGACGTCGTGGACCAGCAATCATGGTGACTCCCAGGCGAGTTGTCTACATACTATTGTTGTCTGGTGCTCCAGAAGATGCACGCAGAATAGTGCAATCTCGATATCCCAATTCCAGCCAAGTACTCCTCTCTAGACGAGCGCTGCGCGAGAGCGGTTGGAAGGGCCAGATTCGAGCGTTTCGAGAGCTCCGGGGCGACGCATTGGTCATCTTCTCGGAGGCACTTTCTGCTCTTAAGGAGCCACACCTCCTGCTCTGCTCAGCATTCTTGCATGCTTGTCGAGAGACTGTGTTCGCTGACAAAAACGGCGAATTGAGAGTCTACACGAGGCCAGCACTCTTTCGGCATTTACCAGAACTCTTCTTCAGCGGCTTTCTCGACCTCATGGTGTTCATTGGTGCCTGGGCGCTTGTGCGCATCTTTTGTTTGGTCACAAAACCTCAATCCCATTTGGCGACGAACACTCACTTAGACATGGCGTACCTGTATCCATTTCCTTTTGACCGAGCAGTTTCGGGGGGGGCGTTAAGTCACGTCACCGGTTTCCTTTCCGGGTTGGCAGAGAATGCCGCGGCATGTGAGATTTTTTCCGGACGCCCGATGCAATGTGACCAATTCCGCGTCCACGAGATACCAAACAGGAGAAGGCTGTATGTTTTTAACGAGTCTCAGGCGCTCTCCTACAACTTACGTTTCGCCCTAAGTGCGAAAAAGCAACTCTCGGGACGACGACCGAGGGTTTTTTACCAACGCCATGGCCGTTTCGTTCTGGCGGGTGCGCTGCTGTCGTGGTTAACGTCGATTCCTCTCGTACTTGAATACAATGGCTCCGAATTCTGGGTCACCAAGCATTGGGACCCCAGTCGATTCCGGGGATTACTGCGCCTCTACGAACAAGCTTGCTTAAAAAGTGCTTTCCTCATTGTTGTGGTCTCCGAAGCATTGCGGGACGAACTGCTTCAGCAAGGAGTACTCCAAGAAAGGATCTTGGTAAATCCCAATGCCGTTAACCCCTCAGCCTTTCAGCCGGGCTGCGGCGGAAGAGAGGTACGAACCGAGTTCGGATTCACATCAGATACAGTGGTCGTGTGCTTTGTTGGTTCGTTTGGTTATTGGCATGGCATTGCTGTGCTGCAGCATGCCATAGCGATGTTAATGAAGCAGAGCAAGAACTGTCCTGGATCAACGAATCTGCGATTTCTTCTTGTAGGGAACGGTGTGCTGCAGGCGGAGACGCGAGAGGCATTACGGGAGTACGAACAAAAGGGTTTGGTGGTCTTTACAGGGCTGTTACCGCATGAGGCTATCCCTCGCCTTTTGGACGCTTCTGATATCCTGGTTTCACCACATGTTCCGATGCCTGATGGGCGTCCATTTTTTGGATCTCCAACGAAGCTTTTCGAGTATATGGCAATGGCCAAACCAATCATTGCGAGTAATCTGGATCAGTTAGCACAGGTTCTCACGCATGGAACCACCGGATGGCTCGTGCGACCCGGAAATGACGTAGAACTAGCGGCAGCCATTGAGGCGCTGGCCCAAGACTCGGCATTGCGCCGCTCGCTCGGCCAGAACGCTCGCGCCGCCATTCTTGACGGCCACACTTGGCGTGTCAATGCCGCGCGTGTACTTGCTAGCCTGGTTAATTCATCAGAGGCGAGAATCGTAGCGCGGGAAGCGCACTGATGACAGAGGAAAGGATCGGGTTCGGTAGTCGACCTTTCTATGGGTTTGCGTTGCCGTTGTTTTTATCTCA
>Ga0137395_10000091_pt1 | contig 28873 bp, 20 predicted proteins | sample czobulk216metaG_FD_108283 | JGI IMG/M metagenome (GOLD analysis project Ga0137395, IMG submission 108283) | Vadose zone soil microbial communities from Angelo Coast Range Reserve, California, USA - czobulk2.16 metaG | ecosystem: Environmental > Terrestrial > Soil > Vadose zone | place: USA...
CGTATTTGCGGTCATCGGCATGAAGGCTTTCTCGCGCGAGGTCCACGGCCACTTTAGCCGCCTCCATGGTGAGTTTGGCTTGTTCCAGAGAGTGCACGGCATTCGTGACTTCCAACGTGATGCTCTGTGTCGTGCGGCGTTCCTGGTACTGATCCTGGCGGCGGCCGACCAAAGCATCAGCGAGATTCGCCTGCGCAGAGTGTCTCCTCACTGGCAGGTTCAGCGAGAGTGCAGCTCCGTAGGTCGGGTAAGTGAAATGCAAGGTTTGATCCAGACTGCCGCTCAATCCTATGTCAAGCCCCGCCGGTGAATTATTGAGACCATTTCCGGAATAGAACCCCGAGAGTTCAAGGTCCGGCTTCAGATTATTATGCGCCAAACGAATGCTCAGCTCATCGCTGGCGAGTTGTTGACGAACGGCCTCGAACTCAGGCCGGTTGGTGAGTGCGCGTGAGAGAGCTGCGGCGACATCCGTGGTCGGCAAGTTTCCGAGAGGCGCTGGCTGGTCAGTTAGTTCCAGGTCGAGCACGCGAATGGCGGGATCGAGGTCGGCGCCGATGTCGCGGCGAAATTGATCAGCAGCCTGTTTGAGGGAATATTCGGCTTGGATCAAACCAACCCGGCGGGAGGCGACTTGAGACTCGGAGCGGTAAATGTCCAGCGGAGGAAGCGCCCCCAGACTAAGAGCCTTTTTGTCGTGATCGTAGCTCTTTTGAGCCTCGTCTAAGGACTTCTGTTGCACGGAGAGATTCTCGCGGGCGAGAACAACACTCCAGTAGTCCCCGATGATTCCGAGAATGACGTTGTTCACTTGGGCTCGGAAACTGGCACGCGCTTGCTTCAAGTTGCGTTGCGCGATGAGCATCGGGGCGCGATTCGGAAAGAGCCCAAAATTGCGAAGCAAGGGCTGGCTAACCGTGAACTGCACAGCGGTTGCCAGGGCTGGATTCACGGTGTTGAAAGAACTGTTGGTAGAAAATTTGTTGGCATTAAAGGCCGTTTGAAAATTCGTGCCGGTCAAGAAGGTTTGCTTGTAGCCCAATTGCGTGGTTTGCGTTAAAGCGCTCAGAATCGAAGCCCCCTGAAGTGTTGAGGTTGTCAGGGATTTCGCCCGAGTATCCGCAAAGCTGGAAGTCGCCACCGGATCGAAAGGCGAATGCGCGCGCCCAAGATTGTTTTGTGCGAAGTCGATCTGCGAATGGTCGAGCCGGATGTCCGTGTTGTTGGCAAGGGCCAGGCGGATGGTGTCGTCAAGAGAGAGCACCAGCTTCCCGTTGGAGGCGTGGTCCTGAAGGCCCTGGGGCGAGGCGAGCGGGGGCGCTGGTTTTTGGTGCGCGCCAATGCCCAACCATCTTTCCAGGAGTGGAGCATTTTGTGCCCGCGCGGGAGCGCCGGGAATCAGTGTGAAGAAAACTACGACTATGAAAAGATGCACCACTCTCATCGCTCACCCCCAAAAGATTGTCCTGCCGCCCTGAACTACTCGTAGCGAATGGCTTCGACTGGATCGAGCCGCGCCGCTTTGACCGCGGGATAGATGCCGAAAATCAGACCGACCGAAATGGAAACCAGGAACGCCAGAAGAATCGAGCTAATCGTCACGATGGTGGACCATCCAGCGAGCCATGCAATGACCTTTGACATCACAAAGCCAAGGAAGACTCCCAGCAGACCACCGGTGAAAGAAATTAGTGTGGCTTCGATGACAAATTGGCGGACGATGTCCCGCCGCCTGGCGCCGATCGCACGCCGCACACCAATCTCGCGGGTGCGCTCGAGAATGGCCGCCAGCATGATATTCATGATCCCAATCCCGCCAACCAGAAGAGAAATGGAAGCGATGGCCACCATGACGGTATTGAAAAGCTGCTCGGTGCGTTTTTGCTGCGCGAGCAGCTCCGCGGGGACGATGACGTTGAAGTCGCCCGCGCCGTGGTGCGAGGAGTTCAGAATGCCGCGGACCACTTCGGCATCGGTGGCGCTGGTCTCCGGCGAGGCGAGATGCAGATACAGGCCGTCGACCTCATCCTTCAGTTCGCTTTGCGAATCTTCGAGACGATACATGACTGCATTCAACGGCGCATAGACGAGGTTGTTCATGTCTTCGGTGCGCACTCCGGAGACGTCCGACTGCGGAGCCAGTTGCGGCGCGACGATTCCGATCACGTGGCACCATTGTTCGTTGAGCTTGATGTATTCGCCGATCGCCGCGCTCGCGCCAAACAGGCTTTCCTTGGCGGCCGCTCCCAGAACGCAGACCGGCGCAGCGGCGGCATTTTCCGGGCCGTCGAAGAAGCGGCCTTCCGTGACGCGGAGATGGCTGATCTCCAGATAGCTTGGTTCCACGCCGTAAACGATAGGCGTGTCTTGCTGCGGCTTGGGGAGAAACTTCCCAGGGCTAAATCGTTTCCGCGGAGTGCCGTCCTTAATGTCGGGTATATTTTTTCGAATAATCTGATAATCGCTGAGAGTCAGGCCCGGGGAGGTTTTCCGCACCTTCTGCAGCTCCTGCCAGTTGGGAGATTCCTTGGCCTCGACAATAAGATTGCGGACGCCGAGCTGTTCGATGAAGGCCATGACTTTCTGCTGGGCTCCCGCTCCGATGGAGAGCATGGCCACGACCGCGGCGACGCCAAAGATCATGCCCAGCATGGTCAGAAGGGAACGCAACTTGTGGCTGGTCAGGTTTTCGAACCCCAAGGCGAGATCGGGCAGCCATTGTTGCAGGGACCTTGGCTCCGTGATGGCATCGGCGTTCATGGTTATCCGCTGAGCCTCATTTCGACGCTGGACCCATGCCGGGATTCGCGGTTCCGCTGTTCTTGCTGTTTGCGGCGGTGCGTTTCTCCGGATTCACAAGAGCGACGACCGTTCCGGGTGAAATGCCGCTGAGGATCGCGCGGCCTTCGCTGACGGCCCGGACTTTGACTTCCTGCACTTCGAAACCGCGGTTGCGTTTGCAATAGACGACTTTTTTGCCGTCGTGGTCAAAGATGGCTCCGCCGGGAATCGAAACGGCGCGGGAAAGATTGTCACCGAGAATATTCAGGCGAACCGCAAAGCCAGGGCGCAACCGCGCATCGGCACGGTCGAGCTGGACCGCCACGTCGAATTTGTGCCGTGCGTTTTCGTCCCAGAATTCGTGGCTCGTTGCCCCGCCAACGGTTTGCACTTTGCCCGAAAATGATTCACCGGGAAGGGCATCGACCCTTATTTCTACGGATTGACCTGCCTTGAGGTTGATGCGGTCGGTTTCACCGACTTGGGCGGAAATTTCAAGGCGAGACATGTCGATTACTTCCGCGATGGAGCTGCCCGGATTGACCTGATCGCCGACGTGATAGTCCGGGAGCGTCATCCCCCACATGAAAAAACCACCTGTGGAATCCCTATTGCCGTGGATGACGACAAGACCATCGATGGGCGAGGTGATGTGCATGTTTTTGATGTTTTGCTCCGCTTGCTCCATAGAGAGACGAGCCTTGTGCCGCTTCTCCTCGCTGATTGCCAGAGCCGATTGGTTGGAAGCCGTGTGCGATTTGACGTCCTCCTGAAGCTGGGCCAGCGCGCGCTTGGCTTCGTCGAGGGTGAGCAGGTTCTTCTGCGCGTCGATGGTGCTCACCAGTTCGTTCTTGCTGACTTCGAGCTCCGCGCGGCGGACTGCGTACTTTGCCTTCAGGAGCGCGGTCTGATCCTCTGCCGTCTGGACGTCGGCGTCCGCCTTGGCTTTTACGATCTCCTGCTCCGCTTGGAGCAAGTCGCTGCGATTCTGTCCCAGATTGTATTCCTGCTGGCTGGGATCAAATTCGAGTACCACATCACCGGTGTGGACCTGGGCCCCAGAGCGGGCCAGCGTGACAATTTGCAGCGTGCCTCCGCCGATGGCCGGAGCCGAGATGGTTCTCGATTCACTGGTCCGCAAGACTCCCGTCGTGGAAACCTTGAGTTGAAGATCGACCTCTTTGACTGTAGCGGTTGGAATTTCGGAATCCGTCGCCAGGACCGTCGTTTGACGGCAGGCCAAGCAGCATCCCGCCAGCGCGAGGACAACAAGAAATGCCGGTGATTCTGAGCGGCCATTCATCGCCATGGTTCTCTACTCCGTCACCGTTGGATCTTTCAGAGCCAGTTGCTCTCCCGGTTGCAGTCCCTTTCCGATCAGCGCCTCGTCTCCGCTACGGCGCAATACTTCGACGACGGTCTCTTCGAACTTCGAGCCGCGCCGGACATAGGCGACCGTGCGGCCCGCTTTTCGGAAAAGCGCCGAAGACGGGATCACCATGCCGTTGGCGACGCGGTCTACCGCCACCCGGACAAGCGCCCCCATTCCCGGCGTAAGGCGGGCATCGCTATTCGACAGTGCCACTTCAACACTGAAGTTTCTGGGCACGGGCCAACCGGCGTTGAAATCCAGGCTGGCCGTCGGGCTAATCGTTTCGATTCGTCCCTCAAAGCTGCCGTCGGGAACAGCCTCGACGCGCACCATTCCGGTCTGCCCAACTTTCAACTGCCCCCTCTCCGCTTCTTCAATACGCGCCGCAATCTTTAGCGTGGACGGGTCGGGAAGCTCAGCGATGGCAGCACCCGGCCACGCCCGGTCTCCCGGCTTGAAGGGAGTGGGGCCGCCCTGGGGCTGCCAGTGATTTTGGAGCGAGACAACCCCATCGAGCGGAGCCCGCAAACTAAGCAAAGCAAGGCTGCGCTCGTCTTGCTGCACTTGAAACGCCGCCTGATCGTGCTTTTGCTTCTTGCTCGCGAGGTCAGCGGCCGCGGCAGATCGGTCCGCATCCAGTTTGGCCTCGGTTTCCTTGACCTTCTGCTCGGCGTCCGCGAGCTTCAGTTTGGCTTCCTCGCCTTCAATCACGGAAACAATCTCCTGTTTGCTCGCATCCAAGCGCGACTTTTGAGCGGCGAACTTGGCGTTCATCAAATCGGTGAGGTCCTGCTCCTCCTTCAAGCGCGCCGCGGCCCGTGACTGCTGAATTTCCGCTTCCGCTGATTTGAGCGTGGATTGATCCTGGGCAACCTTTTGCTTCATGGTCGTGTTGTCAAATTCGACCAGAACATCTCCCTTCTTGACCTTCGCTCCGTTGGTCGCAAGTTTTACGATTTGAAGGTCGCCTGCACCGTAAGGCGCGGTGACGATGACGGAATGGAGAGCCTTGACCTCGCCTTTGACTTCCAGATAGTCCACGAACTCTTTTCGTTTTACCTCGGCCATGGAAAGTTTGGGTGCCGGACTGGCCAGGCGCAGGGTGCCAAAAACAAGACCACCGAGCACCACCGCCGCGGCGCCGGACATGGCTCTTTTTCCAGGTTTCCATTTCTTATTCATGGCCGGTTCTGCCCCGACTGGTCCTCGATGGCAGTCCGCCGGATGATGTCTCCTTCCGAAAGCCCGGACTTGACAACCGCTTCGAGATCGTTGCGGGAACCCGTTTGCACGGTATGCTTCTCAAAGCTGCCCCTGGTCTCCAGCCAAACAAAGGAATGGTCACCTTCGAAGCCAATACTCTGACAGGGGATAACAAGAACGTTTTTTTGCGAGCCGAGATCAAGATCGAGCGCCGCAGAAAGGTCCGGCAGGAGCCGAGCATCCATCCCTTGAACGGAAAAACGCGCGTTGAAGGAGCGCACCGCTTCCGTAAATTGTCCCGTATGGCCTAATGGCGAGAGATCCTCAAGAACGGCCGGGAGAGTCATTCCCGGATACGCATCCAGGTGCATGTGCGCCTGCTGACCAGGATGGACTTTCAACAGATCCACTTGATTTAGCTGGACGCGGACCTCCATTTGGGATGGATCCACGACCTGCAGGAAGGGAACGCCCGGCCTCACCTGGTCGCCCTGCTGCACGGTTCCCATGCGGCCGCCCAGCCAGATCGTGTTGTAGACGACTACTCCCGGCATCGGGGAATGAACCACCATCTTCGCCGCGTTTCCTTGGGAATAGCGCATGGCCTCCAGCGCGCGGTCGCGCTGAATCTCCTGAATGCGAATGGCAGCGGTGGCTGCGGCACGTTTCAACTGGTAGGTCTCTTTAAGCTGCTTGAACGTGGTCTGTGCTTCGTCGACCGCTTCCTGATTTTTCTCGGCGTCGATGCGCGAGACGATCTCATTTCTCTGCAGCTCGAGCTGTGCGCGTTTGAGTTCGTCTTCCGCCTGCTTCATCGCTGTATCATCTTTGGCGCGGGCAATGTTTTCGTCAGCTTGTTTCTGGGCTACCTGCCCCACAAGGTTTTCGTAAGTGCTTTTCTTATCGAGATAATCCCTCTCCTCCGCTTGGGGATCGAATTCGACGAGGACATGGCCCTTCTCCACGTGCGTGCCGGCGGGAGCAAGCTTGGTGATGACCATGGAACCGACCTGGGCTCCTTCGAGCCTGGGGGCAAGAACCACGAAGGAACGCGAAGCTTGGGTGGTCCCGTTGAGCCGCAGAGTCTGCGTGAAGTCCTTTCTTTCCACTTTGACGATGGATTCCTCGACACTCGTTGCCGCTCGTCCGCTCCGGAAATGAGCGAACAGGAAAGCGGTCATGACGAGAAGAAGCGAGGCGGACGCACGGAAAATGAATTTCTTGGACTCTCCGCTGGATAGGGCTATTTGATCCATGGCGCTTCAGCTACCCTGGGAAATTTCGGCCTGCCACGTTCAGTCTGGGCTGTTGGATTTCAACTGCGGTTAAATGGTTGCGTCGTTCGAATCCTGCCAACCTCAAAACTTCACAACCCCCAGAGTTTATCTCATAAGCGGGCTCAGGAAAATGCTCAAGTTGGATGAAACAATCTGTTTGGCTTACGCAATTCGCTCCGGAGACTGTGGGTCTAAGTAGAATACCTGACGCCGCCAGGAAACCAGCCAGATTGGACGTCCATAGGCGGTTTGGCTAAACTGAAGGATTGAATTCAAGTGGAAAGACGCACCCCTATGAGTGATTCCGTTCAAAAACCATCTTCCGTGAGAGTGCGTTTTGCCCCGTCCCCCACCGGTTACTTGCACGTGGGAGGGGCCCGGACGGCGCTTTTTAACTGGCTGTTCGCGCGGCGCCAGGGCGGCACGATGATTCTCCGCATCGAGGACACCGATGCGGAGCGCAACAAGCCCGAACTGGTGCAGGGGATTCTGGATGGCCTGCGATGGCTGGGCGTCAACTGGGACGAGGGGCCATTTTACCAGTCACAAAGAACGGAATTGTACTTGGGGGCGGCGAAAAAGTGTTTGGCCAATGGGGCGGCCTTCTTGTGCTACTGCCCCGCGGAAAAATATGCCGGCGGGGACCACGCCGAACCGGCGCAGGATGAAGAGCGGAAGGCTGGCGGGCCACGGCGCGTTACGCGCTGTTCCTGCCGCGATGGCAAACCGTCGACACCGGGCGTGAAGCCCGCGGTTCGCTTCCAGGTTCCTCTTGGCGGAACAACGAAATTTTTCGACGCAGTGTTCGGGGAGCGCGAGTTTTCGAACGAGGAAATTGAGGACTTTGTATTGCTGCGCTCTGGGAAAAACGACGAGGAATTCGGCCCGTCCATGTATCAGCTGGGGGTCGTCGTCGACGATATCGAGATGCGCATTACGCACGTGATTCGCGGCGCGGATCACCTTTCGAACACTCCGAAACAAGTGCTGCTGTACCAGGCGCTGGGCGCAGAGCCTCCCGTTTTTGCGCATGTGCCTCTGATACTCGGGGCGGACAAGTCGCGCCTTTCGAAACGCCACGGAGCGACCGACGTGAATATGTACCGCACGGAAGGTTTCTTGCCGGAGGCGTTTCGCAATTTTCTAGCCCTGCTGGGCTGGTCGCCGGGAGGCGACGAAGAATTTCTGCGTACAAAAGAGTTGATCGAGAAATTTTCGCTCGAGGGCGTGAGCCGTACCAATGCGGTATTCGACCGGCCGAAACTCGAGTGGTTCAACACGCAATACCTTCAGAGACTTCCGATCGAGGAACTGCTGCCCGAGGTCGAAAACGAATTGAAGCGCAGCGGCCTGTGGAAGCCGGAGTGGGCGGCGGGAGCCGCTCCGGGTCTCGACGGCAAGGATCGCGCGTGGTTCTCAAGGACCGTCGATTTGCTGCGGCCACGAATTCGGCTGTTGCCGGATTTTTCTTCGTGGTCGCGCGCGTTTTTTAGCGACGAGTTCACGCGCGATGCAGCGGCAAAAGAAAAATTCTGGAAAGATCCGAAAGTGCCTGAACTGCTCGCGAAGCTGGAGGATGTGCTGGAAAAGCTGAAGGAATGGAACCACGACGCCTGCGACCACGCCTTGCGCGCCGTCGCGGAAGCCGCCGGCGTGAAGGCGGGGCTGCTGATCAATGCGACACGCGTGGCGATCGTCGGCCAGGCGGTGGCGCCGCCGCTCTTTGACACCATGGTCGTTCTCGGTCAGGAGCGCGTCGCGCGCCGTTTGCGCGCCGCGCTCGCCGAGTTTGGCAAGGCCTAGAGGAAACCTTCCTTCGGACATTTCACCGCCCGACATTCTTGCCGGAAACTCCTTCTCCGAACCAAGATGGCTGGTTATTGTTTTCCAAAAATCTCAGGGTGCACAGGTTTGGTGGCGGACGCTGAAGCAACGATGTTCACCGTTGCGTCCAGAGTGAGTGTGACCGGGGGCAGGCAGAGTTCGCTGCTGCAGGCCTGATAACGCAGCTTCAGCGGAATGTGTTGTTCGCCGAGAGGCGTGCTCGCGAGCGCGGTGACGGGCATGCGCAGAATCACAGTGTCCTGGTAGACGTTCAGAGGGATTTTCGAAAAGGCGAATTTTTCGAGCCTGCCCTGGGGATAAGAGACTTCGCCGCTGTTGAAACCCAAAGGGAGCACGGCCTTCAGATCGGTGGCGATTAGGTAGTCCTCCGATTTTTCGCGCGCATTGATATGGAAGCCCGGGCGAATCTTCATGACCACGGCGATTTGGAACGAACTGCCGCGGGCGGCGGGATCGAGCGAGGCGTAAATTTCCGGCTTGACGACTTCGCGGCCGGAAGGAACCTGCGAGGATGAGGAGGGGGTAGTGGCGGCACAGAGCACTGGGGCGATTATGAGGGAAAACGTCGTGGTGAATTTCACAGAGTCACCTGAGCGCCGAGTTGCTGGGAGATAACGCGGCTCATTACTGCGAGAAGGTCTTCGCCGGTTTTTTCGTGGACAAAGGCGTTCCGCGATTCGCTCCAACCGAGCTTGAAACTGGTGGAAAGCGCGGAGACCCAGATTTCGCGGACGGGCGTGTTGGGTGAAATCACGAACTTGGCTTCTTCGGGTTCCTCGAAAATAACTTCGAGTTTTCCAGCTTCGCCTTCCACGTCGAAGCCGTGTTCGTCGCCCGCGGTGAGCATGCGGCGCTTAAGGTCCTCGAACGCGGCGTCGGCCTTTCGTTGAAAGTCTTTTTCATCGAGCATGTATTTAGCGTACATGAAGAGGGCGAGTCGTGGGTAGTGTCCCCGAGAAGGCCGGCCGATGAACTAAAAAACCAGTTTGTAGATATTGTCCTGGTTGTCTTTTGCTACGCCTTTTATTTCTGTGAGGAGATTCGGCTCTCCTCCCACAGACCTGTACATTTCCACGTTCAGGACGGTTCCGCGGTCTCCGGGAATCACAGCCTGAACGTAAAGCCTTTGGCCTAGGACATGGGACACATAAAATCCCGAGCCGTAAATCGTGTCCCAAACAGGCGACATGCTGCTATCAGGTGCGGTGCTGGCGGTAGCCCCGGCCTTGGCGACTGGAGGGCGGGGCACGGTCGCCCAGTGCCCTTTGCAAACCTCGCCATCGGCGAGAACAACAGTCATATTTCCTGAATTGAACGCGCCTGTGAGTTTGGCGAGCAAAACAGGCGTAGGGGACTGGGCGGACAATGGCCCTTGAACGGGGTACAGCCGGCCCGTCATCCTACAACCCGCCAGGATGGAAACGCTCAACAAGGCAAAGAGGAGGTTGTTTTTCATGGGAAGCCCCTCAAGGAACGGAATCGAACCCCACACTTCTTACGCAGAACGGCCCGCCCCAAAAGTGGCGCGTGGCGGCCCGAAACCAAAAATCTCGACGATTGTGCCGAGTACCTGCGTTCATCGTATTGCCACGCATGATCTGAGACGGCTAATGGCATGTAACGGTTTCTCGGGAATCGTTGTTGAATACAACGGGTATGCGGAATGTATCGCTTCGATTTTCCGGACTATTCTATGACCAACTCTCAACCCTAAACGCTTTGTTCAATGAGGGATAACGGCAGCATTGCCGGGGCCTCCGACGGGCTGGAGTTTTGGGATGCGCTGGTCGACAGGAGGAAGAGAGGGAAACGGGCCGTGCGGCTCGGATTGGTACCAGTAGGCCACGGAATAATAATTGTCGGAGCGGTGGTTGGCGTGACCGTGTTCGATGGTGGCGCGCAATGATTTCGAGAAAGGAATTGGCGAATCGAGATGAAAGCGGTAGACGGATGAGCGGCCGCCAGCGTGCTCCTCCCCTTTAACGGGCGCGCCGAAAAGCCGGTAAGAAAACGCGCTTCTTCCAAAATCAAAAGCGCCGAGAAAATAATCCTCGGAACCCGTTCCGTTGATGGAAGGACGCGGCTCACCGTCGATGAAAAACATGTCGTCGCCTTCCCCCCACCATCCGTCCTGATTCTGCAGCACGGACATGGTGACTCCCAGGAAGTGGCCACGGCCGGTGGCCTCCATCCAAATATAATTGCCCTCGCCGTTCAGGTTTTTCTTCTCTTCGACGAGCCGATCGGAATTCAACTGCCATTGATTGCTCCAGCCAGGGTTGGGCTGAGCCTGACGAAACTGCGCGTGGAAATAGAGCGTGTCCGCGGGGAGTGGCTTGGAGTAGGCGCGGTAATCGAGATTGAAGTAGAACAACGGAACCTTCTCCCGTCCTTCATTGGTCAGGGTGATGCGGGCGTGTTTTTGGAAGGGCATGGGAAAAAATGAGTTCAGCGCGCGGTCATTGGCGACGGAAAGCAGCTCGGATTCCCAAGTAAAGTAGTCGCCGAGGCCCAGGCCAAAGAAATCGCCCAACGGAGCTTCCACGCTGGGAGTGCGTTCGCCGTCCCAATACATGCGCAAAACAAGCTCTTTCAAGTGGTGAGGCGCGGGGGCGTAAAGGGTGAACCAGATGTGCGTGAGCAGGGCCGGACCTTCAGCATCGAGGATGGTGAGCGTGCCGCCGGGCTCGATGGGCCGGAAGTCCGCGTTTCCCCCGCTGGGGTCGGCGCTGGAGACTCGCTTGAGGCCATAATCTTGTGGTTGCGTTAGGTTGGTTTGCCAGCGAGGGAAATCCTGCGCCCATGCCGGCCAATCGACCGTTGCAAAGATCACCGTTAGAACTAGAGTCGATGGGAAACGCTTCATCGAGTGCCTCCTAGTCAGAAGTCTTTGATTTCGCGAAGTTGGCCGTTGCTGACGTCGTAGACGAAGCCGCGGACGGTCACGGTCCGCGGAATCCAGGGATGAGTGCGGAGCTTCTGCAATTGGTGGCGGACATTCTCCTCGACGTTCTGGAAGGCGTAGAAGAAGGCGGGGGCGACGGCGGCGGTTCCAGTGCGATTCTGGATTCTGGTGCGCAAGTCTTGTTCGCTGGTATGCATCAGGCCGCAATCGGTATGGTTGATGACCATGAATTCCTCGGTGCCAAGCAAATAATGCGATACCACCAGGGAGCGCAGGGTGTCATCCGTGACGATGCCGCCGGCATTGCGGATGATGTGGGCGTCGCCCTCTTTCAGTCCCAGGGTGCGAGTCGAAAGACGGGTGTCCATGCAAGTGAGGACGGCGAGCTTGCGCTCGGGACGCGGCGTTAGTCTGCGCAATTCATGGGTGCGCGAATAAACTTCATTTGCTGCGAGGACTTCGTCGATGACGCTCATGGGAAGAAGAGTTTAGCAAAACAGAAGGAAGTGAGAAGAGGGTGCCGGGCCGCAGGCATTCCCTAGCAAAGGAAAGAGCCTCGTCTTATGCGCTATTGTCCGTTGGCTACCAACGGGGCCCCCTCTTAGAGTTGAGATTCGATGGCTTTGGTGAATTCTTCGTAGCTAATGAGGCCTTGGACCTTCTTCACAATTTTCCCGTCGCGGGAGATGAGGAAGCTCGTGGGGTAGCCGAGGAGGCCGCCGAACTTGTCGGCCACGTCGTCGTTACCAATCACGATAGGATAGTTCATGGGGAACTTCTGGCCGTTGACGTTGAAGCGTTCCTTGGCCAGGAAAGGAACGACGGCGGACTTACCTTCCTCGTCCATGGAGATGCCCAGGACGGTGAAGCCCTTCGCTTCGTACTTCTGCTGCATTTCGATGAGCCACGGAATTTCGATGTAGCAGGGATCGCACCAGGTGGCCCAGAAATTGACGAGCACAACTTTGCCTTTGTATTGGGCGAGCGTGGCATCCTTGCCGTCGAGATCTTTGAAGGTGACTTCTGGAGCGGCCTTGCCGTCGGGCGCATCGTTCGGCTGCGGGGCGTTGTTCGACGGCACTTTGACTTTGACGCGCGTGGCCCTGTCTGCATAGACAGTGGCAACGATAAGCACCAGCACGGTGGAGACGATGAGGACAATTTTCTTCATTTGTTATTTCCCTGAGTTGGTCAGGCGCACTCCTCTAAAGTGAAAAACGATTCAAGAAAGTCAGCTTAGTCGAGAGCCAGGTCAACTTGTTCACGAAGACCAATCCCCCGACGAACAATAGCAAGGCGCCGCTGAAAAGCTCGACGACGTGGAGATACTTTCGAAAGTTCTTGTAGAAGACCATGAACTTGCCGATGCCAAGGGCCGTGAGCAGGAAAGGAATGGCCAGTCCGGCAGAGTAGACGGCGAGGAGCAGGACGCCGCGCGCAATCGTGTCGCTGCGGGCGGCCAGTATGAGCACGGCGCTGAGAATCGGTCCGATACAAGGAGTCCAACCGAAAGCGAACGCGAAGCCAAGCAGGAACCCGCTCCAGATGCCGGGCTGCGTGGCTTTGGTGCGAAGGTGGACATCGCGATTGAGCCAGCGAGCCATCGACGGGCCGAAAAAGCCCACGAGCGAAAGTGAGAAAAAATGAGCGGCGCCCAAGCCGGCAAAGAGGGGCGCGTGGCGAAAATAGGCGCCGATCCCAAGAGCGACAAGGATGATGCCGAGGATTATTCCAGCGCGCAGATTCAATTTGATGAGCGCGCCAATCAGGTGCAGGCCAAAGAGAAGGATCAGAGCGCCGGCGACAGGGGCGAGCAGCGAGCGGTTCCGGAGAAGGAAAGAGCCAACAGCGCTGGCGGACGCGCCAAAAGAAATAAAAACAACAGAAAAGCCGGCAACAAAGGTGAGAGCGGAGGCGAATAGGCCCGAGCTCGGAACCTCACCCTGGCGGAGCTGCTCCATGCCGATGCCGGAGAGCATGGAGATGTAGCCGGGGACGAGCGGCAAAACGCAGGGCGAGAGAAACGAGACCAGCCCGGCGAGAAAAGCTCCTGCTAGGGGAACGTCAGCGGTCATCTCAATTCAATCCTCGGCATAGGCTTTCCATCCAGCTAGAGAGACTCGAAAACCCTGCCTCTTATTCTCCCACAAATCTCGTTCGCGCTCGTGCCTGAGCCAACGTCCTCGCCGACAGGCCGGGATCTGCGATGAGCGAACCGCACCAGTTCGCAATGGGAATACACACCGCAGGGTAGGTCCATCGGTTGAAAACAATGCCGTCCATTCATTAGACGCAGAAAAGGTGAAAAGGGAACAAGTCGAACGAGGGAGCCAATACCTGACAGATGATGGATTTGACTGGCGTCGAACGGAAACTAGCTGCGTGAGGCTGTCTGTAAATGATTGAACAGATGCGTCTTGCTGGAGCAAGGATTGGCACGGCGGTTGCCATCATCGGGCTCGACGCTGTACCGCGTCTGGCAGGTGAGTATGCGATGGACGCCCAACAAAGTGACGCTGCTGCGAGTCGTAGTAGGGTTCGCAGCGGTGTGCCTGTTCGGGCGTGGAGCGTGGGCGAACCTCACGGCCGTTGGGCTGACCGTGGCGGCGATCGCGCTGGATGCTCTTGACGGGCATCTCGCGCGGAAGAAAAAGATGGCCACTCCCGTGGGCGCCCAACTGGACATCCTCGGCGACCGCATGATTGAAAACGTGTATTTCACGTATTTCGCCGTCGTGGGGATGGTGTCCCTTTGGCTGCCCGTTCTGTTTTTTGCGCGGGGGGCGGCGACGGATTTTCTGCGCGGGCTGGCGATGAAAGCGGGACACTCCGGCTGGGGAGCGCATGCCATGCTGCGCACGTGGTGGGGACAGGCGCTGGTGGCTTCGCGCTGGAGCCGGGGATTGTATGCGGCGATGAAGTGCCTATGCTTCTGCTATTTGGGTTTGGAGTTGGCGCTGACGCGTGGGCCGGTGGCTCTGGTCGGTGAACTGGCAGCCGATGCGCACGCCACGATTCGCGTGGGGGCGCAGGTGCTGACGTGGATGACGGCGGCGTTTTGCCTGCTGCGCGGGCTGCCTGTTTTGGTGGAAGGGTGGAAATACTTTGCCGGGAACATGCGGCCGGTGCGCGCGGCAAAGAGCCCGGCGCGGGAGGCGGCATGAAGGTGCAAAAGGAGGTCCACGAGATCAGGGAAGTAAATGGCACAAAGGAGCGTGAAAGAAACATCGCGGCGTTCTTTGATTTAGATGGAACGCTCATGGCCCTGCCGTCGTTGGAGAGGAGGTTTTTCCGGATGTTGAGATACCGGAGAGAAATCGCCACAAGAAGCTATTTTCTGTGGATGAGGGAATCGCTACGGCTTCTGCCCCGAGGGATCCGCGCGGTTTTGCACGCGAACAAAGCGTATCTGCGCGGCGTGCATATTCATGACGAGTGTGGCGAGAGAGATGGGGCCATCTCTTCTTGGCACAAAAGCGGCCACCAGGCCGAGGGACAGGCGTCGGCTCCTCCGAGGCGCAATCCACGATTGCCTGTCCCCGCCTTCTTTGCGCCAACCATCGAGAGAGTGACATGGCACGCGAAACAGGGACACGAGATCGTGCTGCTGAGCGGGACGCTTGAGCCATTGGCACGGGAAGCGGCGCGCGCCATAGAAGTCGAGCTTGCCGCGCGCGGAGTCACCGCGCAGATTCGCGTATGCGCCACGCGACTGGAAGAAAAGGACGGCAAGTGGACGGGAAGAATCTTGGGCGAAGCGATGTTTGGGAAGTCGAAAGCCCGCGCGGCAAAGCGACTTGCCGAGGCGATGCGTTTCGACCTGGGGCGGTCCTACGCATATGGAGATAGCTTGACTGATCGGTGGTTGATGGACGACGTCGGCAGGCCAGCGGCGGTGAATCCGTCGAAAGGCCTTTTGAGCGTTGCGCGGGCGCGCGCCTGGCCGATATTGCATTGGGACAGAAAAGAGAATCTAGCGCGGCGCGACAAAGAGCTTAGAGCCCAGCGAGATTGCCGGATAGAACTGGCGAAACCGGAGAACGCCGAATGAATGACGCCGAGCGAGAGAACTATCGAGGAAATGAAGCCGCGTTCGCTTGGCGTCCTGAAGCGCGTGTCCCGCAAGTCAAAGGAAGCGCGGCCTCCTTCGGCGCGGAGAGGCAGGGAATCGCGACGTGCTTCTCCCGTGAAGGAGCAGCGGCTTGGGCGGCGTGCGGACCATTCGAGTGGGTAGCGCTGGCGTATTTGGCAGTATCGAGTGCGTTGATCTCCGTGTTTGCCGAAAATCTTGCGCATCCCGTGAAGTTGTTCGGCGTGCAAGCGCTGGCCGCGGCGCTGGTCCTGGCTTTGTGCCGGGTGGAAGCCCGGGTCGCGGAGCAGGCCAAGCAGCAAGGCCAGACTTCCGCTTCAAGGTTCTGGCGTTTCTGGCGGCACTGGTATCCACACCTGTTTTTTCTTTTCTGCTTTGAAGAGATGGGCAAGCTCGTGCATCTGGTAACGCCTGCCTGGCAGGACGCGAAACTCATCGCGTTTGATCAATGGCTGACGGGAGTGAATCCTTCGTTGTGGCTCGAGCGCTTTCAGCAGCCGGCCCTGAACGAATTCATGCAATTCGCCTACTTTACTTACTTCGTTTTTCTGCTGATTCTCGGCGGGATTCTCTACTACCGGCGCGATTGGGAGAGTTATTGGGGAGTGATGACGTATTCGGCGGTTGGCTATGTTTTGGGCTACGTGATCTCGATGTTTTTCCCTGTGCAAAGCCCGTGGTTCACCTTTGCGAACATGTGGCACGGCGATCTCACCGGCGGACCATTCACGGCGCTCATCAACATGATCGAGAAATGCGGGCGAGTGCACGGCGCAGCGTTTCCCTCGCAGCACGTGGCAGGAGCGGTTGCGGCCCTCTGGGGAGCCTGGCGGCACAGACGGTGGCTCTTCTGGATATTCCTTCCGTTCGCACTGTGCATGTGCGTTTCAACCGTTTACATAAGAAACCACTATGTGGTGGACGTCTTCGGGGGGATGGCCACAGGAACGCTGGGGTACGTGATCGGCAGGCGGATCATGAAGACGCGGGGCGCAGTTGCAACGGAGGCGGGCTAAATCGGCGGCCTGCGATCTTGAGGCTGAAAGAAACGCTCAAAGACCTTGGCGATGCGGAGCAAGACGTGCTCGCTCGAGACACCGGCCATGATTTGCAAACCGACAGGCAATCCCGAGAGGGTAGAGCCGCAGGGAACGGAAACGGCGGGCACACCGGCAAGATTTGCGGGCCGGTTGTGTCGCAGTAGCAAAGCGCGCGCCGGATACTCGTGCGCGCCGACGCGGACGGTTTCTTGATCCAATCGCGGAGCCTCAGCCGCAGTCGAGGGGAATATCATTGCATCCACATCCGCCTCCGCCAGCGCCAAATGCAACTGTTGGATGAATTGTCTCTGAATCTCCAGCGCACGCAAATAGTCGACCGCCAGCACTTTGTGTCCCATTTCGAGTCTTGAACGCACGTCGTCGCCGTACTCTGCGGCCCGTGCTGGAAAGTATCCCTGTTGCTGATGGTAGATGGTCGCTTCCGTCCAGGCGATGTGATTTCCCGCATCTTCGGTTTCATCGAGCAGCGGAACGGAAATATCTTTCGTGGTCACGCCGGCCCGGCCCAGCTCGCGCATGGCGGCGTCAAACACCCTCCGGACCTCGCCTGAAAGAGCATCGAAGAACAGTTGGCGCGGAATTCCCAGGCAAAACTTTCTTGCATCAGCCCGCAAAGTCGAAAGTTTCGCCATGTTCGGCTCGCGGCCAACGCGCGAGTACAGAACTCCCGTCAGAGTGGCGACATCCTCTACGGTCCGAGCCAGCGGCCCGGCGCAATCGAGAGCAGGAGACAGCGGGACAATACCTTCACAAGAAATGCGCCGCCAGGTCGGCTTTAATCCGAAGATGCCGCAGAGAGAGGCGGGAATGCGGATGGAGCCGCCGGTGTCCGTTCCAATGCTCCCATAGCAAAGGCCCGCAGCAACCGCGGCGGCGGAACCTCCGCTCGATCCTCCAGCGATGCGCGCGAGATCCCAAGGATTTCGCACCGGGCCATAGTGGGGATTGTTGGACGTCACGCCGTAGGCGAACTCGTGCATATTGGTCTTGCCGAGCAAAACGGCGCCGGCTTCCCTAAGTTGCCCGACGACGACAGCGTCCTCTTTTGGAATGAAATCCTTCAGGATTTTTGAACCGGCCGTGGTTCGAATGCCTTTGGTATGAATGTTGTCCTTCAGCGAGATGGGAACGCCATGCAGCGGGCCGCGGTCGCGATGTCCCTTGCGCCCGCGCGGCGCGAATAGCTCCGCTTCAGCTTTTTTGGCCTGCGCAAGTGCAGGTTCCGCGGCGACGGTGATATAAGCGTTGAGTTTTGGATTGAGCCGCTCGATGCGCGCCAGCATTAGCTTGGTGAGTTCGGCGGGCGAAAGTTTGCGCTTGCGGAAAAGTTTTCCGATTTCTTCGATGGAAGCAAATGCCAGGTCGGTGTCGTTCATGGATGCCACATTAAATCAGAGCCAAAGATAACCGAACTGGAGCTCCTGGCGCCACGCAGGCCGTCGGTTAAAAAATCTTTTCCTGGTGGCGCAAATTCCCAAAGTTACCGATGTTCGCGATGATGAACGCTATGCGAAACTGGTTCTCCGCGCGCACCTGCCCGAGGTTGATGCGCCGATACTCGACCGCGAGTCCGCAGCAGCCCCCGTTGTAACTCATCTGAACGATCTGGTTTTGCAGTGTCTTGTTTTCGAAGTCGTAGCCGAGTCCGGCAATCAGATTAAAACCCTTGCGTGATTCGCTGCCGTAGCCCACCAGCCCGCGAACCTGGTTCGAAAGAGGCTGCTGAAAAACTGGCAGCACAGGAGGCGGCTGAGGAGGAAGATCGTTGAGCATGGGATTGTTATCCATCCGGAAGAAAGCGGCAGTGGCAAAAAATTCCCCGTACGGCTTCACTTTCAGCAGCGTGCCGATGGTAACGAGTCTTTGGATCTGTGGATCGTACTGAAGAATTTGCTCCAGATCGTAAGGGCCGCCGGGAGTAATCTTGAAATCGCTGACGATCGGTGACCAGTTGCGGGGGCCAAACGCAAAAGCAAACGGCGTGATGGAATCGAGCGCCTGGAAGACGTTGCGCTGTCCATTGAGAATGGCGCCGCCAAACGTCGGGTCAAAGTAATGCTTCTGGACGATGCGCCACGAAATCAGTTCCTGAGGCTGCCCGTCACCGTCTTTCCGGAAAAGCCGCTGCGTAAAGCCATATTCGACTTCGCTCGTGTTTGTCAGCGTGGTATCGGAATCGAAACGCACAAACTGCGCGAAGCGATTCACTCCGGTGACGTAACGGTAGGCGAAAGCGGGTTCAATCGTGTGTTTGTACCGCCGCCGGGTCTTGTCCTTGTTCAAGGAAGTGCGCTCGAAGAATCGTTCGAGCACCGGCGGCCGGATTTCAACAGTGAACTCGCCGGTGTTGCGGGAGATGGCAACGGGACTGACCTGGCCGGCGGAATCAAAGGAATCGCCATAGCGTGTGGTGCGGAATGCGGCGGAAGGGGTCACGCCAAGCCACCGTCCGAAATGCAGCGGCACGGTAATCCGCGGCGCCAACTCATAGCGATCGACGAAATTCGAAGTTCGAATATCTTCGTCGTTGCGGAATACGACGCCCGCAAACGCATCCAAGCCGAAATAGATGGGCAGGCTGCGCAAGGGGGCCTGCTCAACCGAGCCGAAGCGCGCTTCCGGCAGGTTGCGAAGAGTAACGCTCGTGGCAGGAACTGCAGGGGAAGTCGCCGTTGCGGCGACCGGCAAGGTGAGGAAACTCTTGTCGCTGAGGCCCGCGAAATTCAGGCTGAAGCCGCGAAAATTATTCGATAGGAAGGTGGCGCTGCGCACTTCGGAGTTGATGGCTTCGCCGAAGGAGTCGGCGAAGGCCAGACGGAAAGTAAGCGAGGAAAGATGATTGTAGTCGGTCACGAAGCGCCAGCCACCGGGCAGCAACGATTGAATTTCTAGCCGCTGCTGCTCGCCACCTTGAGGACTGCGCGTCGTGCCGTCCGGGTTGAGGAGGCCGCGGTCCTCAACTCCAAAATAAGTGTACTCAATCGACGTGTTTTCAAATGGCTTGGCACGAAGGGTTCCGCGTTCAAGAACGCCGCGGCGGCTCATGAATTGTGCGCCAATGGTGGCGTCCATCCACGGATTAGGAGCCCAATAAAAAGCATCACCAAGAATAAAGCCCTTGCGCGAGCTTTGGCCGACATCGGGAATCAGGAAACCGGTTGCGCGGACTTTGCGGCCTGCAGGGGCCGTAGCGTAAGGAAGCCAGATCAGCGGCACACGGAAAAGACGAAAGTTGGCGTTGACGAGCGCGACGGTCTTATCCAGACGAATGCGCGCGTTGGGTGCGTAGAACTGCCACTTGGGGTGCTCGGGGTCGCAGATGGTGATCCAGGCGCGGTGAACAAGGTAGACATCTCCCGGAAAACGCTCGACGTCCCGAGCTTCGAAGTACAGCGGGTTATCGGAAATCAGGAGTGTCGGATTGGGCCGTCGCTCGATCTGGATGCTTCCCCGGACGTTGTTGAATAGGCCGTGCCCGGTACTGACGTTGTAGTGAGCTTCGTCGGCTTCGAGATGTTCGTTGCCGTAATCGAGCTGAACGTGGCCCGTCGCCATGGCTTCGTAGGTCTTGCCGTTGTATTCGACGTGGTCGGCGCGAAGGCGAGTGTCGCCGTAATGAATGTCCACGTCGCCGTCAGCCGTCGTGACATCGCCTTTCCGGCCCTGTGTTTTCGCCTCCAAATTAGCGACTCCACCCTTGGCGGAAGACAAGCGACCTTGTTGTGCTGACGCGATGGATGGCGTTGCAGCAGTCAGCAGGAGAGCCAGTCCAGCCAGAAAAAGAAAAGCGCGGAGCGCGGTAGGAACCCGTGCGTGAGGATAGCGATTCACTCGGAACATGCAGTCAGTGAAAACCGTTGGATAGCCTAGCATGCGGTCGTAGGGATTTGAAGGCAAGGGAAGCCGGACGAGTTGCACGCGGAGACAGCAGGGTAATGGCATGGGGGAAGAATCCCTCCACGTGAAACGGAGCGACGCCATCGCGCGTCTTTCTTTGCACCGGGTTGGTTTGCCCTTTCAAAACACTTGATGCGCCAAACGGCCCAGCCGGAGTAACATGCCGGGCCTTCTGAACAGGGGGATGGAAATGAAGCTTTTGTGGAATGCTCTTCGGACGATTCTGGTTTGCGCGATCTTTCTCGGCGTGTTTGCGATGACTTCGAAGGCCGCGCCCGCCGACCAGCCAAGTCCTACCGATAAATTCAAGAATCTCGAATTCCGCGAAATAGGTCCCGCGACGATGGGCGGGCGCATCGATGATTTCGCCGTGGTGGAGAGCAATCCCAACATCGTGTATGTGGGCACCGCCTCAGGTGGCGTTTGGAAAACAACCAACAACGGCACTACATGGGAGCCGATCTTCGATAAGGAAGGCGTGTCGACAATCGGCGACATTGCTATTGCTCCGTCGGATCCGTCGGTCGTCTGGGTTGGAACGGGTGAGCCGAACAACCGGCAAAGCTCCTCCTGGGGCGATGGAGCGTACAAGTCACTCGATGGCGGAAAGACCTGGAAGAAGATGGGGCTAGAGGCGACGCGGCACATCGGGCGCATCGTGATTCATCCAAAGAATCCGGATGTGGTGTACGTGGCCGCGCTGGGACATTTGTGGGATGCGAATCCGGAGCGCGGAGTTTACAAGACGTCCGATGGTGGGAAAACGTGGTCACAAATGCTGAAGATCAACGACGACACCGGTGTAAGCGACATCGCGATAGACCCGGAAAGTCCGGACACTCTGTACGCCGCGGCGTACGAACGGCGGCGCACATCGTTCGGATTCAATGGCGGCGGACCCGGCAGCGCGATCTACAAGACGACGGATGGCGGCGCAAATTGGAAAAAACTGACCAAGGGCCTGCCTTACGAAAACGGCGGAGATACGGGTCGTATCGGGCTGGATATCTATCGCAAGGATCCCAATATTGTTTACGCCATCGTGCAGCACGAGAAGGGCGGGACTTATCGCAGCGAGGACAAAGGCGAGACCTGGAAGAAGATGGGCGACACCAATCCGCGCCCATCGTACTACAGCCAGATTCGCATCGATCCCAATAACGATCTCCGCATCTGGGAGCTCGGTGCGCCGATGTTCTATTCCGAGGATGGCGGGAAGACGTTTTCAACGCAGCGTATCCATGGCATTCACGGAGACTATCATGCGATGTGGATCGATCCAGCCGATTCTAATCACATGCTTGCCGGGTCCGATGGCGGTATTCACTGGAGCTACGATGCCGGGAAGACTTGGGACTTCGTCAACACCATCGCTATCGGTCAGTTCTACGAAGTCGCGCTCGACAACGAAAAGCCCTACCACATCTGCGGCGGTTTGCAGGACAACGGCAGTTGGTGCGGGCCGAGCCAGACCCTTACTCGCGACGGCATCGTGAATGAGGACTGGCAGGTGATTCACGGTGGCGACGGCTTTTATGCGGCCATCGACAACGTGGAGCCGTGGATCGTCTACACTGAATCTCAGGACGGTTACATCGATCGCCGCGACATGCGTACCGGACAGCAGCGTTCGATCCGGCCGGAGGCCAAAGCCGGAGAGCCGCACTATCGCTTCCAGTGGAACTCTCCCGTTGCGGTTTCCGCTCACGAACACACCACCGTCTACTACGGCGGAAATTATCTCTTCAAGTCGACGGATCGGGGGGACAACTGGACCCCGCTCGGCGGAGACTTGACGACTGGTGTTGACCGCAACAAACTGCAAATTTTCGGCAAGACGCCGGACAAGAACACTCTCTCTCGCCACGATGGCGTGCAAGAGTATCCGACCATCACCACGCTGAGCGAATCGCCGCTGACGCCCAATGTTCTTTGGGTGGGCACCGATGACGGCAATGTGCAAGTCACGCGCGACGGCGGGAAAACCTGGAAGAACGTGGCATCGAAGGCGCCCGGAGTGCCGAAAGGAACGTACGTAAGCCGTGTAGTGGCGTCGAAGACCGCTGACGGCGTCGCGTTTTTAACGTTCGACGGCCATCGCGGCGGCGATAACAACGTCTATGTTTTTGTGACGAACGACTACGGCGAGAACTGGAGAGCCATCCGTAACGGGATTCCGGATTCAGCCGGTAGCGTCCACGTGGTGCGCGAGCATCCACGGAACACCAACCTCTTGTTTGCCGGCACCGAGTTCGGGCTGTGGACATCCTGGGATCGCGGAGCGAACTGGACCGCGCTGAAAAACAATTTTCCAACCGTGCCCGTCGACGACATCGAAATCCAAGCTCGCGACAACGACCTGGTGCTGGCGACGCACGGACGCTCTATCTGGATTCTTGACGATTTGACGCCGATCGAAAAAATGGATTCGAACGTGGCGGCATCACCCCTGACATTCTTTCCCCCGCGGCCGGCGATAACCTGGCACCTCCGCAACCGCCGTTGGAGCGCCGGTCAAAAAATGTTCACCGCAAAAAATCCTCCGTACGGCGCGATCTTAACCTACTACCTCAAGGAAGCCGTGCCCGCGGAAGCCCCCAAAAAAGGTACCGACGAGAAGGACAAGAAGGACACCGCCGAGCAGAAGCCCAAGGCCGACGCCAAAGGCGACATAGCCGAAAAGAAGGAAGGCAAAGTAAAAATCACCGTGCTTGATAAAGACGGAAAAGCGATTCGCGAGATGGACGGACCGGGCGCGGCAGGCGTCAACCGTACCAATTGGGATTTGCGTTCCAATGCCCCGGCGGAACCCACACCTGAACAACTGGAAGCCATCGCTGCGGGCTATGGATTCGGGCCGCGCGGCCCGTTTGCCGAACCGGGCGAATACACCATTAAGATCAAGGCCGGGGACAAGGAAGCCTCGCAAAAGGTCGTGGTCGACGAAGACACACGCGTCGTCATCTCGGCCGCGGACCGTTCCGCGCGCCGCGAACTGATCGACCAACTCTATCCGATGGCAAAGACCACGGACAAAGACCGCAAAACCATTGAAGCCATCCAGACTGCTCTGAAGGCCGCGCGCGAGCAGTGGAAGAAAGATGCAGGAAAGCCCAATACGACGAAGATTCCTGACGATATCGTGAAAGCCGCTGATGACCTGCAGAAAAAGGTCGACGCCGTCGCAGAGAAGTTCATTCGTGAACGCGAAGGGCTTGGCAACGCCGGGCCTCCGTTCGAATGGAAGCCCGACCCGCTACCGAATCAAGTACAGAACCTTCTGGATGACCTCGATGGATTTACAGCCGCGCCAAGCGCGCATCAGAAAGAGAAGCTTGCGGAGTTGACGCCGCTGGTTAACGACGCTTCGTCCCAAGTCAAGAAAATTGCCGAGGAAGATCTGCCTGCGCTGAATAAGAAGATGAATGACGCAGGAATTCCTCACATCGTCCCCGCGCCACCGCAACCGCGCGGTGGACGGGGCGGCGAACAGGAATCGGATCAATAGCGCGGCTCCGGGGTCCGTGCGGCCGAGACGCTTCCACGTTACTTGCGTCTAAGCCTCGAGAAGGGTGTGTCCAACGGCTGGCCCGCAACCTGTCGGTCGCCGACTCGTGATTCCCAGGTCAAAAGTTTCGTAAGACGGTACGGAGGAAATCGATCATGAACGTGAAGCAGCCCAGCCTGCGCGGTCTGGCCGCGTGGTTCGTTGTGTTGGCAATGGTCCTCGGTCTCATTTTTGACCGTCCAACGGCGCTAAACGCCAGCGCAAGATGGCAGGATGCCGCCAATCAGGAGAAGGACAAGAAGGAAGAAAAAAAGGACGAGAAGAAGGATGAAAAGAAAGACGAAAAAAAAGGCCTGCCGCTGAAGTCCGACCGTAAAGTTGAATTCACCACGGATGAAGGCACCTGGCTTTCACTCGACGTTTCCCCGGACGGCAAGACCATCGTCTTCGAGCTGGTCGGCGACATTTACATACTCCCCATCGAAGGCGGCCAGGCCAAGTTGATCGATGGCGGCATGTCGTTCGACAGCCAGCCGAAGTTTTCGCCCGATGGCCAGTGGATCGCGTTCCTCTCCGACCGCGAAGGCAGCGAGAACATCTGGATCATGCATCCCGATGGTACTGGCGTGAAGCAAGTTTCGAAAGATCCGAATAACGACTTCACTTCGCCGAGCTGGGCTCCAGACGGTAAATACATTTTTGTTTCAAAAGCCCAATTCGGCATCGGCTCCAGCGAAATTTGGATGTACCACGTGGACGGTGGCACGGGTGTGCAAATCACCAAATCCAAGCCCACGCCGAACTTGGAAAGGAACCGCCGCCCGAATGCCATGGGGGTAGTGGCTTCCCCGGACGGCAAGTATCTTTACTATGCGGCGAAGCTCGGCTCGCTGTATTACAACCAGTTGCTTCCCACCTGGCACATTGCTCGCCGGGACCGCAAGACCGGCGACGAAGACGACCTCATTCACCAGATCAAAAGCGCGTTTCGTCCGGTGCTTTCGCCGGACGGCAAACAGGTTCTCTACGTCACGCGGCACGAGACGGAGTCTGGTCTGCGCCTGCGCAATCTCGAAAGCGGCGAAGACCGCTGGGTGAAGTATCCGGTCACCCGCGACGATCAGGAATCGCTCTTCACACGCGACGTTTTTCCCGGCTACGCTTTTCTCCCCGGCGGCCAGGAAATCGTTTACAACCAGGACGGCAAAATCAAGCGCCTCGATCTGGCCACTGGAACAGAGAAAATAATCCCTTTCACGGCTCAGGTCTCGCAGGAATTGGGACCTAAGTTGGATTTTCCGCAGACAGTTGAACAGGGCCCGGTGAAAGTGCGGCTGATCATGGATCCAGCGGAATCGCCCGATGGGAAAAAACTGCTTTTCTCCGCCATGACGCACCTTTTCACCATGGACTTGCCCGGTGGCAAGCCCCAGCGGCTCACCAATGGAAACGCCCGCGAATTTCAACCCGCCTGGTCGCCCGACGGGAAGTCCATCGCTTACGTGACCTGGTCCAGCGACGGCGGGCAACTCTGGAAAATTCCCGTAGCCGGCGGGACGCCGGTGCAATTATCGAAGTCTCTTGCCGTGTACAGCAATCCGGCGTGGTCGCCCGACGGCACGAAAATTGTCCTGCTGCGCGGCAACGCTTATGACCGCGAAAACAGCACGTTCGACGGCGGCCAGACTGCCAACGCCGATCTGATCTGGATTCCCGCCGATGGCGGCGATGCCAACCTAGTCTTGCCGGCGCGCGGGGCGGGCGGGCCGCATTTCACCAACGACAAAGACCGCATTTACGTCTACACGCCGCAGGGCTTGGTCTCGCTGCGCTACGACGGCACGGATCGGCGCACGCACCTAGTGGTCAAAGGACAGGGATTGTACTTTTTTGAGGAACCAGTTCCCGCGAATGACATCGTGCCAAGCCCTGATGGCCAGTGGGTGCTTGCGCACGTGATGAATCAACTCTACGTCATCGCCATGCCCGTTGTAGGCGGAGAACCGCCAACCGTGAACGTAGCCACTCCCGCCGTTCCGGCAAAACGGCTGACCGACATCGGCGCAGATTATTTCGCTTGGGCCGATGCCGGTAAGACCATTACTTGGGCCGTGGGCGCTAGCCTTTTCCGTGAACCGCTGAGCGCCATCTCCTTCGAACCGCCGAAGGACGAAAAGAAAGAAGGCGACAAGAAAGACACCGACGCTAAAGACTCCGACAAGAAGGACACAGACAAGAAAGACACAGACAAGAAAGACACAGACAAGAAACACGCCGCATCACAAACAGCGGATGCAAAGAAAGACGAGAAGAAAGATCAAAAGAAGGACGAGAAAAAAGAAGAAAAGAAGCTGAAAGAACAGGAGAAGGACGTCCAGGAAATCGCCGTCGATCTAGAAGTCCCGAGAAAAACTCCCAAAGGTTCGATCGTCCTTCGCGGCGCCACCGTTGTGACCATGAAGGGCGACGAAGTTCTGAAGAACGCCGATATCGTCGTCGAGAACAACCGCATCAAGAGCGTGGGCGCGAAGGGCAGTGCGCCGGCGGGCGCCAAAGTGTTCGACGTCAGCGGCAAAACGATCGTGCCGGGCTTCATAGACACGCACGCGCACTGGACGGAAATCCGCCGCGGCATCCTGGACACGCAAAACTGGTCGTTCCTCGCCAACCTGGCGTATGGCGTCACCGCTGGCCTCGATGTGCAGACCGGCACCAACGATATGTTTGCCTACCAGGACTTGGTGGATACCGGCGACATTCTTGGGTTGCGTGCCTTCTCCACCGGGCCCGGCGTTTTTTCCGACAACAACTTCCAGTCCGCCGAAGAAGTGAAGGGCGTGCTGACTAAGTACAGAAAATATTACAGGACGCACAACATCAAGAGCTACGTCGTCGGCAATCGCAAACAGCGCCAATACATGGTGCAAGCCTCAAAAGAGCTGGAGATGATGCCCACGACCGAAGGCGCGCTCGATCTAAAGCTCGATTTGACGCACTTGATCGACGGCTTCCACGGCAACGAGCACACCTTGCCGATCACGCCGCTTTACAACGACATGATCCAAATGTTTGCGAAGTCCGGCATCGCGGAGACTCCCACGCTGATCGTGAACTACGGTGGCCCGTTCGGCGAGGACTATTGGTTTGAGAACAGCGAAGTGCATGACAACGCCAAATTGAATCACTTCGTTCCCCACCGTGTCCTCGACCAGCGAACCAAGCGCCGGCAAGGATGGTTCCGCAAGGACGAGTACGAGTTTCCGAAACTTGCGGCCCAGATGGCCAAGCTTGAGCGCGCCGGTGGCCTCGTCGGTGTCGGCAGCCACGGCGAGATGCAGGGTATCGGCTATCACTGGGAGATGTGGATGCTGGCGAGCGGCGGCATGACCCCGCTCGAAGTCATTCGCTGCGCCACCGTCAACGGTTCAAAAATTGTCGGCAGGCCCGCGGATCTGGGCTCGATTGAGCCTGGCAAGCTGGCGGACCTGGTGATTATGGACAAGAATCCGCTCGACGACATCCACAACACCAACACCATTCATTGGGTGATGAAAAACGGCGAATTGTTCGAAGGAGATACGCTGAACCAGGTGTGGCCCGAGCAAAAAAAGCTGGACCCGCTCTGGTTCTGGAACAACTACGACGCCCCGAGAGCCGGCGACCCGCTCACCTACGGCAAAACTACTCAACCCTGAGCATTCAACCTTGATGATTTGTGGGGCGTTCGCGGTTGCGGGCGCCTCACAAGTCCCTCTCACTTCTCCGTCTTCACCGCCGCCTTCGTTTGCGTCTCCTGGTACCATTCGAACGTCCGCGCCAATCCCTCCTCGAACGATACCTGCGGCTTATAACCAAGAAATTCCCGCGCCTGCGAAATATCCGCCTGAGAGTCGCGGATGTCTCCCTCGCGCGGCGGTTCGTATTTCGCCTCCATCGTCTTGCCGGTGATTTTTCCAAGCTCGCGCAGGACTGCATTCAAGGAAACGCGCCCTCCCACGCCGACATTGAAAACTTTTCCGGAAACATTGGGAGTTTCGCAAGCGAGTAGATTCGCGTGGACGGCGTTCTCGACGTAGGTGAAGTCCCGTGTCTGCTCGCCGTCTCCAAAAACAACCGGCGGCGTGTCTTCCAGAAACGCCGTGCAGAACTTCGCCAGCACGCCGGAATACGGCGAGCCGGGATCTTGCCGCGGCCCAAAGATGTTGAAATAACGCAGCGACACGTTTTCCAGTCCGTAACACCGCCCGAACGTTTGGGCGTAAAGCTCACCCACGAACTTGGTAACGCCATACGGGGAGATCGGCTGTGGCTGCATGGTTTCGACTTTTGGAAGTGTCGGCGTTTCCCCGTAAGCGGAAGACGAAGCCGCGAACACCACGCGTTTGACCTTCAGTTCCTTTGCTGCAACCAGGACGTTCAGCGTGCCGTCGATGTTAATCTTGTTTGTTTCGATGGGATCTTTCACCGAGCGCGGTACGGATGTTCGCGCCCCAAGGTGCAGCACGTACTCCGCTTCGTGCATGGCTTTCCGCACCACCTCGATGTCCGTGATGCCTCCCTTGATGAAAGTAATCTTGTTGCGGACTTCCGCCAGGTTGTCTTCCTTGCCGGAAGAGAGGTCGTCGAGCACAACAACGCTATGGCCGCGCCGGACGAGTTCGTCCACTGTGTTTGAGCCGATGAAGCCGGCGCCGCCCGTGACGAGGTACCGCATTCAGAAAATCCTCCAATTGCTGTTTCAACTTATGAACTAAGCCCGGAAAAGACGACTGGCCTCAGTTTTGATACGCTCATAGTGTGCGGCGCGTTTCCGCGCACAGAAAGACATTGTACGACGGAAGGGTGCTGGGCAAACCGTTGAATCAAGTGAGCGTCACACAAAGAGCATGAGCCTCAGGACCACAGTCGGCATTGCAATACTGGCCGTGTTGGCC